>Ga0310691_10000458_pt1 | contig 77059 bp, 57 predicted proteins | sample 176DNAGHGlowgp2_FD_203887 | JGI IMG/M metagenome (GOLD analysis project Ga0310691, IMG submission 203887) | Sheep rumen microbial communities from Palmerston North, Manawatu-Wanganui, New Zealand - 1766 DNA GHGlow gp2 (v2) (version 2) | ecosystem: Host-associated > Mammals > Digestive system >...
CATCCATTAACGGACTGGATATACCGTCCTGGGAACTGGGAAGGGAGCTTCCCATAGACGATCCGGACCGTTTTGCCCAGATACTGAATATAACGCAGTTGATCGAGAAATATAACCTTGAGATAGATCTGATCAGTTTTACAAAAGAGGGGGAGATCATTTTAAGACATAATAAGATACTGATAGAACTCGGCGACGGAAGCAATCTTACCATGCAGATGATGAATCTCGGGAGTATACTGCGTGGCCTGGAGGGAAAAAAGGGTACACTTTATTTGAAGGATTTCAATTCGGATACTTCGACGGCAAGCTTCAAAGAAAAGTGACGAAAGTATGAAATTAATTGTTGCAGAATTGACAAAAAAACATTATGATATAGAATGCATGAGTGAAAAGGAGGAAAGAACCTTGCTTGAGATTAAATCCAATGATGAAAAAACGCCAGCAAGAATACTGGTAATAGGTGTGGGCGGCGCAGGTAATAATGCCGTCAACAGAATGATCGATGAGAATGTAGAGGGCGTAGAGCTTATAGCTATAAATACAGATAAGCAGGCGTTGTCCCTCAGCCGTGCGACTACTAAAATCCAGATCGGTGAGAAGCTGACAAAGGGACTCGGCGCGGGAGCCAAGCCTGAGATCGGTGCAAGCGCCGTTGAAGAGAATAGAGAAGAGATAAATGATATAATCAAAGATTCCGACATGGTATTCGTTACCTGCGGTATGGGCGGCGGTACAGGTACCGGTGCGGCGCCTGTCGTAGCCGAGATCGCAAGGAATCTTGGCATTCTTACAGTCGGCGTGGTTACTAAGCCCTTCTCCTTTGAGGGTAAGCCGAGAATGAATAATGCCATGAACGGTATCGCCAAGCTGCGTGAAAATGTGGATACTCTTATTGTTATCCCCAATGATAAGCTGCTTCAGATCTGCGATAAGCGTACAAGCATCCCCGATGCGCTGAAGAAGGCGGATGAGGTCCTTCAGCAGGGTGTACAGGGCGTGACGGATCTTATCAATAAGCCGGGTCTCATTAACCTTGACTTTGCCGACATCCAGACCGTAATGCGTGAGAAGGGTGTGGCACATATCGGTATCGGTAAGGCTTCCGGCGATAACAAGGCTGTTGATGCCATTAAGCAGGCTATGGATTCTCCGCTTCTGGAGACAACAGTCAGCGGTGCTTCGGATATTATCGTAAACTTCTCCGGAAATGTCGGTATAGTGGAAGCATACGATGCTATCACCTATCTTACCGAGCAGGCCGGTGATGAGGCAAATATCATCTTCGGTACCGTTGATAATGATGTTGCGGGTGAGGATGTAAGTATAACCATTATCGCAACAGGACTTGAAGAGGACCCGAGGGGACGCGCAGTGATCCCGCCGAAGAAGACCGGTCCGGTTATCAAGCCCCCGACATCCGCCGAAAACGTTGTTAAGAACCCGACCTTCAGAGAGAAGCCCAAGGCTCAGCCCATCCCGCTGAATATCAATATGAATCAGCCTCAGGCAGCAGCGCCTCAGACCGCTATATTTAATAAACCGGCAGCAGCACCCGCTCCGGCAGCGACATCCGCTCCCAAGGCGGCTCCTCCGGTTGAGACGGCAGCAGAGGCAGATGCGGCAGTACCCGAGAGAAAGGCTACACCCCTTAAGTCCCAGGCAGGTCCGAGCATCAAGATTCCGGATTTCCTTAAGAGAGGATAATATTATCAGGACTACAGTTGCGTTTTTGCAGCTGTGGTCCTTTTTAGTATATAAAACAGTAGCTCTTTACTTTTTACCGGATTGTGTAGTAGAATATAGGACACTATTTGTATGAACATCACACGATCGATCATGATTGAGAAGGCATAAAGAGGTAAAAATGGGAAGAGATAAGGATCGCTCCGAAGCAATAATCGAAAGACTTCGGGAAATGATAGAAGAAGGACCGGGGGCGCCGCTTTCATCCGGAAAGGTCATGCTCGTGCGTGAGGAAGCACTGGAGCTGCTGAATTCGCTTGAGGATACGGTCAGAGAGGAAATGCGGACCTACCATGAGGTAAATGACAGGCGCGCCAGGATCCTGCAGGAAGCAAAGGACGAGGCGGAGCAGATACTTTACGAGGCTGAACACAGTGCAAGCCGTATCAGGGTTACAAAGAGAAGAGAGGGCGAGCCGCTTAATTATTCTCTCAGGGATATGGAGCAGGAGGAGCGTCAGATGCTTCGTACAGCCAATGACATATATGCTGCATCCCTGATCTATACCGACGAGATGCTGACTGAGGTGGATCACTTTATGTCGGATGCGGTGGAGAAGATTGAAGAAGAGTATATGAAGATGCGCTCGACGCTCAATGAGAAGAAGAAGGCCATTTCCGATAATAAGACGGAGCTGATCAGATCGCTGAACGAGCTGACGCGTGAGGACAGATACGCGCAGCTGCTTGAGATCGCGGATCTTCTTTCCGTTGAGCTTTACAGGGAGAAACAGCGTCAGCTGTCGGATAAGCAGGAAGGTCAGCTTGAGATACAGTTTGATCCCGAGAACGGGACCGATCCCGAGATCAATCCGGATCGCACCGAAGTGAAGATTGAAGTGGAAAGCCACGCCCAAAGGGAGGCAGAAAAAAGTGAACGTAAAGCCGTATCGAAGAAAGATTAATTATTACGAGACAGATCAGATGCAGGTCGTGCATCATTCCAATTATGCCAGATATCTTGAGGAAAGCAGGCTTGATCTTATGGAGCAGATGGGGCTTTCCTATGCGAGGCTTGAGCATTTGGGCATTATCATCCCGGTTCTTGAGCTGCATGATTATTATACGTTCGCGCTGCATTTTGGCGAGACTGTGATGATATATCCGCATATTTACAAGCTTTCACCGGTGCGTTTCTGGCTGCGCTATGAGATCCGCGGTCTTGACGGCACCCTGCTCCATAAGGCGGAGACGGTGCATGGCTTTGTGGATAAGAGCTTCAGACCCATGAATCTGAAGAAACAGTTTCCGGAAGTATTCAGGCTTTTCGAGGAAGCTGTGGAATCCGGAATGCCTTCCATTCCGGAGTAGGATCCCGAAAGGAGAACATACGGTACAATGCTTAAGAATAAATATACCTCTGAAGATGTTGAATTATCCTGCGAGGTCTTTCCGCCCAAGCGTGATGACGATATGTACGAGATATTCCGTACTCTCGATGAACTTGAGGGACTGTCACCGGATTTTATCAGCGTAACGTATGGGGCGGGAGGCAGTAATTCCAAAAAAACAGCAAAGCTCTCCGCATATATCCAGAATGTATGTGATGTTGAGGCTATCGCTCATTTGACGGCCGTAGGCATGACCCGGGCTTCGCTGAATGGCCATCTTGAGGAGCTCAGGAAAAAAGGCGTGACCAGGATCCTGGCTCTCAGGGGAGACAAGCCGAAGCTAATGTCCGATGAGGAGTTTGAGAAAAGAGAATACCGTTATGCTGCGGATCTTATACGTGATATCTGTGATTTCGGTGGATTCCGGATTGCGGCGGCCTGCTACCCGGAGAAGCATCCCGAATCACCGGATGTGGAATCGGATATACATTTCCTGAAGGAAAAATGTGAGCTGGGTGTGGACGAACTCATTACCCAGATGTTTTTTGATAATGAAAAATATTACAGATTCCGGGACAGACTTCTGGGTGCCGGAGTGGATATACCGGTGCATGTCGGGATCATGCCAATTACAAAGGTAAACCAGCTGGGGACGAGCGTATCGCTTTCGGGATCATCCGTTCCCACATCCCTTTCCAATCTTATCGCAAAGTATGCGGAGGATCCAGAAGGCATGCGTAAGGCCGGGATCGAGTTTGCAGTACGTCAGATTGAGGATCTGCTTAAAAACGGCGTTAACGGTATACATATATACAGCATGAACAAAGCTGATGTAACAAAAGAGATAGTTGAAGCAATAAGATAGCGTATGCCGGGGATCGCCCGGGGAACCATCCCCGGGTGATCTCCGGCAGTTTTTGAAGTGTTTTTTTCGGTTGAATCGGAAGTGCGGAAATGATATAATCAGCGTGGTATGTGCTTTTATGTTTAGTTTGATCGGAAGTATTTCGTTGGGGGTAACTTATGAACACAAAGGAAAGACTGAATATCGGTTTTTTCACTTGTCATCTTGATAATGATTATGCCTTTGAGATCTGTAAGGGCGTTGAATACGCTGCCCGTGAAGCGGATGTTAATCTTGTGATATTTCCGGGCATGTTTCTTAATGCGTCCTACAATGATCCCGTAAATGCGAAATATGATTATCAGTATAATTCGATTTTTTACTATGCTTCCCAGAAATCCCTGGATGCGCTCATCATTTCCATCGGATCGATCGGAAGCTTTCTTTCTGTGGAGGATATGCAGGCTTTCCTGAAGCAGTTTGACCTTCCGGTGCTGACTGTGGAGATTCCCATGGAAGGTTATCCGTCCCTTTACACCGACGGCAAGCCCGGGATGCGGGAAGCGGTTGAACATATTGTGAAAGACCACGGAAAGAGAAAGATCGGCTATGTGAGCGGACGCAGGGAGAATGATGACGCCAGGGAGAGACTGGCTGTATATCATACTGTTCTTGAAGAAAACGGTATTCCCTACGATGATGATCTGGTTGTATACGGCGATTTTTCCGAGTTCACAGAGAAGCTTGTGGATGACCTTCTTAACCGTCATCCGGATCTTGAAGCCATTATTTTTGCAAATGATACCATGACGATCGGCGGATACAAGGCGATCCAGCATCACGGACGGAGCATCGGTAAGGACATACTTGTTACAGGCTTCGACAATGCGCCTTATGCGGTGGCGCAGTCCCCCACGCTGACAACGGTAGATAATAAGGTCATGGATCTGGGTTATAATGCAGTATATCAGGCAATAGAGCTTCTGCAGACCGGACATACAACCACCAGAGTGCTGCCTTCGAGCCTGATCTGCCGGAATTCCTGCGGCTGTAACCCCGCAACGGATCCTAAGGTCCTGAGCAGGATAAATGAACTTCTGCCGGATATGGAGCCTGATGATCTGCTCCGTGAATTCAAGAGTCTTTTCATGAGCCATTACGAGAACAGCTTTTATTCAAAAAAGCTATTTGAGCTTCTGGATCCCTTCCTGCTGCATTTGATACGGCCCATCTTCAAAAAAGGAAGTACGCCTATAGAACAGATCAAGGAAGAGTTTCATACCATCATGGAAGATGATGTGATAAGCATGTACTTCTCACATATGAAGCTGACGGACACGCTTAGGATGCTCTCCGATTTCCTTTCGCATCTTGAGATCTCACAGGCAAAAAGGATCAAGGTGAACAGTCTTTTCAACGTGATCCAGTCCGATCTTGCCAACTGTATATCCAGGGAGCATCTTGAGACGGTGCGTAAGCAGAAAGAAAGTGTATGGAGTTCCATATACATCACCCGCGATACACTGGTTTCCAGCGGTAACGAGAAGGAAGCCTTTATGCATATCATGAACAGGCTTCATGAGAGCAGCGGATTCCGGAGCTCCTATATTTATCTGTACGATCAGCCGGCGCATCAGAAGCCTGACGGCAACTGGCAGGTTCCGGATTATCTGATGTTCCAGGCAGCAAATATGGACGGCAAAACACTGGTGTTCAGCGGGGATAACCGGATAATCCCGTCCTCCATGCTGTTCCACAACAAGTACACACCCAATAACAGGAGACATACGCTGATCATAACTCCGATCTTCACAAATGAGGTGCTTCACGGCAATTTCGTCGGTGAGACTGATATGAGTAATTTCAGCCATGTATATGCGACCAGCCTTCAGCTTGGAACATCCATGAAGTTTATGGATCTTATGAGCAAGCAGATAGCCATTCAGAACCGGCTGGAATCCAGTATGGATGAGATACGCGAGAAGAATGACCTTCTGAATCATCTCTCCATAACGGATGTACTGACAGGGCTGTATAACCGGCGCGGCTTCTTTGAAGAGGCACAGCGGATAGTGAATGACAAAAGCTTCAGGGATATGTCCGCGATCATCGGATATGTTGACATGGACAATCTCAAGCAGGTAAATGATATCTTCGGTCATAAGGAAGGCGATTATGCCATCCGCACCATTGCAAGAAATCTGCAGAGCTCCATGCCCGAAGGCGCGGTGATAGCCCGTATCGGGGGGGATGAATTCGCAGTATGCGCCATAGGAGTTGATGCGGCCGAAAGGAAGAAGCTTCAGGATGCCGTTAAAAGACATGAAGCAAGACTCAATAATGTCCTTGACAAGCCGTATTACATCGAATGCAGTATAGGACTCATCAACTTTACCGTGAATGATTCCATCAGCGTGGAGGATCTTATGATAAAGGCGGATGAGAAGCTGTATATAAACAAGAAAAAGAAACGTAAGAATGTAGTGAAGGAATAGTGTCATACGGTGCCGGGCACCGTAAAAGGAAACCATAAAACCAGGAAAAAAACGGAGGACAGAAATTTGGATTACAAGAATTCAGGCGTTGATATTGAGGCCGGTTATCGCTCTGTTGAACTTATGAAGGAGCATATCAAAAAGACGACCAGACCGGAGGTGCTCGGAGGTATCGGAGGTTTTGCGGGTGCATTTGACCTGTCTAAGATCAAGGGCATGGATGAGCCTGTGCTTCTTTCCGGGACAGACGGCTGCGGAACAAAGGTCAAACTTGCTTTTATCATGAATAAGCATGACACCATAGGTATTGACTGTGTGGCAATGTGTGTGAATGATATTGCATGCTCCGGAGGAGAACCCCTGTTCTTCCTGGATTATATCGCATGCGGTAAGAATTATCCCGAGAAGATCGCTTCCATAGTGAGCGGCGTAGCTGAGGGCTGCCGTCAGGCGGGCGCTTCACTGATCGGCGGAGAGACTGCAGAGCATCCCGGACTTATGCCGGAGGAGGAATATGATCTGGCGGGCTTTGCCGTAGGTGTTGTGGAGAAGAAGGAAATGATCACCGGCGCGTCCATAGTACCGGGAGATGTTCTTATCGGTATCGCTTCGAGCGGCGTTCATTCAAACGGATTCTCTCTTGTGAGAAAGATATTTGACATGTCAGGAAAGTCTCTTACAAGATACTATCCCGATCTTGGTCAGACTCTTGGGGAGAACCTGCTCACCCCTACAAGGATCTACGTAAATGCTCTGAGGAGCGTAAAGGATGCCGGCGTTAAGATCAAGGGCACCAGTCATATCACGGGAGGAGGCTTCTTCGAGAATATTCCGAGAATGCTTCCCGAGGGTATAGCAGCCAGGGTAAAGAAGGACAGCTATGACGTTCCGCCCATCTTCGCACTTATGGCTAGAGAGGGTAAGGTTGAGGAACATGTAATGTACAATACCTACAATATGGGTATCGGCATGGTTCTGGCTGTTGCTCCCGAAGATGCGGATAAGGCGCTGAAGGCACTTGATGCGGAAGGCGACAAGGCATATATCATCGGTGAGACAGCTGCGGCCGAACGTGAAGTGATCCTTTGCTGACCGGATAACTGTTTATGATTTCTTTGGAAGGAGACTGAAAATGCTTCGGGTATTGGTACTTGTTTCAGGCGGTGGAACAAATCTTCAGGCGATCATAGATGCAGTGGCGGACGGAACTATCCAGAATACGGAGCTGGTGGGTGTCATCAGCAATAATCCGGGTGTTTTTGCGCTGGAAAGGGCTGAAAAGGCGGGTATTCCCGCCGAGGTTGTAAGCCCCAGGGCTTTCCCGGACAGAGAGGCCTTTAATCGGGCCTTTCTTTCTGCAGTGGAAAGCTACAGACCGGACCTTATAGTCCTGGCAGGCTTTCTTGTGGTCATCCCTCCCGCTATGATCGACAGATATGAAGGTAAGATCATAAATATCCATCCTTCGCTTATCCCGTCATTCTGCGGAACGGGCTACTATGGTCTTAAGGTGCATGAGGCGGCTCTTGCAAGAGGTGTAAAGGTTTCGGGAGCTACCGTGCATTTCGTGGATAAGGGTACGGATACCGGTCCGATCATACTGCAGAAGGCGGTGGAGGTGCTTCCGGGAGACACGCCGGAGGTGCTCCAGAAGAGGATCATGGAACAGGCAGAGTGGAAGCTTCTTCCCAAGGCAATCAACATGATCGCAACCGGAGAACTGTCTTAATGAGCAAAGAGCCGCCGAACGTTGTGAGGGGGCAATACATATAACAAGGAGAACACATTTATGAAAGTCATGATAGTAGGCGGCGGCGGAAGAGAGCACGCCATCACATGGGCGATCTCAAAGAGCCCCAGAGTAGATAAGATATATGCGGCCCCCGGAAATGCCGGCATCGGCGAGCTTGCGGAGTGTGTGAACATTTCCGTTATGGATGCCGAGGCGCTGGTGGCTTTTGCAAAGGAAAAAGCAGTTGATTTTGTGATCGTGGGACCGGATGACCCGCTTGCGGCCGGCGTGGCGGATGCCTTTCTGGACGCGGGCTTTCCGACCTTCGGACCCAGGAAGAACGCAGCCATCATCGAGGCTTCCAAGGCGTTCTCCAAGGATCTTATGAAGAAATACGACATCCCCTCGGCGCAGTATGAGGTGTTCTCAAACCCGGAGGATGCTCTGGAATACCTTAAGACCGCAAAGATCCCGATCGTGCTCAAGGCGGACGGACTTGCACTCGGCAAGGGCGTGCTTATATGCATGACCAGGGAGGAAGCTATGGAGGGCGTTAAGACCCTTATGGTGGATAAGCAGTTCGGCAGCGCGGGAGACAAGATCGTTATCGAGGAATTCATGACAGGCCGCGAGGTTTCGGTGCTCTGCTTCTCCGACGGAAAGACCATACTTCCCATGACCTCCGCCCAGGATCATAAGCGCGCGGGCGACGGGGATACAGGCCTGAATACAGGAGGTATGGGTACATTTTCACCCAGCCCCTTCTACACGGAAGAGATCGACAGGTTCTGCAGGGAACATGTATATCAGAAGACCATCGATGCAATGCGTTCCGAAGGCCGTGAATTCAAGGGCGTGCTTTTCTGCGGACTTATGCTTACGGAGGACGGGCCGAAGGTGCTTGAGTTCAATGCCAGGTTCGGTGATCCCGAGGCTCAGGTGGTCATTCCGAGAATGAAGAATGACATGCTTACAGTTATGGAAGCCTGTGTGAACGGAACTCTCGATCAGATAGATCTCCGGTTCGAGGATAATGCGGCTGTATGTGTAATGCTGGCATCCGACGGATACCCGGTAAAATATGAAAAGGGTTATCCGATCCGCGGACTTGACCGCTTTAAAAACGAGGCAGGATATTTTGCATTCCACTCCGGAAGTACGGTTAAGGATGGTCAGGTGGTAACTAACGGAGGACGGGTTCTCGGCGTTACCGCTCTTGGCAGCACACTGCCAGAGGCGCGTGCAAATGCATATGCCGCTACGGAATGGGTTGATTTTGATAACAAATACATGCGCCATGATATCGGAAAAGCGATAGACGAGGCATAAATTAAGAGGACAATACATGAAGGAACAGTATTCGGAGGCGGCTTTACTGGCTCTGCAGGAGGCGGAAAAGCTGTCCCGTCAGATGAACAGCGGGTTTATCGGAAGCCAGCATCTCCTGTTTGGACTTCTTGCGGTTCATAAGGGAGTTGCCGAGAAGATCCTTGTGAAGAACGGAGTGACCCCTGATAAGTTCAAGGGTATGCTGGAGAACGCGGGCCGGCTGGCAACCGAAACGGATAGTATTCCCGACGAAGAGGGAATGACCGAGAAGACAAGGGAGATCCTTCGCGATGCCGGTGAGGAGGCAAGAAGGTACGGAGTCCGTGAGATCGGTACGGAGCACATATTGCTCTCGCTGCTTACTCACAGGGAAGCGGCGGCGTCACAAATGCTGGATATCATGAAGATCAACCGCAAGAAGCTTTACACGGATATCCTTAAGGCAGACGGTATGCGTGATAAGGATGCAGACCGTACCTATCAGGCTTTTGTGAGCGGTAAGCTGAAGAAGGTATCCGCAACTCCCACGCTGGAGCAGTTCAGCCGGGATCTTTCGGCAGAGGCTGAGCTCGGCAGGCTGGATCCGGTGATCGGCAGACAGAGTGAGCTGCAGAGGGTTCTGCAGATACTTTCAAGAAGGATGAAGAATAACGTGTGTCTCGTGGGTGAGGCAGGCGTGGGAAAGACAGCCATAGTAGAGGGGATCGCACAGCTGCTTGCGGCAGGCTCGGTGCCTGATGAGATGAAGGATAAGCGTATCGTGAGCCTTGATCTTACGGGTATGGTGGCGGGCTCCAAATACCGCGGTGAATTCGAGGAACGTATCAAGCGTACCATTCAGGAGGTTACCGCCGCAGGAAATGTGATCCTCTTCATTGACGAGCTTCATACAATTATCGGTGCAGGCGGCGCAGAGGGAGCCATGGATGCTTCCAACATTCTGAAACCGGCCCTGTCCAGAGGACAGATACAGGTGATAGGTGCGACCACCAGAAATGAGTACAGAAAGTATATCGAAAAGGATGCTGCTCTGGAACGGCGTTTCCAGCCGGTTTATGTGGAGGAACCCACAGAAGAAGAGGCTTTGGATATACTGCACGGGGTTGTACCGGGTTATGAGGTCCACCACAGGGTGAGATATTCTGATGAGGCGCTGGAGGCTGCGGTTAAGCTTTCCGTTAGATATATCAATGACAGGTATCTTCCCGATAAGGCGATAGACCTGCTGGATGAGGCGGCAGCCAGAAAAAGGCTTGCCGGAGCGGCCGGCAGGCTGGTATTTGACGATTCCGGAAGGGAGCTCAGGGGGCTTTCCAATGAAATGGAGAAAGCACTTCTTAAAAAGGACTTTAAAAAGGCTTCCGAACTGCAGGAGAAGATACTCGGTATTCAGGAGCGGGATGCCGGAAAGGGGAAGAAGGACTCCGCATCGGGAGCTGAGCTTACTATCGGGGAAAACGATATAGCGGATGTTGTATCACTTTGGACCAGGATCCCCGTATCCAAGCTGACCCAGTCGGAACAGCAGAGGCTTCTGAAGCTGGAGAAGACACTGCATTCACGCGTGGTCGGTCAGGAGGAAGCTGTGACGGCGGTTTCAAGATCCATAAGACGCGGACGCGTGGGCCTTAAGGATCCGAAAAGACCCATCGGCTCATTTCTCTTCCTGGGTCCTACGGGTGTGGGAAAGACCGAACTCAGTAAGGCTCTGGCAGAGGCACTCTTCGGAGATGAAAATGCCATGATCCGCGTGGATATGTCGGAGTATATGGAGAAACACAGCGTATCGAAGCTGATCGGTTCTCCTCCGGGATATGTGGGTTATGACGAAGGCGGACAGCTTTCCGAACAGGTTCGTAAGAAACCTTACTGCGTTCTGCTTTTCGATGAGATAGAGAAGGCGCATCCCGATGTGTTCAACATTTTGCTTCAGGTGCTGGATGACGGGCGGATAACGGATTCCCAGGGACGGATAGTAAGTTTCAAGAACACTATCATCATCATGACATCAAATGCAGGCGCTGAGAGGATAGTCGCTCCCAAGAATCTTGGCTTTGTCACTGCGGAGGATACTGCGGAGCGTGACCATAACCTGATGAAGGAAAGGGTTATGGAGGAGGTGGAACGGCTGTTCAGGCCGGAATTCCTCAACCGTCTGGATGAGACCATAGTATTCCATATGCTCTCCGAAAAGGATGTGAAGGATATAGCGTCCATGATGCTTAAGGATCTTTCGAAAAGGGCAAAGGATAATCTCGGTATCAACCTCAACTACGGCGCGCAGCTTAAGCAGTTTATTTATGATAAGGGCTACGATAAGAAGTACGGTGCAAGACCTCTCAGACGTGCGGTTCAGACCTGGGTGGAGGATCCTCTCTCCGAGGAATACCTTCAGGGAAGGATAGGAAGGGATACTACCGTTTCGCTGGGAGTTAAGGAGGGAAAGGTAACATTTAAAATCGCCGGGGAAAAAAAGATTTCAACGAAAAGCGGTAGAAAAAAGAAGCAGGATGTAATATAATGGATTTACGGGATCGCCCGTTCATTTTGAGGCCCATAAAGGAGGTTAACAGCTAATGGCAGTTATAGAAGAACTGATCCGTGAAGAGGAGAGCGGCAGCCTTTCCTTCGGTAACTATGAGTTACAGACCAAGACAAAGAAGGACGGCTTCCAGTATATGGGAGACAGTTATAAGATAAAGACTTTTAATGAGATCACCAAGCTTGAGAAGAACGGTTCCTTTGTTTACGAATCGGTTCCGGGAACTACAGTGCATAACTTTGTAGCAAGCGCAGACAGGATTACCTTTGATGTTGAGGGAGACCAGGATGCACAGCTGACACTGGAGCTTGAGCCGGAGCAGGATTATAAGGTGTATGTGGATGAGGTCTATGTAGGTAAGATGAAGACCAATCTGGGAGGCAAGCTGATCCTTTCGGCACCTCTCGAGGAAAATGATACAACAACAGTTGTGATCGAGAAGGTAGAATGATCTTAAAGCCCCTGCCGGAAATGCAGGGGCTTATATTAGTATTGGGATATTGCCACGGAGCATTGGGATACTGTCCGCGAATACGGAGATGTATTCCCGGAAGATTGAGGAGTAATGGCGTTGAAGGAGAAGAAGGTTTATTTCTGCAGGGAATGCGGCTATGAGTCTGCAAAATGGATGGGTCAGTGCCCCGGATGCAGGCAGTGGAACACCTTTGCCGAGGAAAAGATCACGGTATCAAAAAAGAGAAACTCAGCTGCGCTTCCGGGGGAGAAGCCGGAGGCGGTCAGCATTACCGAGGTAAAGAGCGCCGGTGAGAGCCGTATTTTTACAAATATCGGAGAGCTGGACCGGGTGCTGGGCGGAGGTATAGTTCGGGGGTCACTGGTACTTGTGGGCGGAGATCCGGGAATCGGCAAGTCCACCCTTCTGCTGGAAATGTGCAAGGCTCTGGTGACGGAGGATGCAAAGGTGCTGTATGTGTCCGGAGAGGAATCCCTGTCCCAGATCAAGATGCGGGGCGTGCGTCTTGGGGCTTATGACGAGAAAATTCTTCTTCTTTCCGATGGGGATCTGGAGAACGCGGAACATGCCATAGAAAAGTGTAATCCGGATGTGGTGGTGATCGACTCGATACAGACCATGTTTGTAAATGAGCTGGACAATGTCCCGGGGAGCGTGACCCAGGTAAGAGAAGTTACCTCAAGGCTCATGCAGCTTGCAAAAAGGCTGGATACAGCCATTTTCATAGTCGGTCATGTGACAAAAGAAGGAACCGTGGCCGGACCGCGGACCCTGGAACATATGGTGGATTGTGTGCTTTACTTTGAAGGAGACGAGAGCTCAGGCTTCCGTATGCTGAGGGCGGTGAAGAACCGCTTCGGATCCACGAATGAGATAGGTGTTTTCAGTATGACAGAGACAGGGCTGAATGAGGTGGCGGATCCTTCCCAGACCTTTCTTAGCGGACGTCCGGTGGAGGCTCCGGGTTCTGTGGTGATAAGCTCCATGGAGGGCTCCAGGGCGGTGCTTGTGGAACTTCAGGCGCTGGTGTCGGATTCCGGCTTTAGTATGCCCAGGCGTACGGCTGTCGGACTGGATTACAACCGGGTAAATCTTCTGATGGCGGTATTGGAGAAAAGGGGCGGTGTGAGCCTTTCCGGCTGCGACTGCTATGTGAATATCGCCGGAGGAATACGTGTAAATGATCCGGCAGCGGATCTCGGTATAGTCTGTGCCATTTATTCCAGCTTCAGAAACCGGCCGGTGGGGGACGATACGGTCATCATAGGAGAGGTAGGCCTGGCAGGCGAGATACGCGGAGTGCAGAGTCTGGAGATGAGAGTTAAGGAGGCTGACAAGCTGGGCTACAAGAGAGTGATACTTCCCAAAGCCGTAAAGGTCAGCAGTATCCCGGGGCTTAACGCCGAACTGGTATATGTTTCCAATATACGTGAGGCTATGGACAGGATATGAGGATAAGATCGAAAGGTCCGGCGGCGGCTGTCCGTGATCCTGCCTGATCAGTGTGACATCTTCCGCCTCCGGGTTCATAACATGAGGAGGAACAGAACATGAAGGAGTACAGGAATTACATCTTTGATCTCTACGGAACCCTGATCGATATCAATTGCGATGAACGTTCATCCTCCCTCTGGCGTCTCCTTGCGGATCAGTATTCGGTCTACGGCTGCTGTTGGAAGAAGAAGGAGCTGCGTGAAAGTTTTTTTGAGATGGACCGTGAAGAGAGGGCGCTGCTTTCAAAGAAGAACGGCAGCAGCCACCCTGAGATAAAGCTGGAACGTGTCTTTGCGCGTGTGCTGCTGGAGGCGCCGGCCTATACAGAAAGCTCGGTGGATATAGCGGGTCGAACTGCTGCGGCATGGAAGAAGATCTATGCGGATTATCCGGAGGAAGTGCTGAAGCTGCTCTGCGAAAGTGACTGGATGGTTGCCATGGCCAATCTCTTTCGTGTCAGGTCGCGTATGTATATGAAGCTTTTTCCGCATACATTGTCAACCCTGAAGCGCCTGAGAGAGACGGGACACGGCGTATATCTTTTATCAAATGCGCAGAAGATTTTTACCATGCCTGAGATAGAACAGCTGAAGCTGCAGCACTGCTTCGACCGGATGTACATTTCATCGGATGCGGAGATCATGAAACCGGACAGTGCATTTATGATGAAGCTGCTTCGGGAGGAACAGCTGGATACCGGGGATTCTGTCATGGTCGGAAATGAGTTTCTTTCGGATGCCGCCGTTGCGATGGGCTGCGGTATGAACAGCTTCATACTCAATACCGCGGGAAGATCCAAAAAGGAACTGAAGACGGAAAGGGAAAGGTTGATGAAGGATGAGAAATATTCGTCGGCTCCCGAGCCGGTCATCATATGGTCGGGCGATATAGAAGAAATAATTCCCACCGGTGATACAAAGAAGGAAGAAAAGAAGAAAGAGGAAGGAAAATGATCCTTGCATGTCAGAACATTTCCAAATCCTACGGGGAAACGGAGGTTCTTAAGAGTGTTAATTTTCATATAGAGGAGAAGGATAAGCTTGCGATCGTAGGCGTTAACGGTGCGGGTAAGACCACTCTGCTCAGACTGATACTGGGTGAAGAGCAGCCGGATACGGGGACTGTTGTAAGGGCACGTGAGCTCAGCATCGGTTATCTGTCGCAGCATCAGGATATCTCTTTTTGTAATACGGTTTATCAGGAAATGGAGCAGGCCAAGGCTTATCTGATCCGTATGGAGCAGCGCCTGAGGGAACTGGAGGAGGAGATGAAGCATCTTGAAGGCGATGAGCTGGGCAGGGTGCTCGAGACCTATAACAGGCTTTCTACCCGTTACGACCGGGAAAACGGCTATGCCTATGAAAGTGAGATCGTAGGAGTCCTGAAGGGACTGGGATTCTCCGAGGCGGATTATGACAGAGATATAAGCTCTCTTTCCGGAGGCCAGAAGATGCGTATAGCGCTGGGACGTCTTTTGCTTTCGCATCCCGACGTGGTGCTTCTTGATGAGCCTACGAACCATCTGGACATGCCGTCGATATCATGGCTGGAGGGCTTCCTTTCGGGCTATCCGGGTGCGGTCATAGTAGTGAGCCACGACAGATATTTTATCGACAAGGTTTCGGATCAGATACTGGAGATAGAGCTGGGCAGGTCTGTACTGTACCGCGGGAATTACAGCTATTACCGTGAGCAGAGTGAGAAGAGACGCGCCGACGCGTGGAAGGCTTATATCAACCAGCAGGCGGAGATACAGCATGAAGAAGATGTTATCCGCAAGCTGAAATCCTTTAACCGTGAGAAATCCGTTAAGAGGGCGGAAAGCCGCGAGAAGATGCTGGACCGCATTGAAAGGGTGGAAAAACCCGGAGAGGTAAAGGCGGATATGCGCCTTACACTCACGCCCGTCACCGAGTCCGGAGAGGATGTGCTGCAGGCGGAGCATCTGAAGAAGTCCTTCGGGGAGAATCTCTTATTTGAGGAGCTGGGACTGGATATTAAACGGGGGGAGCATGTGGCGCTGATCGGAGGCAACGGTACGGGAAAGACCACATTGCTGAAGATACTTGCAAGAAAACTCCCGAAGGATATGGGAAATGTCACCTTCGGCGCCAGGGTCCGTATGGGTTATTTCGATCAGGAGAATCAGGATCTGTCCATGGATAAGACCCTTTTCGATGAGATGTCCGATTCATTTCCGGAAATGAATAATACGCGTATCAGAAATGTACTTGCAGCTTTTCTTTTTACAGGTGATAAGGTGTTCCAGAAGATAGGAGATCTTTCCGGCGGTGAGAGGGGAAGGGTGTCGCTGGCAAAGCTGATGCTGTCGCCGGCAAATCTGCTCATACTCGATGAGCCGACAAACCATCTGGATATACCATCCAAGGAGATACTGGAGGATGCCATTCGTAATTATACGGGGACAGTGCTTTATGTAAGTCATGACCGTTATTTCATAAATCAGACGGCCACCAGGATACTTGAGCTCCGTAACAAGGTGCTTACAAGCTATCCGGGTAATTACGATGATTATGAGGAAAACAGGGAAAAGCTTTATCAGCTTCAAAACGGGGATAATCCTCATGCGGATACAAATGAAACCGTGACGAGGAGCGGATTCTCCATAGTTTCCACGGATGCCTATGCAAGGGAGACCGGAAGAAGCTCCGGCGGAAGCGCAAAGGAGGAGTATCTGGCAAGGAAGGAGGCCTACGCGGCCGAGAGAAAGAAGGCCAGTGATAAGAGAAAGCTTGAAAAGCAGATAGCTGCAGCAGAGGCGGAGCTGGAGGAGACAGAAGCGAGGATCAGTCTGCCGGAGAATGCCACGAATGCAGCGCTGCTGACGGAGCTTACAAACAGACAGGCGGAGCTGGAGGAGCAGCTTTTGGAGTGGTATGAGGCAATGGAGGAGATATAAACTCCGGGAGGCCGTGAATGAAAAAAGACATACGCAACCGCATCATCGGGATCGGTGCCATTGCCGCAGCCTGCAGCATCCTTATTATTTCAGGCTCTCTCCTGAGAGATAAAAAGACCGGTATTACCGGATCAAAGGCGACGGGCTTTTCCATGGGAAGCGTTGTGACGGTGACATTTTACGGGGAACAGAAGGATGCGGAAGAAGCGGCTGCGGAAGCCCTCGAAATGATACGTATCCTTGATGAGAAGCTTATCTCATGGCGCATTACGGATTCGGAGCTTAGCCGCTGGAATAATGAAGCTGCCGTGGGAGAGGAGGTCTCTGCGGATGAAATGCTCTGCGAAGCTGTGAGAAAGGGCATCCTTCTCCATGAGAAAAGCGGAGGAGCCCTGGATCTTACAATCCGCCCGGTGCTGGATCTCTGGGGTATAGAGGATAAAACTCCCGAAGAATTCAGCGTCCCTTCGGCTGAGGAACTTGCGGAGGCAAAGAAAAAATGCGGTATGGACGCAATAAAGGTGACTGATGACCGTATCAGCCGCAGCAGGGAAGTTAAGCTTGATCTGGGTGCGGTCGGGAAAGGCTATGCGCTGGATATGGTATATGACCAGATGAATATCGGAAGCGCGGCAGGCATAGTGAGCGGTGGGGTTTTGGCCGTGGGCGGCAGTGTCCTGGTCTGCGGCAGCAAGCCTGACGGAAGTGAATTCCGCATCGGCATAAGGGATCCGGAAGGACTGCCGGATGATATACTCGGATATGTCACATTTCCTTCGGGGATAAGGAAAATGTGCATATCAACGTCGGGAGGATATGAGAAGTATATAGAAAAGAACGGGATCCGCTATCATCACATCATAGATCCCGATACATTATACCCCGCGGACAGCGGGCTGAAGTCGGTAACGGTGGTCTGCGAGGACGGACTGGTAAGCGACGGTCTTTCGACAGCCTGCTTTATTCTGGGGGAGGAAAAGGCCGTAAAGCTGCTTTCCGGGTTTGATGCGGAGGGTATATTTATACGGGAAGACGGAAGCATCTTTTGCACCCCCGGTATAGAGGGACAGGTGGTTCTGGAAAAATAGTGACTGAAAGGTAAAGAGGATGAAGGAAGAAGGAGAGAAAAAGAAACTGATCCGTAAAGGGGATATGCTCCTGCTTCTTGCCATCCTCCTTTTTTCCGCTGTATTCCTGCTGGCAGTGCGCTTCATCCTTCCGAAGGGTGATAAGGCGGTGGTGACCGTGGATGGAAAGACGGTGCTCACCCTTGATATGTCAAAGGATACCGAGCAGACAGTACAAACCGAAAAAGGGACCAATGTGATCCGCATATCCGGTGGCGAGGTGTCCGTAAGCTCGGCGGACTGTCCGGATAAGCTCTGCGTAAAACATTCGGCGATACGCACCTCGGGAGACACTATAGTCTGTCTTCCGCATAAGCTTGTGGTGGAGGTGGCGTCGGAATGAGAAATAATAAAAGGATAGCGCTCAGGGGCTGCCTTATGGCGCTGGCACTGGTGCTTTCATATCTGGAGAGCCTGGTGCCGGTATTTTGGGCTTTTCCCGGCATCCGCCTCGGAATAGCGAACATAGTGACGGTCTATGTGCTTTATACCATGGGAGCGGCAGATGCCTGCTTCGTGACCGTCGGCAGGCTCATACTGTCCATGCTGCTTTTCGGAAATGTAACTACCCTCATTTACAGTGCCGCAGGAGCGGTCTGCAGTATGGCAGTGATGCTTCTGGCTAAGCCTCTGCCGCTTTTTTCAAGTACCGGGGTGAGCATTCTGGGAGGTGTATTTCATAATATCGGACAGACGGCGGCTGCGGCATTTCTCCTTTCGAACGGGAATCTGATGCTGATACTGACCGTACTGCTTCCTGTGGGTGCCGTGGCAGGAGCGGTGATCGGTTTCCTGGCGGGAGTGCTGATAAGAAGGATCCCTTTGGAATGATGCGGAGGAGACCGCGGCTCTGCTTGCACGAGAAGAGATATGTATTGTATAATCGAATATAGCAGCGTAACTATTCAGCAGTCTTAAGGAAGAGGTGTGCTATGGGTGAGAGTAAGATCAGGCCTGTCGAGCCGGTGGAACCTTTCGAACCGCTGCAGCCGGTCGGAGGACCGGTGGCCGGAAGTGAAGATCCGGATACGGCGGAAGATGCAGTAATGACGGAGGAGTATGAACAGACGGAGGATATGCCGGAACAGGACGGAAATGTAAAGGCCGCCGGTAAAAAGAAAGGCAGAAAACTCCGTATATACGACGTCACGATGGAAAATGATATAAAGTATAAGGGCTTTCTTTCATATCGTCATTTCCGCATCATCGGATGGGTCTGCATGGCGATAACGATACTTAATATTTTCCTCGGAATGGGAATGAAGGTATCTGCGGAGGTAAACGAGAAATACTCGGGCCTTCATAATGTGCTTTCATTCTTCGCACAGTTTGCCATCTTCCTTTTCCTGTTTGCAAACTTTGCGGTGATCATCGATAAGAAGTCATCCTACAAGAAGCTTTTTATCATGTACGGCGGCCTTACGATCGGCTTTGTACTGCTCTTTGTGATCGGTTACTACCATTACCTTTACGGCAGCATAAAATCCATTTCCAAAGCTGCCGGAACCGTTGTCTCATCAGGGGAATTACTGGATGGCAATTTTATATCTTTTAACGTATTCCTTGACCTGCTTCTTTGTACGGCTGTGGTTTTTTTTGTAGATTACCGCCCGAAGAAATGGTTTGCGGGAAAGAAGATATATATCTTTCGTTCGCTTGTTGCCATTCCGATACTCTATGAGCTTGCATGTGTCCTTCTAAAATATTTCTGTGTGATGGAGGGCCTGCGGCTGCATCCGATGGTCTCTCCCTTCCTTACCACCAAACCGGTCATGTGTTTCCTGCTTTTCCTTCGTATGGCATTCTATATCAAGGGCAGGGAATCAAAGTTCCTGAAAATGGGTAAGACAGTTGAGGATTACAATACATTCCTGAAAACAAATACGAACTCTTTCCAGTTTGCAAAGAAATTTGCTCTTATGACGTTGATCTTCGGGGTGATAGATTTCATTTTCCTGATCATCCTGATTATGCTCCATCTTTATAATAACGGGCTGCTGCAGGCGTATCTTGAGCTGGGAAGCGAAGAGGCAACGGAGGTATCGGCGGTTTTCGTGGATGCGATAAGCAAGATTGGCTTCGGAAATGCTTTTTCAATGGTCATCTTCGCACCGTTTATACTTCTGTTCTCCTATACAAAATCCTACAAAAAATCCAAGGTGGATACGCTGATCCCTGTTGCTGCGGTTGTTGTGATCGGCCTTATCATCCTGGAAGGATTTTTCCGGGTTATCTGGCTTTTGCCGGATAAGGTTGCGGGACTTTTTGAAATATTACTGCTGACTGCGAGTTAAGTATGGAGGTGAATCATGATAATTAAAACAAAGGTAAGTGAGGTTCAGGTATACCGGCGCGGTGCAACCGTAAAAAGAAACGGAACGGCAGAGCTTTCCGCCGGGAGAAATATCATCTACATTTCAGGCATGTCGGAAAGCTCCGACCGTGAGAATTTCAAACTCAGGTTCCCGGATAAGATCCGTGCAGTAAATCTTCAGATCGTTTTCATGGAGGATCTCGGTGATGCCGTAGAGAGGGAGTCGGAACATATACGGGCAGAGATAGATGATATTGATCATCAGATCGGGACCTGCGAGCTAATGCTGGAGCTGAGGAAGAAGAACAGTGATTTTTCAGGAAGAGCCAACATTTCCACGGAAGAGCAGGAGAGAATGATGGAGATGCTTCCGGAACAGCTTCTTTCTCTGCACAGAGAGAAAGGAAAGCTTCTGGAGAAGAAAAAGGAGCTTGAGAAGAAACTGGAAAAGATTGAAAAGGAGGAAGACCGGCCCATCATCCTTGCCGAGCTTCAGGCAGAGGCGGGTGGAAGCTTCCCCTTCGTACTTCAGTATCAGGAGACGGAAAGCTTCTGGAAACCCAAGTATGAGGTGCAGTATACAGATGACAGGAGCCCCCTGGAAGTACGTATGAAGGCCCAGATCATACAGAACTCCGGTGAGGACTGGGAACAGGTGAAGGTTACGCTTTATACCGGTAATCCTTCCGTTTCGAATGATATTCCCGTGATGCCGTCGATCCAGCTCTCATTGTATGAACCTCCGAAGAACAGAAGCTTCGCTAAGGCTGCAGGCAGGATGGAAACAATGAGGGTAATGGATGAGGAATGCGTGGTTGAGGATGGGTGTGGTGCGGCGTTGGGTGCGACTGTGAATCTGGCTGATCTGAAAATGGAGATGGCAGATCTTTCCGAGGAAGAGACCATGAAGGCATTCGCGCTTCCGAATCTGAGAGACATCATCGACGGAACGGACGGAAATATGGCAGTCCTGCAGAGCTTCTCGGTCAATGCGGAATATTATGTCCTTGCGATACCGCCCGTTGACAGCCACAGCTATCTTACAGCGGAGATCAGAGTGGCTGACTGGCCGCTTCCTCCGGCTGGTGCGGCGATCTATCTGAGAGATGCTTTCGCAGGTGAGGTTTATGTGGATCCTACAAGGGATACGGAGATACTAAAGCTGTCCCTCGGCCATGATGAGAGGCTTACCATCATCCGCACCGAGAAGCCCAAGCAGACCCAGGATGTATTCCTGAAGAATGTCAGGAGAGAGATCAGGAGCGTATCGATAAAGGTTCTGAACACTTCTTCCGAAGCGGTAAAGGCAGTGATAAAGGAAAGGATACCGGTTTCAACGGATAAGGCTATAGAGGTTGAGCCGACCCGGCTTACGGACGGCGTACTTAATGCCGAAACCGGAGAGGTACGCTGGGATTTTACGGCGGAGTCCCAGACACCTGTAACCTTTGATATCGAGTATAAATTATCCTGGCCAAAGGATAAAAGGCTGGAAGAGAGAATAAAATACTTCTGACAGACCTTTAGAATTCAATATATTGTTGCAACGTGCTCCGTTTTCGGGTAAAATCAACTATATGTTGTAAATGGGCGGCTTCTTTGGATGCCGTTACCTGATATAGCTTCAGAAAGACTTATGAAACGGAGCGGTTATGGGCAGATTCACATTTCGAGGAGGCGTTCACCCGGATGACGGTAAACGTCTGACTGAGAATAAAGAGATACAGGAATATAAAACGGAAGGGGAGGCGGTTTATCCCCTTTCACAGCATATAGGCGCGCCTGCGAAACCTGTTGTTAAAAAAGGAGACAGGGTGATCGCAGGCCAGCTTATTGCCCAGGCGGCAGGCTATGTGTCCGCCAATATTCACTGTGCCGTATCCGGCACGGTAAAAGGGATCGAGAAAAGGCTGACTCCCGGCGGAAGTATGGAGGATGCCATCATAGTCGATAATGACAGGGAATTCGAAGAGGTAGACTTCTCAGCCAAAGTCCGTCCGCTGGAAAGTCTCTATCGCGAGGACGTGATTGAGATCATCAGGGAGGCGGGTATCGTGGGCATGGGAGGTGCCGGATTCCCGACAGATGTCAAGCTTTCCCCAAAAAATGAAAAGGATATTGACTGCATCATCGTAAACGGTGCTGAGTGTGAGCCCTATCTCACTTCGGATTACAGGCGTATGCTTGAGGAACCGGAGAAGCTTGTGACAGGGCTTAAGATCGTGCTGTCTCTGTTCCCGGGTTCACAGGGTATAATAGCTGTGGAAAATAATAAGCCTCAGGCGATAAAAAAGCTGAGGGAGCTGACAAAGTATGAGCCGCGTATACGTGTGAATAAGCTTAAGACCAAGTATCCCCAGGGTGCCGAGCGACAGCTTATCTATGCAAATACCGGGCGTTATGTAAATTCATCCATGCTGCCTGCGGATGCCGGCTGCATTGTTCATAATGTGGATACCGTCATTTCCATATATTCGGCGGTCATTGAGGGACGCCCTCTTATTTCACGTGTAGTGACAGTCACGGGTGACTGCATAGCCAATCCCTCAAATTATATCGTAAGGCTGGGGACTTCATACCGTGAGCTGGTAGAGGCTGCCGGAGGGTTCACAGTGGAACCGGCGAAGGTCATTTCCGGCGGCCCAATGATGGGCAAAGCACTTTTCTCGCTGGATATCCCGGTAGTAAAGGGAACCTCCTCCATACTTGCTCTGAGCCGCGATGCGGTGGCGGAGAAGGAACCCACCGCCTGTATAAAATGCGGAAAATGCATTTCCGTATGCCCGGGCAGGATACAGCCGAATCTTCTGGCAGATCTTGCGGAGGCGCGGGACGAGGATGCATTTTTAAAGAACAGCGGTATGGAATGCTGCGAATGCGGCTGCTGTTCTTATGTATGCCCGGCGAGAAGGCATCTTACCCAGACCATTGCGGGCACAAGAAAGAATCTGATCGCAAAGAAGAAGAGGGGGTAGGTTATGGCTGAAGAGAATAAAGCCGCTGCCTTTTCCCGGGATGCGGCTGACAGTAAAGAACAGAAGATGATGAATATCTCGGCATCCCCGCATATCAGAAAGGGACAGACCACAACCGGTATCATGCTGGATGTGATAATAGCACTTATTCCGGCGTCGGCGATGGGAGTGTATAATTTCGGAAGCCGGGCGGCACTTATGATACTTATATGTGTTACGGGCTGTGTTGTTTCGGAATATCTGACCGGATTGCTGCTGAAACGGAGGAACACTGTAAGGGATCTTTCCGCAGTGGTTACCGGACTTCTTTTAGCGCTGAATCTCCCCGTGGAGCTCCCCTTCTGGATGGCTCTTTTGGGATGCGTCTTCGCGATAGTGGTTGTAAAACAGCTTTTTGGCGGCATTGGACAGAATTTCATGAATCCAGCCCTTGCGGGCCGTGTATTTCTGGTTATGTCATTTGCTGTACCGATGACGCGGTTCACCATAGATGCGGTGACTACGGCCACCCCGCTGATGGTACTGAGGACTGATGGCGTAAATGCCGTCAGTATATGGGATATGTTTCTCGGCAATTCAGCCGGTACCATAGGAGAGACTTCAACAGCGGCGCTGTTGGTGGGCGCGATCTATCTTATATGCCGCAGGGTGATACGGGTGACCATACCCCTCACCTATATCGGAAGCTTTGCACTCTGCATAGCTGCCTATGGGCTCTCGCAGGACATGGGCACCGAGGAACTATTACGTTTTACGGCGGCACATGTCTGCGGCGGCGGACTTATGCTGGGAGCCTGCTTCATGGCAACGGACTACGTCACATCCCCCATCACCGAAAAAGGCAGGGTGATCTTCGGGATCCTTTTGGGCGGACTTACATTCTGCTTCAGGATCTGGGGCAGCAGTACGGAGGGTGTGTCTTATGCCATCATCATAGGCAACCTGCTGGTTCCCATGATAGAAATGATCACCCGGCCGAAGCCCTTCGGTAAGGGATATGAGAATAAATCCATTTCCGAAAACAGAGGCTGGCTGGAACCGGTGGAGACGGATGAGGAAGGAAAACCCGTAAAGAAAAAGAAGGAAGGTCCGTTACGGATCATCGTAACCATCTGCTGTATCGCGCTGCTGGCCGGAGCGTTGCTGGGCGGTATATATACTATTACCAGGAAGCCCATAGAAGAGACCGCGGAAAGGAAAAAGCAGGAGTCCTACAGGGCTGTCATGCCTGATGCGGACAGCTATTCGGAGGATACGGAGGTTGACGGCCTTAATACCATGCTTGAGGATGCCGGGTACTCCGGGGTTACGCTGGACAGCTGTGCAGATGCGATCAAGGACGGCAATACCGTAGGAAAGATTTATATCATCACATCCCATGAGGGATATGCCGGGGATATAAAGATGGCTGTCGGAATAAAGGACGGCGGGGTAACGGGTGTGAACATGCTGTCGATAGGTGAGACGGCGGGCCTCGGCATGGAAGCAAGAGACGATCCGTCATTTGCCGCACAATATGTCGGAAAGAAAGATAAGCTTGATGTGGTAAAGACCGCTCCGGAGTCGGACAGTGAGATCCAGGCTATCACCGGGGCGACCATAACATCAAAGGCGGTGACAAATGCTGTTAATGCGGTTATCTGTCTGGACAGCGCAGAGTAATTGTCTCATTAACCCTGCGCCGTGGGATTCGTACCGGGTCTTTATGTCCCGTCCTCCCGAAACCCGGACGCAGCAGCAGTACTTTTTCAACCGGAAAGGAAGAAGAGCATGAACAGATGCGTGGAACGTCTGTATAACGGAATAATAAAAGAAAACCCCACCTTTGTTCAGATGCTGGGAATGTGCCCCACGCTTGCGGTAACCTCCAGTGCCATCAACGGACTGGGTATGGGACTTGCAACGACGGCAGTGCTCACCATGAGCAACCTTATGATCTCAGCACTCAGAAAGGTGATACCGGATAAGGTGAGGATACCTGCATTTATCACCATTATCGCGTCATTTGTGACAGTGATAAGCTTTATGATGCAGGCGTGGACTCCCGAACTCTATGACAGTCTGGGAGTATTCATATCACTTATCGTTGTTAACTGCATAATATTAGGGAGAGCGGAGGCTTATGCTTCCAGGAATCCCGTGCTGCCCTCTGTCTTTGACGGACTTGGCATGGGACTGGGCTTTACGGCAGGCCTTACACTTATAGGCATTATCCGTGAACTGCTGGGTGCGGGAACCGTCTTCGGCTTTACCGTCACAAAGGAACTGTGGCAGCCGATATCCATATTTACGGCAAACCCGGGGGCGTTCTTTGTGCTTGCATTTATCATAGCTGCGATAAATGCCTTCGCGATACGCAGGGCAAGGAAGAAGAAGCAGGAGCCGAAGCTGAGACGTATCGACAGCTGCGCAGGATGCACCAACCTTTCCTGTGCGGGAAGGAAGCTTGCTGAAGAAGAAGGAAAGGAGGAAAGCAAATGAGTATACTCCTCTTTGCCGTTTCGGCAGCCCTTGTAAATAATGTCGTACTGGTTCAGTTTCAGGGCCTCTGCCCCTTCCTCGGTGTTTCGAAGAAGACGAAGACCGCTGCAGGTATGGGCGGAGCAGTCATTTTCGTAATGACTCTGGCCAATACGGTGACCAGCCTTATATATTACTATGTTCTGGTACCACTGGGTATCGAATATCTGAACACCATAGCATTTATCCTGATCATCGCAGGTCTGGTGCAGTTTGTGGAAATGTTCCTCCGAAAGAAGGTGCCTTCGCTGTATAAGGCTCTTGGAGTCTATCTTCCGCTGATCACTACCAATTGCGCGGTTCTGGGTATTGCCATAAGCTCGGTGCAGAGCAGGCTTTCGGTGGGAATGTGCATCCTGAACGGTTTCTTCTCCGCAGTGGGATTTGCAGTTGCAATAACAATCCTTGCCAGCATCCGTGAAAAGATGGAAAGAAACAATGTTCCTAAGGCCTTCAGCGGCGGCCCGATACTGCTCATAGCGGCAGGACTCATGGCCATGGCATTCCAGGGATTGTCGGGACTTATGTAAATCTTGGCCGGATTACGGCTTTTCAGTTGACACAAGGCTTGTGTAAACCCGGCCGAGACATGTTGTTCGGCAGACTGAGACCGATGGACCTTATGACCGGAATTATTTCAAAAAAGAGGTGACAAAATGGATATCACCGGAATTCTTATAGCCGCCGGAGTGATCGGCGGTGTGGGGATCCTTGTGGGAGTCCTTCTGGGAAGGGCAAGCAGGGTTTTCCATGTTGAAGAGAATAAAAAAGAGATCGCTGTCAGGGAAGCTCTTCCGGGCAACAACTGCGGTGGCTGCGGCTTCCCCGGCTGCGACGGCCTGGCCAGGGCCATAGCCGATGGCAAGGCACCGGTCAATGCATGCCCGGTGGGAGGCGCTGCAGTTGCGGAAAAGATAGCGGAGATCCTCGGAGGAGCCGAAAATCAGCCGGCGGAGCAGATGAGGGCGTTTGTTCACTGCAGGGGAGACTGCGACAAGGTTAAGGATGTGTATGAGTATGTCGGCCCGGGTATCTGCAGTATAGCGGTAAATGCTCCCAATGGGGGTCCGAAGGCATGCAGATACGGCTGTCTCGGCTTCGGAGAATGCGCTTCTGTCTGTGATTTCGGCGCGATCTCGCTGGTGGACGGCATCGCGGTTGTGGACCCGGATAAATGTGTTGCCTGCGGTCTCTGCGTGAAAGCCTGTCCAAGGGGTCTTATATCTCTTGTACCAAAGGAAAAGGAGCATCACATTTCCTGCAGTTCAAAGGATAAGGGCCTTGATGTGAAGAAGGTCTGTTCCGCAGGCTGTCTTGCCTGTACCATGTGCGTAAAGCAGTGTCCTGTGGAAGCGATACACATGGTGGGCAATCAGCCGGTCATCGATTATTCGAGGTGCGTTAACTGCGGGGCCTGTGCCGTGAAATGTCCGGTGAAGTGCATTTCGGGAACGGATACCGTAAAGAACGAGGCTAAGAAATAGAAGGGATCAAAGGGAAACGTAGCAAAAGGTTTATTACAGAATCGGAAGAGAAAGAGGGATCAATATGAAATGTCCATACTGCGGAGATGACAATACCCGGGTTATAGATTCGCGGCCGGCTGACGACAACTGCTCCATCCGCCGCCGCCGTCAGTGCGATGTCTGTGGAAAACGTTTTACAACCTATGAGAAGGTCGAGACCGTGCCTATCATGGTCGTGAAAAAAGACAGGACCAGGGAGGCTTATGACCGTTCCAAGCTTGAAATGGGTATAGTACGTTCATGCCACAAACGGCCGGTGAATACTGACCAGATCATTCAGTGCGTGGATTCCATCGAGTCCGAGGTCTTCAATCTGGGCCTTCGTGAGATCGAGAGCACCAAACTCGGCGAGATCGTTATGGATAAGATAAAGGATCTCGACGAGGTGGCCTATGTACGGTTTGCATCAGTATACCGTGAATTCAAGGATGTTAACACTTTTATGGACGAGCTGAAGAAGCTGCTTAAATGATACCATTAATTCAGCAGGGAGAATCTGGATATGCCGGAAACCATTAACAAGCTTATAATGAGTGGGACCTCGGAGGTCATCGTGAAAAAGTCCAGATTCCTTGGGATCACATTTCCCATCGAAACCGAGGAGGAGGCAGCGGAGAGGATCACGGAGATCCGTAAGAAATACTACGATGCCCGGCATAACTGCTATGCATACAGGCTTGCGGACAGAGAGAAGTTTTCTGATGACGGGGAACCTTCGCAGACTGCGGGAAAGCCGATGCTTGACGTGCTTTATGGCGCGGGACTGGTGGGAGCCCTGGTAGTTGTTACCAGATATTTCGGGGGAACGCTGCTTGGAACGGGAGGTCTGGTGCGGGCATATACGGATGCGGCAAAGGAGGCTGTCGCTGCCAGCGAGATAAGGGAGATAAGGCCGAAACGGACGATGATCTGCAGAGTCTCATACACCGATCTGGGCAGGGTGCAGTATATCTTCAGGGAAGCCGGCCTTTCACCTGAAACCGAATATGGTGAGGAAATAGTGCTGACCTGTGATGTCCCCGAGGAACAGGTGGGAAGGCTCACTGCGGCTATAACCGATGCAACCGCGGGTAAGGCAGTATTGGTATCCGGAGAAGTTTTCCTCGGCTGAAACAGTTTCCGTATTCCGAAAAAAGACAGATGCCGGGCAAAAAAGGAAGAAAGAATAACATAAAATTGATTGCAGGAGGATACTGCTATGATCTACAAGAATCCGGTGATCCGGGGTTTTTATCCGGATCCCAGCGTCTGCTGTGCAAATGGCAGATTCTACCTTGTCACCAGCTCATTTCAATACTTCCCGGGTGTGCCGCTTTTTGAGAGTGATGACCTGGTGAACTGGACGCAGATCGGCCATGTGCTTACCCGTCCGGAACAGGTTATGCTTACGGGAGTGCAGCCGTCTGGCGGTGTTTTCGCACCAGCCATACGAGAGTATAAAGGCCGATTTTATATGGTGACAAACAATAATTCCACCAATGAGAATTTCTACGTCTATACCGATGATATCCGGGGAGAATGGTCCGATCCGGTCAATGTTGACCAGGACGGTATAGATCCTTCTCTTTATTTTGAGGATGACCGCTGCTGGTTTATATCCAATGGAACGGATGAAAACGGCGAGTCAGGCATTGTACAGTGCGAGATAGATATCATGACCGGTGATAAGCTTTCACCTTCAAAGCTTATCTGGAAGGGCTCCGGCGGGCGTTATCTCGAAAGCCCTCACATGTATAAGATCGGACGATATTATTATCTGTTGGTGGCGGAGGGCGGTACCGAGTACGGACACATGATCACCTATGCCAGATCGGAGTCTTTGTGGGGACCTTTTGAAGGATATGCAGGGAATCCTGTACTCACCAACCGAAACAAGGCTCCGTTTGAGATCCAGGGTATAGGTCACGGGGATCTGATCCGTAAGCCTGACGGAAGCTGGTTCATGCTTTCCCTTGGATTCCGGCAGATAGACAAATGGGAGCCTTATCATACACTGGGGCGTGAAGTGTATCTCACACCGGTTCGGTTTGATGAGTCGGGCTGGTTTACCTGCGGTAAGGACGGAACGACGGAGCATGAGTATGAGATCCCGGGGGATTTCCTTCAGACGAGAAAGAATGAATATACGTTTGAGAACACTGACTGGAACCTGGACTGGGCCTGCCTTCGTGATGTGCATAATGAGAATTACAGTCTGGGAGAGAAGGAGGCGGTTCTTAAAGGTACAGAGCTTACACTGAATGACGTGGCGTCGCCAACCTTTATCGCACTGCGGCAGAAGGAGTTTGATATGGAGCTCTTCGTAACGGCAGAGCTTACGGCATCGGTTTCCGGCGGCAAGACGGTACCGGCAGCGGGTCTTACGGTATATATGGATGAGACTGAGCATTATGATGTAGTTCTTGCACGGGCGGAAGATGGCCTGAGGGCGGAAGTCAGGCTATCCATCGGCGGTATCCATCATTTGGAGAATTCAGTACTGCTGACGGAAGGGAAAGCCGTACTCAGGATTAAAGCCGACAGGCAGCAGTACAGTTTCTATGTGCAGCAGTCCGGCCGGGAGATTTATCTTGGCAGCGGAAGGACAAAGTACCTTTCGACTGAAGTGGCGGGTGGCTTCACGGGAGTTATGGCCGGTTTGTTCGCGGAAGGCAACGTTACGGCGAGGTTTACAGAGTTCAAGTGTATTTATACTGTCTGAAACTCCTTACGGAAGAGGGACGGTAACGGGCATGCCCGTTACCGTCCCTCTTCCGTAAGGATAGTCTTTTGAAAAAAAGTAGATATGATCAGAAAAAGTATGGCGGGAAGAGCATTGCCAGGATCTTCATGCTCCGGTCGAACTGGGTTATGTCGAAGATCACGCCGCCAAGCAGTACCGCAAGGGTAAGAACTACGGGAAGCACCTTCTGATAAACCGTGCTTCTGCGGATGATCAGGCTGAAAATCAGTGAGTAGATTATACAGCACAGGGCATATAAGGAGATCTTACCCAGCACGGCAAGGAAATTCCCTCCTTCGGTTATAAGGATCACAGGTATGGAGATCAGTGTCATGGGGAGGATAGCGGATATGATATGCATGAACTGCATAGCGATCTTCTGGGAACCGACAAGCCTGAGATAGAGTTTTTCCTCCTTATCCTTGAGATAGGTTGCTATACCCACCATACCGGCAGCAAAGATGAAAAGTCCGGCCAGCTTTGCAACGGGTATCTCGGCCTTCTCCTCGCGGGTGATCTCATTATATTCACCGCCGGAGGCGTCCTCCACGCGGAAGATCCTTGAACTGTTCATGAAGTCGTCGAAGTATTCCTTAAGCTGTGTCATTATCCCGGGAAGCTGCTCCGCGGGGTAGAGGTTATACTGTTCCATCTGGGTTTCAATATTCCTCAGAGATATATGCCGGAAGAGTATATTGAAGAGCTCATCTTTGCAGAGTGACCACAGGAAGGTCCCGGGTGTTGTATAGTAAATGATCCGGATATCCTTTTCACGATCGAGGATCGACGCCCCGAAGCCTTCAGGTATCAGGATACCGGAATTTGCCTTACCTTCGGAGATATCATGGTACATTTCATCCCTGCTTTCCACAGCATAAAAATGGAAAATGGAATTTCTGGAGATCAGGGTTTCGGCTATATCCTGCATTTCCGGGTCGGTATCTTCACAGAGCACGGCAACCGGAATATACATGGATTTCTGCGATGCCGGAATACCCTGATAGATGATGGCCAAAGTCACCAGAACAAGCAGCATGATCAGGTTGACAGGCTGTTTCATACTGCGCTTTATCATTATTAAAAATCTGTTGAGTGTAAGCTTCATGGTTAACTCCGTCAGTACATAATGCCCTGGGTGAGGCGTATCAGTCCGTAGACAGGATTATAATGTGACAGCTCCTGCAGAAATCTTGGCAGCAGTTCCATGGGGATCAGACCGCCGGAAAGATACATCAGAAGTATGATACCGACAAGTATGATCAGATTTGCATATGCAGAGTTTTTTACCAGATATGCGACTCCGTGGATGAACAGCGCCAGTACTGTCAGCATCGGAAAGATGCCGATAAGTGATATCAGCTTCGGGCCGAAGCCGGCTATGCTGAGAGCTGTGAAAATGATCAGATAGGCAAAGTAGAGCAGCATCAGGGTGCTGATAAGCTCACTCAGATGTATACCTGCCCTGCCGAGTCCCGCAGCATGCTGGCGTATCACATAGGCGTCCTTCCTTCCCTGGTAAAATGGTGTGAGTACGAAGGAGAGGAGCGCGATCACCAGAATTGTATAGCAGGCGGCCAGCTGCTTTGTCAGCGGAAGTGCGGTAAGCCGGTCGAAGGATTCCTCGCGGAACATTTCATACCGGGTTAGGACATAGGCCAGATTGGATGAGCTGAGTCCCTTAAGTACAGTCTGGGAGGTGTCCGGATCAGCCGGGTATTTCTGAAGGATGAGCTCGAAGGAAAATTCCGTTGCCTGTTCTATGCCCAGAAGCTGGGCACTCGACAGCAGGAGATCATTAACGATGTGCTCCTCCATTGTATTATTCTCATTGAAAACTATGCGTATCGGAAGGTTTTCATTCTTATAAATGGCATCCACAAAACCCTCGGGTATCACGATAAGAGCCATTATCTTATTCTCGGACAGTGCTTTGATGCCGTCATCCTCGGAATCAAAATGGTTTATCTGAAGGGTATCGCGGAAGCTCTGCATGTTCTCCACAAGGGATAATCCGGCTTTGGTGGAATCATCGTCACCGGGCATGTACAGCCCGACTGGAACCTGAACAGTCTGGTTCGGATTGAAGAAGAGCTTCTCGCCGTTTTTTATGATCAGAAGGGATACGAGCAGAAAGATCAGAGTATAGATCGCTGTGGCGGGAAGGATAAGAACAGCTCTCCGCAGGTCCATCTGTATGGTTCTTTTTAATTGCCTCGGGTTCATCTTGTTCAGCTCCTTAACAGATCTGCTGCGGTTTCCCCGCCTGAAAGCGGCGGAAGGCTGCGAAGAGTTCCATCCTTCAGGAGGTAGATCTCGTCACAGAGTGAAAAGGTATTTTCATCATGGGAAGCAATGATGGTGATCCCGCCGCCTTCACGGAAGGATTTAAGGAAGTTGGTGATATCCTGTTTTGCGATAAGATCCAGTGCGGCAAAGGGCTCGTCCAGGAGTAGTATCCGGGGAAGATCGATAAGCACCGTCGCTATGGAAAGACGTTTCTTCATTCCGCCGGACATACTGCGAACGGGAAGCTCCAGCCAGGTGTGGACTCCCAGCATGGAAAGGCTGGTGTTCTGCAGGGTATCATATATGGATGCCTTGTCCCTGTCGGTCCAGAGCCGGAGATTATCCATAGCTGTAAGCTCATCTATCAGGGCATTTTCCTGAGTGACATAGCCGATGGCGGCATGCCACGCCTTACGGTCTTCTTCTACGGATTTTCCGTTAAGGAGTATTGTTCCTGCCGCGGGTTTCTTTACACCGGCAAGCGCCGAGAGCAGAGTGGACTTACCGGAACCGTTCAGTCCGAGCAGTCCGATGATCCTGCCGGGCTCGGCATCAAATGATACATCCGTGAGTATGGTCTTCTTCCGGTATTTTAATGTGACAGAGTTCAGGCTTAACATGTCGGCTCCTTATGGGATCTCACGTTTTTTGACATCCGAAAAAGTATGAAGTATAATGTCACGGTAACCGTGAATAGCTTCGAAAATACAATAACAGCAAAAACACAATAACATCACATTTAATTAACATAACATAGAATGATTGTTTAAAAATTCACAACAAGTATATCACAATTTCATCATAAATAAAGACTAAAGTATGATGCATAAATCCGAATCGCCCCCACGTTTCGGAAAAATGTTCAAGGAGGATAGATATTATGAGTGATGAATTCGGAACATTTTCCTATGGTAAGAAAGAAATGGATACAGGAGCTGAAAGGAATACTCCCCTTACAGCATATCGCCCCGAGCCATACAGGCAGCCGGACTACGGTACAGGGTATAAGAAAGATTATACAGGCACATCAGGGACCGAAACAGGCGTCGTAAGGGAGAAAGCTCCCGTGACAGTACAGACCGGGGAAGCCGGTACGGCAGAGGCCGGAATCACAGCATCGTATACAGGCAAACCCCAGACCACGGCAGCATACACCGGCGAATCCCGGACCACGGCTGCGTACACCGGCGGGTCAAAACCTACGAATGGAAATGTAAATAGTTTCAGGCCGGCACCGGGTTATCCGGCTCAGCCGCGAATGGAGAATTACGGTTTCAGAGGAGCATTTCCGCCGGCTGCGGGACCGGTGGGACCTGAACCGGAGGATCCGTCGGATATAAGTAAGAACGGTGTGGGTTCAATGCAGGCTCAGAGAAAGCCTGAATCACATCAGAGAAAGCAACGGAATAAGAGCGGAAAGGGCCGAAAGGTTCTTGCGACGGTGGGACTGGCGCTTGTATTCGGAGTCGTATCATCCGGGGCCTTCATCGGAATGAACAAACTTTTTGGTGATAAAAAGGAGAACACTGCGGATATCCAGCCTTCAACCGTTCAGTCGGCTTCGGCTGATAACATTGGTACACAGGCAACTTATGACGGAAGCACGGGAACTACCGGCACATTATCCTATGATGTGGCGGAGATCGTAAAGAAGGCACAGCCCTCAACTGTATTCATTACAACGACGGTCACACAGTCATATCAGTATTATTTCCAGCAGTATGAGCGTGAGGCAATAGGCGCCGGCTCCGGAATAATCATCGGAAAGACAGACGATGTTCTTTATATTGCAACAAACTACCATGTTATAGAAGATGCAAAGGAGATAAATGTAGGTTTTAACGACGGACAGATCTGCAAGGCAAAGGTGACCGGATATGATGCAAATGCAGATGTGGCAGTTGTACAGGTTAAGCTGAGTGATATCCCCGAAGCAACCGCAAAGGCCATCACCATAGCTGTTACAGGCGACTCCGATGCACTTCAGGTAGGCGAGCCGGCCATCGCCATAGGTAATGCGATGGGTTACGGACAGTCCGTTACCGTAGGATATATCAGTGCACTTAACCGGTCTATATCCGGTAATACCGGAAGCTATATCCAGACAGATGCAGCCATCAACCCCGGTAACAGCGGCGGCGCGCTCTTCAATGCAAAGGGCGAAGTTATAGGCATTAATTCCATCAAGTATGTTGACAACAAGGTTGAAGGAATGGGCTTTTCCATCCCCATTAACAAGGCAATGAGCATCATCAACGGTCTTATCCAGAACGGAACCACAGGAAGGATCTATATCGGTATCGGCGGCGCCAATGTGACGAATGAATACACTCAGATCTACGGCTTCCCCATCGGTATCTATGTGAAGAATATCAATTCCGGCAGTCCGGCGGAGAAGGCAGGTCTTCATACAGGGGATATCATTTTTGCAATCGACAACAAGACCGTGACCACGATGGATGAACTGACGGATGCTCTCCAGAAATACAAGGCCGGAGATGAGGTTGAACTCTCTATTTACCGGGCAAATAACAATGGTCAGTATAACAGGGATTCCGTTATCGTAACAGTAGATCATGAGTAGCAGGACGGAGTAAATATGTATGAACTGATAGCGGAGGATCACCGCGCGAAGAGCGGAAGATTCCATACCCCTCACGGGGTGATCGAAACGCCGGTTTTCATGAATGTGGGAACCGCAGCAGCCATAAAGGGAGCAGTCAGTGCCGAGGACCTGGAGGAAATCGGCACTGGCGTTTTGCTGTGTAATACGTATCATTTACACGTTAGACCGGGAGATGAACTGATAAAGGAACTGGGAGGCCTTCGGCCTTTTACAACCTGGAATAAGCCTATCCTTACGGATTCCGGCGGTTTCCAGGTTTATTCGCTGGCAAAGCTGAGGGCTATAAAGGAGGAGGGCGTGTCATTCCAGTCGCATATCGACGGAAGCCGTATCTTCATGGGACCGGAGGAAAGCATGACCATTCAGTCAAATCTCGGTTCCACCATAGCAATGGCCTTTGATGAGTGCCCGCCGGCAAAGGCAGACCGCTCATATATACAGCCTTCGGTGGACAGAACCTACCGATGGCTGCTAAGATGCAAAGAAAAACTTGAAGAGCTGAACAGGAGGCCGGACACGGTTAATCCGGGGCAGTATCTCTTCGGCATCAATCAGGGAGGGGTCATCGAGGATATCAGGATCGATCATGCGGAAAGGATAGCGGAGCTGGATCTTCCGGGCTATGCTATCGGAGGACTTGCGGTGGGAGAGACCCATGAAGAAATGTATCGCATCCTCGATGTCACGGTACCTCATCTTCCGCGAAAAAAACCGGTTTATCTCATGGGAGTGGGTACGCCGGAGAATATCATTGAGGCAGTGGACCGCGGTGTCGATTTCTTTGACTGCGTGTATCCGTCGCGGAATGGACGTCACGGTCAGGTGTATACACACTACGGAAAAATGAATCTGAAAAATAAGTGCTACGAAAAGGATACGCGTCCTATAGAGGAGGGCTGCGGCTGCCCTGCATGCAGGCGGTTCTCAAGAGCGTATATGCGCCATCTGATCAAGGCGGGAGAGATGCTGGGCCTCAGGCTCGCTGTGCTCCATAATCTCTATTTCTACAATCATCTGATGGAAGAGATCCGCACGGCTATAAGGGAAGGAAGATGGGAAAGCTATAAGGAAACCACCCTGGACAGTATCAGATCAGGGTACAATAATCAATAAGCACAGCCGATATTTTCAAGACGTGATGGATATGATCCCCCTTAGCCGCTTAAGCTGTTTCCCGACTATATTGAAACCCGGCAGAAGATATCATGATAGCGACAGGAATGATTTTGCACGGGGAGGCCATTCTTCTTTATTTTTGGGGAATAATCGATTTTTGTTGCATTTTTTTCCAAAAAAAGGTAGTATAGGTAAGTATATTTTTATATAAGGAGATTTATCATGGTAGCGATCTTAAACTCAGGCACACAGTCAGGCGGTGGCGGCAGCATATGGATGATCGTAATCTATATTCTGTTCTTTGTTGCACTTATGTATTTTATGCTTATCCGTCCGCAGAAGAAGCAGCAGAAAAAGGCAGATGAGCTGCAGAATTCCATCGAACCCGGCGATAATATCATGACCACCAGCGGTTTTTACGGAACGATCCTTGATATCGTTGACGATACTACCGTCATTGTTGAGTTCGGTAATAATAAGAACTGCCGTATCCCCATGCATCGCAGGGCTATAGCAGAGGTTGAGAAGGCCGGTTCTGCTGAGGTTTCCGCTGCATCCGAGGAGAAGGATACAAAGGATACAAAGGATTCAAAGGACTCGAAGGACAGCAAGGACGGCAAAGAAGGTAAGGAAAAGAAATAGTATCCGGTAACGCTTCGCGGCATTGTACCTGCAGAAGGTTGCCGAAAACAGGATACAGGAGGCGTTTATGCGGAGCATGAAAAAATGGGCAGGGCTTGTTACGGGAGCCGCTCTGCTGCTTATGGGGCTTACGGCCTGTTCGGGCTCGGAACCGGAGGAGAAGTATGTATCTCCGAATTTTGAGTACGAGACGGTAAAGGCCGGTGAGCAGTATACCGAATCTACAGAGAAACCGGATGTGGTTCCTTCGGGGCTCAGTGAAGGGGAACCGGTGAATGCAAGCAGTGCCGAAACGGATATTAATTCTGCAGGATCCCTGGCGGGAACCTATGAGGACAATGTGTATTACAATCTCTTTGCGGGTTTTGCCATAAAGGTTGACGGCGTTATGTGGCGTTTCTATAATGCCGCAGAGGTTGCGGGAGTCACCGGAGTGAGTGAGGATGAAGTTAACCGGCAGTGGCTTGGAGTATTGAGTCCCTATTCCGTAAAGAATATGACCTGCGCCATAGCCTATGATGCAACCACCGGTACCAATCTTATAGTATCCTATGTGAATCCCAAGCTTTATTATATGCAGGATATGACGGCAAGGGAGTACCTCGCGTTGTCTGCAGAGCAGTATAATAAAGCGAACGGCAATGAGGATGCTGTAGTGGTGGATATGGATTATCTGGATGATACCTGGTCTTCCCTTACCATTCCGGAGGAACGTGAGGGATTCGGAAGAAGAACACAGTTCGCGATCAGAAAACAGGATCTTATCATTCTGATAACATATACACTGCAGGGCGAGGATACCCTGGAGGATGCCGCAGCCCATGTATCCAGGCTTATCACACACTGATTAAAGCAGTACGTTTTCATCAGAATTATTCTGTAAAAAATGCCCGAACAGGGCATTTTTTGATTGACCGAAATCGGGTCAGATAGTATGATAGAGAGTGGGTGTTTGGTAAAAAACTTAAGGAAGGTACAGGGGTATGAAAAACAGACAAAGGGTGATGAAGAACCTTATCACCGGCATGTCCGGCGGTGCACTTCTTGTGATCAGCGACTGGTTTATGGAGAGCCTTTCGTCGGATAATGTATCCAACGGGATAGTGCAGAGCGGCTGGACCAAGGCGGCCACCTGGAGGTTTGAAGCCGGAATGCTGCTCACCGCAGTTGCGGTATTTATGCTCTTTTTCGGAATGCGGGAAATGATCCGCCTGATGAAGGTATCGGTTTCCAGAAAGGATCCCTGGAGCATGAGGGCGGTACAGGTCTTTGAGTTCGGAGGGATAGCCATAGTTGTCGGCGAACTCTTCATTCACGCCAAGGGATGCATACTTCCGATCCTGTATAAGATGCTGTACAACACATCACTGATGGGCGCGGATATGCTGACGATAGTTGAGGATGTGTTCTTCTATATGGCCATTCCCTACTACATCATTTCCATTATGATGATCGTTTGTACCTCAGTGCCTTATATGTATCAGATTTACCGGGGCAGGCTGAAACTCCCTACATTTTTTATAGCACTGAATCCCATGGTTTTCTGGATCCTGGGGTGGATATTCAGGCTGTTTAAGGTAACGCTTATCACTAATTTTACCAGAGGCTTTGTAAGCTTCGGCATAATCTTCCTGTTCTACGGCTTCCTTCAGCATGTGATGAGGCTGCCTCAGGAAGGCGGGATTGAATAGTATTCTGTCAGTCCCGGATGTTCTTCCCCGAGACTGAGGGACGCTCCAGTGTATAACTGTAACATTATAGTATCGAAGAAAAAGAAGGAGGGTTACATGAAAAAACTGCATGAAAACTCGGAAAAAAATGTGGATATCCGTAAAGCGGCCATTATCGGATGCGGATTTGTAGGTTCATCCACTGCCTTTGCGCTGATGGAGGGAGGAATCTTCTCCGAGCTTGTTCTGATCGACGTGGATCATAACAGAGCGGAGGGTGAGGCTATGGATATAAGCCATGGTGTTCCTTTTGCCAAGCCTATGAAGATTTATGCCGGTACCTATGATGATATCGTTGATGCATCCATTATCATAATTACCGCAGGCGCTGCCCAGAAGCCGGGCGAGACCCGCCTTCAGCTGGTACAGAAGAATGTGGCTATCTTTAAAACTATCATTCCCGAGATAGCCAAAAGAGGATGTGAGGGCGTACTCCTTATAGTATCTAACCCGGTGGATATCCTTACCTATGTGGCACAGAAGCTTTCCGGCTTCCCGGTTAACCGCGTTATCGGTTCCGGTACAGTACTTGACACTGCAAGACTCAAGACCATGCTGGGTGAGCATCTCGCAGTCGACAATCGTACGGTTCATGCATTTATCATCGGTGAGCACGGAGACAGTGAGCTTGCAGCATGGAGCAGCGCCATGGTTTCAGGCGTTCCTCTTTCAAAGTTCTGTGAGATGCGCGGGCATTTTAACCATGATCAGTCCGAGAGACATATCCAGGAAATGGTTAAAAACTCAGCTTATGAAATAATAGAAAGAAAGAAGGCCACCTATTACGGTGTGGCTATGGCTGTACGAAGGATCTGCGAGGTTATCGCAAGAGATGAGAAGTCCATACTTTCCGTATCCAGTCTTATGACGGGACAGTATGGTCTCTCGGATATCTGTCTTTCCATGCCCGCAATAGTAGGTGCGGACGGTGTTGAGGAGAAGATCCCGATCTCACTGGATGAGGATGAGATCACCAAGCTGATGGCTTCAGCACGCCAGCTGAAGGAGATAGCAGATTCGCTGGATCTCTCGCTTCCCGAGGAAAAGCCCGTGGAGAAGAAAACGGTTGATCCCGCCGAAAAGAGCGGCGAGATGTAAAAATCCGCATAGGGGTGTTGTAAATTATACTATCTCATGCGCCGGATGCCTGCCGCATCCGGCGTTTTACCTTGCAGGAGCGTGAATATATGAATGAGAAGAAGTTTGTATCGTGGAACGTGAACGGTATCCGTGCCTGTGCCGGAAAGGGTTTTGAGGAATCCTTCAATGCACTGGATGCCGATATCTTTTGTATACAGGAGAGCAAGATGCAGGAGGGACAGCTTAAGATAGAGCTCCCCGGATATCATCAGTACTGGAACTATGCAAAGAGAAAGGGATACTCGGGTACGGCGATCTTTTCAAAAGAGGAACCGGAAAATGTGGTGTTGGGCATGGGCATTGAAAAACATGACCAGGAGGGGCGAATGATCACCCTTGATATGGGAAGCTATTTTTTTATCACCGTTTATGTTCCAAATTCGCAGACTGAGCTGAAACGTCTTGATTACAGAATGGAGTGGGAGGATGATTTCAGAGGATATGTGACCGGTCTCAGGAAGGAAAAACCGGTCATAATCTGCGGTGATATGAACGTTGCTCATCAGGAGATAGACCTAAAGAATCCTGCAACAAACAGGATGAATCCGGGTTTTACCGATGAGGAACGGCAGAAGATGACCGAGCTGCTTGATTCCGGGATGATAGATACTTTCAGATATAAATACCCCGACCGTGAGGAGGAGTATTCATGGTGGTCCTACAGGATGAAGGCCCGCGAGAGGAATGTTGGGTGGCGTATAGACTATTTCCTTGTATCCGAGGATCTTAGAGACAGGATAGTGGATGCGTCCATACATCAGGAGATATACGGATCGGATCATTGCCCGGTGGAATTACGGATCAGCATATAAAACCCTACGGCATCCCGGGTTACGTGTAGATAGTATTAAGAATGAGAGGATGGCGGCTTTTTTTGGCAGCCGGTGAGAAGATGATCGAAGTGAAGGGACTTACAAAAGCATACGGAAGGCATACAGCGCTGAAGGATGTAAGCTTTACACTTGAAAAGGGAAAGCTTTACGGGCTGCTGGGAGTGAACGGCGCCGGAAAGACCACTACACTTCAGCTGCTTTCGGGCTTCCTGGAACCCAGCTCCGGGGAGGTCCTGGTGGACGGGGTATCCATGGAGAAGGATCCTGTGTTTTGTAAGAAAAGGATCAGTTACCTTCCCGAGGTGCCGCCGCTTTATCCGGAGCTTACGGTTGAGGAATATCTGGGCTTTTGCGCGGAGCTTCGTGGGATCCCCAAAAAGGAAAGACAGGCGGCAGTTTATGAGGCGCTGGCAAAGGGAGCACTCAGAAGAGTAGGTAACCGGCTGATAGGCCATCTGTCAAAAGGCTTCCGCCAGAGAGTTGGCTTTGCTTCGGCTCTTATCGGGGATCCGGAGATACTGCTTCTGGATGAACCCACGAACGGACTTGATCCGGTACAGATCGTAACGCTGCGAAGCAGGCTGCTTGAGCTGAAGAAGAACAGGATTGTTGTGGTAAGCTCCCATGTTCTTTCCGAGATAGAACAGCTTGCAGATGATTATCTGATCCTGGCAGCGGGACAGCTGGTAGCCTCCGGTTCCTGTGACGGTACGGGAGGGCTTGAAAGGCTTTTCCTTGAAACGACTGAAAAGGCCTATGCCGAGATAGCCGGAAGGGAAGCCGAAGAGGAAGCCCGCTGGGAGGAGGAAAACGATGATTAGCATCTGGAAGAAGGAACTGCGTTCCATGTGCACAGGCTTCGTCGGATTTCTTTACCTTGCGGCGGCGCTGTTTCTGTTCGGTATCTATTTTTATGTGATGAATCTGTATCAGGGTATGGCACACGTGAGCTATGCTTATGCTTCGTGTGTTTATCTATATGTTGTGACCCTTCCCGTGCTTACCATGCGCTCTTTTGCCCAGGAATTCCACGACAGGACGGATCAGCTGCTTTTTACGGCGCCGGTTCCGCTGTGGAAGATAGTCATCGGCAAATACCTTGCCATGCTTACGCTCTTTATGATCCCGGTGGTCATAGCGGCGGCTTTTCCGCTACTGCTCTCATCCTATGGAAATGTTGCCGTGACTGAGGCATACCTGACACTTATCGCAGCGGTATTCTACGGTATGGCGGGAATCGCACTGGGGATGTTCATTTCCTCACTTACAAAGAATACGGTTGTCGCAGCGGTACTTACGGCAGTGCTGCTTTTTATCGCTTATACCATAGGCGGCTTCGGAGAAATGCTGGGAATACCGGTGCTGCGCAGGATCTTTGATGTTATTGATATGAGAGAACGTTTTGTGGCGATGGAGTCAGGCGTACTGTCACTTCGTTCGCTGCTGTATTTTCTTTCTGCTGCAGCAGCTTTTGTCATTCTTACCATGATACGGCTGAAGCAGCTTAGGGGCGGTTTCGGCGGGAACGGCAGGAAAAGGATATATAGGGGAACGGCGGTTGCGCTGACTGTGGCTGCTGCGGTACTCGTAAATGTTCTTGGTGCGGTGCTTCCGGAGCATGATCTTACTGTGCAGGAATACCATCAGCTTACGGAGCAGACAAAGATGCTCCTGGATAACATCGATGAAGAAGTCCTTATCTATGTATATGCAAAGAAGGAATCCGCTGACGAGAATGTGACCAAGATGCTGAATAATTACTGCAGCTATCCGAACATTTCCGCTGAGTATGTGGACCCGGAGCTTTCTCCGGAATTTACCCTTAAGTATGCATCAAACGGACTGGATGACGGCAGTCTTATCGTTACATCGGGAACCAGACACAGGAATATCCCGTACGGCAGTATCTATACCTGGTCCGATGAGTCCATGTCATCTTATGCTGCACCTGACGGCTTTGATCTCGAGGGACAGCTGACCAGCGCCATAGATTATGTGACGACCGAAAGCATTCCCAGGGTTTATCAGGTGACCGGCCATGGAGAGCTTACTCTGGAGGGAAACTTCGCCGGGAGTGTACGGCGTGAAAATGTGGATCTGTCGGAGCTTTCACTGGTTTCGGCAGGAAGTGTTCCGGAGGATGCCCAGTGTCTGCTGCTTCTTGCTCCTGGTGAGGATTACAGCGAGGCAGAGATCGGTGCACTGAAGGATTATCTGGCGCGGGGCGGTAATCTGTATGTGCTTCTAAAATGGAGGAAGGAACCGCTGGAGAGACTGAACGGTCTGCTCAGGGAGTATGGGATCGTTGTGGAAAACGGCGTAGTATCCGAGACCGATAAGGAGGTCTATTTTCAGGAGCCATATTATCTGATACCGGAGATACAAAGCACGGAGGTTACCGAAAGGCTTGCGGGGAATCTTGCGCTTTCGGTGCTTACTGTTGGAATGAGGTCGGAAAATCCGGCTATCAGACCGATACTCATTACCGGGAAGGATGCATTTCTCAAGAAGGATCCGGAGAATTCGGAATCCAGGGAATGGGAACCGGGAGATGAGACCGGAGAGTACCTTCTGGGACTATATCTGGAAAGGGAGGTTAAGATCGGAAAAGAGGATGCCGAAGGCAGCGCTGATGTTATGAAAAAGAGCAGGATAACAGTTTTCGGCTCGCCTTTTATGACACAGGATTCCATAGATGAGTATATTTCAGGCATGAATCTGAAGCTTTTCGCCGAGATATTCAGCCATATGGTGAGCCATCCGGTAAGGATATCTGTTCCTGCGAAGAGATATGTGCTGCGATATGTGACCGTATCGGAAGCGGACGCAAGATTCTTCGGAGTGATACTTTCAGGCGTTATCCCGGGACTGGTGCTCATAGCGGGGATAGTTACGGTGCTGGTGAGGAGAAGAAAATAGGAGTAAATACGGGGACGGTTACCGGCGGCACGAAGCAATTCTCATTATAGGATGAGAAAATGCCGTGCCTCCCGGGAACCGTCCCTTTAGGCATTATTCGTATTTTTTCAGCAGCAGACTTGCGTTCTGGCCTCCGAAGCCGAAGGCGTTGCACATGGCAGTCTTTATATCTGCCTTCCTTGCGGTGTTGGGAACGAAATCAAGATCGCATTCCGGATCTGCAGTCTTAAGGTTTATGGTCGGCGGCAGTATGCCTTCCTCCAGAGCCTTGACGCAGGCTATGGTCTCGGTCACTCCGCCTGCTCCCATGAGATGTCCGGTGGAGGATTTTGTGGAAGATACCGCAAGCTTATATGCATGATCTCCGAAGAGAGACTTGATGGCACTTACTTCGATTATGTCACCCTTGGGAGTGGAAGTGCCGTGGGCGTTGATGTAATCAACATCCGTCAGTTCCATGCCGGCGGTCTTAACAGCCTGCTTCATACAGAAAATGGCTGCGATCCCTTCCGGATGGGGGCTCGTTACATGGTATCCGTCGGTGCTGTTGGCGAAGCCCGCAACCCTGCAGCGTATCCTTGCATCTCTTTTTAATGCCGTTTCTTCTTTTTCGAGTATAACTGCTCCGCCGCCTTCTGCCATGACAAAACCGTCCCGGTCGAGATCAAAGGGGCGGCTTGCGTCCTGTGGAGCATCATTTCTTCTGGAAAGCGCGTGAATGGATGCAAGACCCTGAATAGTAAGAGGCGTGGTAGCCGCCTCCGCACCGACACAGATGACCGCATCGGCCATATCCTGCTCCAACAGGAGTATTCCGGTAGAAATGGCATCTATACCGGAAGCACAGGCTGTAGATACCGTAAGGCTGGGTCCCTTAAGACCTTTTGCTATGGCTATTTCCGCTGCGGCTATATTTCCGATGATACGGGTGATGAAGCGGGGGCTGACCCTGGAGCCCATACCCGTACTGATCTTATCCTGTGTATCTGCAATCTGGTTAATACCTGAAAATACGGTTCCGAGAACTACGCCTATACGCTCCTTTGGAAGGGGCATAACTCCTTTTTCATCCTCTGTCAGGCCCGCATCCCTTAAGGCTTCTTCGGCAGCGGCATAGCCGAACTGCATGAAGAGCTCCATCTCTCTGGCCTGTTTTCTGGTCATAAAATCTTCCGGCTGAAAATCCGGAACTTCACCGGCAAAGGTCACCGGGAGGTCTGATGCATCAAATCTGGTAATGTGGCGTATGCCGGATCTTCCGGCGATCATGTTGCTCCAATAGGTATCCACGCCGACACCGAGGGGCGTAACCGCCCCCATGCCGGTCATTACTATGTTACTGTTCATTGCGTCTTGTCTTTACTCCAATCTTTTTCTTTAATTTCGGCACGACGGACCTTACCGCTGCTGGTCTTGGGAAGCTCATCTACAAATTCGATCAGCTTCGGACGTTTGTAGGATGCCAGAGCGCCGCGAAGGTATTTTTGAATCTCCTTTTTGAGTGCGGCTGTAGCGGCTGTTCCCTCGGCAAGCACGATGGATGCTTTTATGGCCTGTCCGCGTATCGTATCCGGAATGCTGGTCACTGCACACTCAAGTACATAAGGAAGTCTCATGATCTCATTTTCGATCTCGAAGGGTCCTACCCGATAACCGGCAGACTTGATTATATCATCTACCCGTCCGACATACCAGTAAAATCCGTCCTTATCCATGTATGCCGTATCTCCGGTATGATAATAGCCGTCATGCAGCACATTTGCAGTATGCTCGTCATCCTTGTAATAACCGAGGAAAAGACCGTGAGGTTTTTCCTTATCGATCCTGATACAGATTTCACCGGTTTCTCCGGGACCGCATTCTTCTCCACTCAGCTTGAGGATATGTACGTCGTACTGGGGAGTGGGTTTACCCATGGATCCAGGGCGCGGACGGGTGCCGGTAAGATTCCCGACGGTAAGGGTGGTTTCGGTCTGTCCGAAGCCCTCCATTACAGTAAGCCCGGTGGCCTCAAGAAAACGCCGGAAGATCTCGGGATTCAGGGCCTCCCCCGCGGTAGTCACATTTTTCAGGGAGGAGAGATCATATTCCGAGAGATTCACGTGTACCAGGAATCTGTAAACCGTCGGAGGTGCGCAGAAGGTGGTGATCTTGTATTTCTGTATCATCGAAAGGATCTCTTTAGCATAGAAATCCGCATAATCATAGGTAAATACAGTGGCTTCGCATAACCACTGTCCGTAAAACTTGCCCCAGAGAGCCTTGCCCCAGCCCGTATCGCTTATGGTGAAATGCAGTCCGCCGGGTTCTGTGCCGTGCCAGTAGCGGGCGGTGATATAATGACCAAGGGCATATTTATAGCTGTGAGTTGCCATCTTCGGATATGAAGTGGTTCCCGAGGTGAAGAACATGAGCATGGGATCATCGCCGCCGGGGGCATCAATGGTACGCTCATAGGTGGCCGAAAAGAATTTTATGCTCCGGTTATAGGAATCCCATCCGTCCTTTGTACCGTTTACTATGATCTTAGTTCTGAGATTTGTATTGTACTTTGCAGCTTTGTCGATCTCGTCCGTGATCTGGCCTTCCCCGGAAGCGATCACTGCACGGATATCTCCCTGAGTGAAGCGGTATTCATAATCCTTTCTGGTCAGAAGAAATGAAGCGGGTACCGCAACGGCGCCGATCTTATGCAGCGCGAGCATGATGAACCAGAACTGATAATGACGCTTCAGAACCAGCATTACACGATCGCCCTTTTTGATCCCCAGATACTCCAGATAGTTTGCCGTACGGTTGGAATGCTTCATCATATCGCCAAAGCTGATATGACGTTCCTTTCCGTTCTTATCTATATGAAGCATGGCAGTCTTCTTCGGATACTCACGCGCAAGCTCGTCCACGATATCAAAGGCAAAGTTGAAATGGTCGTCATCCTGAAAACTGATATCGGTGAGACGGCCTTCTTCGTCATGCGCTGTATATATAAAACGCCCGGCAATTCCGGGTTCCCTGGTAAGAATTGGTTTATCCATGATACTCCCGGTGTGGTTATTATATATTTCACATGTAGTTTTGAAAACTACGTGTGATGCTATCCATATACTTACTACAAAGTAGCCGTATTGTCAAGAAGAATAAGGGCATGTTCACATTCGAAAGGCCGCTTAAAAAACAGCAAAAAAACATAAAAACTTATGGTTGACAATGGAAAAATCATGAATATAATATGGCTTAGTTAAAAAAATTTAAATAAAATTTTTTAACAAAAAAGAAGGGACAAAAAGGAGAAAAAGGATGTTTGAGGAAATTAAGAGCGTGATCGTTGATACCCTGAGTTGCGATGAGGATAAGGTAGTACCGGAGGCCTCTCTTACTGATGATCTCGGCGCAGATTCACTGGATGCCGTTGAGCTGGGTATGGCTATCGAGGAGGCTATCGGAGTTACCATCGAGGATGAAGATCTTCCGAATATCAAGACTGTGCAGGATCTCGTTGATTACGTAGAGGCTCACAAGTAATTTTTTTCCGGCTGACGCGGGCAGGATATCGCTGCCCGCGTTATTCTTTCCTTTATCTTCAGGGAAAAGAACAGTATCCGAAGGAGTAAACAGAAAATGAAACTATTACAACGACATAGAAAGAAAAAAACAGGGGAGCCTCCGGAGGAATCGTTTCTTCCGGAGGAAAACCTTGTAGAAGGGAAAAAGTCTGAGGAAGAGACGCAGCCCATATCCCTGGATGAGGTGCTTGAAGCCCCTGAGGTCGCTCCGGCAAAAAAACCACCGGATCCCCAGGCTACGGAGACCTTCACCTGTACACGATGCGGTTCACAGCATCTGATCAGGGAAATGAGAAAGGTTCTCTATGTATGCCCTGAATGCGGACAGCACCACAAGATATCCGCAAGAAGAAGGATGCGGAATCTGGCTGATCCGGGTACCTTCCGCAAGCTTAAGACTCCGGTTCCCATGCTGAATCCTCTGGACTATCCGGAATATGAGGATAAGATCCGCAGTCTTCAGGAAAAAACAGGTATGGATGAGGGTATACTCTCCGGTATCGGCGAGATAGAGGGAGAGAAGGCTGTCATTGTGATCATGGGAAGCGAATTCCTGATGGGCAGTATGGGTATAGCTGTCGGTGAGAAGGTCACAAGAGCCTTTGAGATAGCCGAAAAAGCCAGGCTTCCGATAATCATATTCACGGCAAGCGGCGGTGCCAGAATGCAGGAAGGTATCCTTTCCCTGATGCAGATGGCCAAGACCTCTGCTGCGGCAAAGAGGTTTTCCGAGAGCGGAGGGCTGTACATTTCAGTGCTGACACATCCGACCACAGGCGGAGTCAGTGCAAGCTTTGCCACACTGGCGGATATCACCATAGCCGAGCCCGGCGCACTGATAGGCTTTGCGGGACCGAGGGTCATAGAGCAGACTATAGGCCAGAAGCTGCCCGAAGGATTTCAGAGGGCTGAATATCTGGAGGAACATGGTTTTGTAGACAGGATAGTAAAAAGGCAGGATATGCGGAGCACGCTGGCTCTGCTTCTCCGGCTGCATGAAAAGAAGAGGAGGCCGAAATTATGACGATCCGGGAGATCGATGAGCGGATGACGGCCATTGAGGAAGAAAAGAAGGCACCACAGATATCCGAGGACAGACTTCAGGAACTTGAGCAGGAATATGCATCACTGGGCGCGGCATGTGAAAGCCTTACGGCCCACGACAAGCTTTTCCTGGCAAGGCATAGAAAACGTCCGAAGGTTGATGACTATATCAATGCGCTTTTTACGGATTTCTTCGAGCAGAAGGGCGATTTCCTTTCCTCGGAGGATCCGAGTATCCTGGGGGGGATCGCGGTATTCCACGGGATTCCGGTGACTGTTATCGGTCACAGGAAGGGACATGATATAGCGGAAAGTATGAAATACCGTTTCGGTATGCCCGAACCCGAGGGCTACCGTAAGGCCCTGAGGCTTATGAAGCAGGCTGAGAAGTTCGGCCGGCCTATCATTACATTTATAGATACGCCGGGAGCCTATCCCGGTCTTGAAGCCGAAGAACACGGGCAGAGCAACGCCATTGCAAGGAATCTGGCGGAGATGAGCGCTCTGAAGGTTCCGGTATTTTCCGTAGTTACGGGTGAGGGAAGCTCCGGCGGGGCGCTTGCACTGGGTGTTGCAAACAGGGTATATATGCTTGAAAATGCAGTATATTCAGTCCTTTCACCTGAAGGTTTTGCTTCAATCCTCTGGAAGGATTCGGGCAGGGCTGCGGAAGCCTGCGATCTTATGAAGCTTACGGCAGAGGATCTTTACGGCTTCAAGGTTATCGACGGTATCATTCCCGAGCCTGCCGGCGGAGCCCACAGGGATCCGGAATCCGTATATAAGGCGATAGAACGTACCATCATGAGGGAATTTAATATATTCAAGAAGATGTCCCCGGCGGATATAGCCAGGGACAGATATGATAAATTCCGCAACATTGATATGGCAGTGAGGTAGTAAGATGAGATTACTTAATGAAATGCTCGGGATAAAGTATCCCGTGATCCAGGGAGGTATGGCAAATATCGCCACAGGAGCTTTTGCTGCTGCGGTTTCCAATGCAGGCGCCCTGGGACTTATTGCTTCCGGAGGACTTCCGGCAGAAGCGATCGAAAAAGAGATATACGAAGCAAGAAAGGCTACGGATAAGCCGTTCGGCGTGAATCTTATGCTGATGAATCCGGATGCGGAGAATATCGCAGATCTTCTGGCGAGGGAGAAGATAGGCATCATCACCACAGGCGCGGGAACTCCCGGAAAATACATCGGTATCTGGAAGGAAGCAGGAGCTCTTGTAATCCCGGTAGTAGCAAGCTGTGCCCTGGCAAAAAAGGTTGAAAAACAGGGCGCCGATGCGGTTATAGCAGAGGGCGGCGAAAGCGGCGGCCATGTGGGTGAGATGACTACCATGGCGCTGGTTCCGCAGGTTATCGACAGCGTGGATATTCCGGTCATCGCGGCAGGCGGTATAGCCGACGGAAGACAGATGGCGGCTGCCTTCTGCCTGGGAGCTGCAGGTGTTCAGGTGGGAACCTGCCTTCTTGTAAGCGAGGAATGTCCCATCCATGAGAATTACAAGCAGGAGCTTATAAAATCAAGAGATAACAGCACCACGGTTACGGGACGCAGTCTTGGTGCACCGGTGCGTATCCTGAAGAATCCCATGGCAAGAGAGTATCTGAGACTTGAGGCTGCGGCCGCATCCAGGGATGAACTTGAGCAGATCACTCTTGGAGGCCTCAGACGCGCGGTATTTGACGGTGATATGAAGAACGGATCTGTCATGGCGGGTCAGGTGTGCGGACAGCTTAAGGAGGTGCGTCCCCTGGCTGATATCCTTAAGGAACTCTGTGAGGGGGCAAGAAAGGTGCTGGGAGAGACAGGCAGCCTGTCATTCTGAGAAAAAAGCCTGCAGGTCCCCTGATTTATTGGAGGAAAGATAAAATGAAACTCGGTTTTCTATACGCCGGACAGGGCAGCCAGAAGGTGGGAATGGGGCAGGACCTATACGAGACATATCCCACATTCCGTGAAGTATTCGATAATGCAGCCCCCGGCTTCGATTTAAAAGCAGTGTCATTTGAAGGACCTGCCGAGACATTAACTGAAACAAAATATACCCAGCCCTGCATGGTCGCCTTTGCGGTCGGCCTTACAAAGGTGCTGGCGGAAGAGGGCATAAAGCCCGATATGGCGGCAGGTCTTTCTCTCGGAGAGTACAGTGCTCTTTATGCTGCCGGAGTTTTTAAGGAACAGCAGGTCATCGATCTTGTAGCTTTCCGGGGAAATGCAATGCAGAATGCGGTCCGGGGGCGTGACTGCAGGATGATCGCTGTTCTGGGACTTGAAAGAGATAAGGTCCTTGAGGGCGTAAAAAAGATACAGGATAGCTTCCCCGGACTCTGCTGCGAGACGGCAAATTACAACTGCCCGGGACAGATAACGGTTTCCGGTGATGGCGAAGCGGTGGATGCCGCAGCAGAGGTGATGAAGGAACTTGGAGCAAAGAAAGTCCTGCCTGTCAAGGTAAGCGGACCATTTCATACATCCCTTATGAAACCCGCGGGGGATCAGCTGAGGGATAGATTTGCAAAAGAAGAATTCGGTGAACCTGCTTTCCCGGTAATCTTCAACACCCTCGGACATGAAAAGGGTGAAGAGACCATAGCCGAACTGCTTGAGAAGCAGGTGCAGACTCCTGTATATTTTGAGGATTCCATCCGCTATATGGCGGAACAGGGCGTGACACTCTTTGTGGAGATCGGCCCCGGGAGGGCATTATCCAAATTCGTGCAGAAGACAGTGGATGTGCCGGTAGCTGCGGTGGAAAAGGCAGAGGATATAGCGGCGCTGAAGGAAATGACAGCAGCACTTAAGATGAACTGATGATCCCGGTTTTAACCGGCTGGAAAGGGTAAAGGATGAAAGAATTTGAGGGTAAAACAGCCATAGTGACCGGCGGAAGCCGCGGTATCGGAAGGGCTGTTGCGGAAAGACTTGCGGAGGGCGGCGCAAATGTGCTGATCACCTGCGCGGGCAATACGGCTGCGGCGGAGGAGGTAACAAAGCTGCTGCAGGAAAAGGGCGTTAAGGCGGCATACATACAGGCTGATGCTGCAGATCCGGAATCGGCTGCAAGGATCATAGCTGCCGCTGCGGAGCTGGGAACTACTATAGATATCCTTGTTAATAATGCAGGTATCACCAGGGATAACCTTCTGATGCGTATGAAGGATGAAGAATTCGACGGAGTGATCGCCACGAACCTGAGAGGGGTTTTCTCCATGCTGAGGGCAGTGGCAAAGCCTATGATGAAGCAGCGTTACGGCAGGATCGTGAATATAAGCAGTGTTGTCGGTGTATACGGAAATGCCGGACAGGTAAATTATGCTGCGGCAAAGGCCGGGGTTATCGGTATGACAAAGTCGGTGGCCAAGGAACTGGGAAGCCGTGGTATTACCTGTAATGCAGTTGCTCCCGGTTTTATCGAGACGGATATGACCGCCGGGCTTCCGGAGGATGTTAAGAAAAAACTGGAGCAGGGCATAGTTCTCGGCAGGCTCGGCAGGTCTGAGGATGTGGCCGAAGCGGTGGCATTTCTCGCATCCGATAAGGCTTCATATATCACGGGACAGGTGCTTGAGGTGGCAGGCGGACTGTCATAGCAGAATGTCATGCGGCTAATAAACTGAAAAAGGAGATATCCATGAAAAGAAGAGTAGTGATCACCGGTATGGGGACCATTAATCCCATTGGACATAATTTGGAGGAAACCTGGAAAAGCGTACAGGAAGGAATCTGCGGAATAGATGAGATAAAGAGTATCGATACGACGGATTTCAAACTGAAGATAGCGGCTGAGGTAAAGGATTATATTCCCGAAAACTTCCTTGATAAGAAGGAAGCAAAGAAGATGGACCGTTATACCCAGTTTGCGACCATTGCGGCAAGAGAAGCAATGAAGGACAGCGGCATCAATATCGATGAAGAGGACCCCTATCGCTGCGGGACCATTATTTCCAGCGGTATCGGCGGACTTATCACAAACAGCAACGAGCACAGCAGGGGGATAGAACGCGGCTTTGAGAAGATTTCGCCCTTCTATATCCCCATGACCATAGCGAATATGGCGGCGGGGCAGATCGCAATAGAAACAGGCTTCAAGGGTATCTGTACCTGTGTCGTGACTGCATGCGCCAGCGGAAATAACGCAGTGGGCGAGGCTTTCAGAAACATTCGTGACGGATACACGGATGTTATGATGTGCGGCGGTTCAGAGGCCTGCATCTGCGAGATGGGCATCGGCGGCTTTACGGTAATGCATGCGCTGAACATTTCAAATGATAAAAAGAGGGCCTCCATTCCCTTCGACAGGGAGCGCTCCGGTTTTGTCATGGGCGAGGGCGCGGGTATACTGATCCTTGAGGAGCTGGAGCATGCAAAGAAGCGCGGCGCCAGGATCTACGGCGAGATTGCCGGCTACGGAGCAAGCTGTGATGCGCATCATATAACTGCACCGGATCCGGAGGGCCTGGGTGCGGCAAACTGCATGAAGATGGCAGTTGCCGATGCGGGGATAAAGCCTGAGGATGTGGATTACATCAATGCCCATGGTACATCGACCCCGCTCAATGATGCGGGGGAAACAAAGGCTATCAAGCTTGCTTTCGGTGAGCATGCCTATAAGCTGATGGTAAGCTCCACCAAGTCCATGACCGGGCACCTCCTGGGAGGAAGCGGAGCTGTCGAAGCAATAATCACCACCAAGGCGCTGCAGGAGGGCTTTGTTCCGGCTACGATCAATTATCAGATCCCGGATCCCGCCTGTGATCTGGATATAGTACCGAATGAGGGAAGAAAGGCGGATATCAGGTACGCTATCTCCAATTCCCTCGGCTTCGGCGGACATAATGCAACCACAGTATTTAAGAAATGGGAGGAAGAGTAAAATGGAACTGAATTCCAATCAGATCCGGGAGATACTTCCGCATCGCTATCCCATGCAGCTTGTAGATAAGATCACGGATTTTGAACCCGGGCAGTGGGCTGAGGGTATCAAGTGTGTAACGGTTAATGAGCCCTTCTTTCAGGGCCATTTTCCGGAAGCACATGTGATGCCGGGAGTACTGATAATAGAAGCGCTGGCGCAGACCGGTGCGGTGGCGATCCTTTCGGAGGAAGAGTATAAAGGAAAGCTTGCTTTCTTCGGAGGTATTAAGAAAGCAAGATTCAGAAAGCAGGTGATCCCGGGAGATGTTCTTACGTTAAGATGTGAGATCACCGAGCGTAAGGGGCCTGTTGGCTTTGGCAAGGCAGTTGCAAAGGTAGGAGATAAGGTTGCCGCTGAGGCGGAGATCTCATTTGTTATCGGCGGCTAAAAAGGGGAGTGGGGTTTTTGAGCAAGAACGCATTAGCAGAAGTATATTCCAAATTCAGGGTGCATTATTACCGGGATGTTTTTAAGCGCATCAATAACCGGGAGCTTTCCCTTACCACAACGGAGGCATACTGTGTTGAGATCATAGGCAGCCTGGGAGAGCCTACGATAAATGAATTCGCGAATTTTGTGGGAATATCCTCGCCGAATGCAACCTATAAGGTGAATTCCCTGATACGAAAGGGATATATCACCAAGGAACAGTCCGGTGAAGATAAAAGAGAGATGATTCTCAGGGTTACGGATAAATACTATAAATACTGGAATATAAATCATAAATATATGGAGATAGTTGAGGATCGGCTGGAGAAGAGTCTTACTCCGGAGGAATTTGAACTTTTTAACAGGATCATGAAGAAGATCTCCGATGAAATGATGCCTGAGGTTGAGATACCATCCAGAGAGGAAAACAAAGAATGAGCAGTATTTACGGAGAATTCCTTCCCTATATGGAAATGGTGATGGACCGGGTGGGCGGAGAACTGGAAGCCTTTGACCGAAGCAGGTTTGAGGAAACGGGGGAGCACGCATTCGAGCATTTTACGATGCGTATCAAATCAGATGAGAGCATGCGTGAAAAATGCAGGCGTAAAAAGCTCCCTGAGACACCTCATTCCGCTCTGAGGGAGGTGCAGGATTCCATAGGCATAAGGATAGTCACCGCCTTCAGGGATGATATACAGCTTTTTATCGATCTGATACGGAGCATGAAAGGCGTGGAGATCGTGGAGGAGGTAGACTATATCCGTCATGCCAAGTCCAACGGCTACAGAAGCTACCACATGATATTGCTTGTCACGTCATCCTACCCCGATGTGGATGGAAATACGGAAGGAAAGTATTATGTTGAAGTACAGCTGAGGACCATAGCCATGGATTCCTGGGCAAGTCTTGAGCATAAGATGAGTTATAAGAAGGATGTCAGGAATAAGGAGCTGATCATTTCGGAGCTGAAACGCTGTGCGGATGAGCTGGCTGCCTGTGATGTTTCCATGCAGACAATAAGGAATATGATAAACGAAAGTAATTAAGATTTTTTCAGACCGGTTTAAGGATAGGAGTTTAGGCTTTATCAAAGCTTGAAGGAGGTAAGGATCCATGCGTATATTACTCGCAGAGGATGAGAAGGCTCTTTCCCGCGCTGTGGTAACGGTGCTGGAGAAAAAGGGCGGCTATGAGGTGGATGCGGTTTATGATGGGGAAGCGGCAGTAGAAAAAGCAAGGGAAAATGTATACGATGCTATATTACTGGATATAATGATGCCCAAAATGGATGGGATCACCGCACTTTCCATGCTGAGACGGGAAGGGAAGATGATGCCCATAATGATGCTTACGGCAAAGGCGGAGCTGGATGACCGTGTAAACGGTCTGGATGCCGGAGCGGATGATTATCTGACAAAACCTTTTCAGATGGCAGAGCTTTTGGCACGGCTCAGATCCCTTACGAGAAGGGCCGGTAATTATATACCCAAGACTATGAGTGTCGGTTCCGTAACTCTTGATGTGGAACAGCAGGAACTGTCAAGTGAGAATTCAATCAGGCTTGCCAAAAAGGAAGCCCGTATGATGAGCTTCTTCATGGCTAACCCGGAAAAGGATTTAACAAAGGAAGAGATCTTCGGACATGTCTGGATGGATGAAGAAGCGGATATCAGTGCGGTATGGCTGTATGTGAACTATCTGAAGGGCAAGCTTGAAGCAGTTGCGGCCGATATTACCATAGCCGGAACAGAGGAGGGCCCCTTCCGGCTTACGGCATTGGGAGAATGAAGTCAAAAATGATGTCGGGTTGTTTGTTGGACGGAGTTTTTGACCAGGTAACCATTTCACACGGGGAGAAACAGGGATGATACGTAAGATCAGAAAAAAATTTATATGGATATCTTCTCTGTCGCTTCTCGCGGTGCTTGTGATCGTTCTCGGCATCACCAACGCCGTGAATTATTTTAATGTCAGGATGGAGATCTTTTCCGTTATGAGCATGATCTCGGAATCCGGAGGAAAGATCCCGGAAAAGCTGTATTACAGATCTATCATGGGTGAATCCATTCTGACCGGTGAATCGGCATATGCGCTGAGGTTTTTTTCGGCTTATATAAACGAAACGGATGGAAGCATCCATGATATAAACAGGGAGAGGGTTTCCGCCATAAATGAAAAAGAGGCGCTGGAGTATGTGCAGAGAGCGATGAAGACTGATTCCAGTGAAGGCTTCATCCATTCTAACGGAAGTGTTTTTGCATATCAGAAATCTTCACTTACGGACAGCAGTTCCATATGTGTTATCATGGATTGTACCAGGCAGATCCGCAGCAATGTGTCATTTCTTACATTTTCGCTCTATATAGGAGTGAGCTCGCTGCTGATACTGACGCTGCTCATCATGCATTTTTCAAAGAAAGCCGTGGCGCCCATGGTACGTAATATTGAGGCGCAGAAGCAGTTCATAACAAACGCAAGTCATGAGCTTAAAACCCCTCTTGCCATCATTTCCGCCAATACCGAGGTACTGGAGATGACAGAGGGTAAAAATGAGTGGACAGAGAGTACCATGGAACAGGTTCAGCGTATGTCGGAGCTTATCTCGCATCTGATCATTCTTTCCAGGCTTCAGGAAAAGGATGAGGTTGAACTGACTTCCGTAGATTTTTCGGCGGTGACAAAAAAGGTGTCTGAGGAATTCAGGATCCTGGCGGAGAAGGACGGAAAACAGTATGAGACGGATATAGCCGAAGGGCGTATGATAAAGGCGAATGAAGCGGGAATAAGGGAGCTTGTATCCATACTCTGCGATAATGCGGTCAAGTATTGTACGGACGGCGGAAAGGTGATGGTCAGGCTGGAGTCCAAAGGACATAATACCATGCTTACGGTCTCAAACAGCTTTCCGGAAAAAAAGGATGTGGATTACAGCCGGTTCTTTGAACGTTTTTACCGGGAGGATGAGTCGCATAACAGTGAGAAGAAGGGCTTCGGAATAGGTCTTTCCATGGCGGAAAGATTTGTTGAAATGTTTAAAGGTAAGATCAGTGTGCATTATAAAGACGGGATGATACATTTTACAGTGAACATGCCGTCAGAAAAGGGGTAAGCGGATGGGCTTTTAGGGGGAAGCTCATCCGCTTACGTTAGTGAAGGTTAAAATATTTGAATAAAGAAGATTTAGGGGGATCTCCTTTAAACAGGGGGCATACTCAAAACTTCTTTTTCTGAAGTTGAGTAAAGTATAGTATTTTTCCCGGAAATGATATACAATAATCTTGTGCTTTATGCTAACTTTATGATGCGATTTTATGATGTTGGCTGTTTGTGGTGTGGGGGACCGGATGAGTTTATCATAAAAGGGGGAGCACTATGGGAGAAATATTTGATGATGTTACCAGAAGTATCTTTCAGGATCGTGAGGACGAGATAAAGCATCCGGCTTTTGAGGGCGAGATGGGGCTGTATACGCTTATTGCAGACGGCAGGGTGGATCTGATCGCCGATTATCTTGAGGGTAAGCCTGGTCCGGATGCAAAGGAGCGCGGAGTTCTTTCGGAAAATCCTCTCCGTAATGCCATGTACCATTTTGTTGCCATGACTACGATGATTACCAGGGTATGCATCAGTCACGGTCTGGATCAGGAAATAGCATACAAGATGAGTGATGCCTTTATCCAGAAGGCGGACAGGCTTAAAACTCCGGAAGAGGTGCGGGAGCTGCAGTATCAACTCATGTTCCATTATGCGACGACCATGGCTTCTTTCAGGAAGCTTCATGTAAATTCGAGACAGATCGTAAGGTGCATCGATTACATTTCCCAGCACCTGCACGAAAAGATAACCATGGAGGCGCTGGCGGAGCATGTGCAGCTGAACGAGACGTACCTTTCCAAGCTTTTTAAGAAGGAGACAGGTCGGTCCGTCAGTGAGTATATCAGAGACAGGAAGATTGAGGAGGCAGCGGCGCTGCTCAGGTATTCGGAGAAAACCTCCGTGGAGATCGCCACGGATCTGGGATTTTCATCACATAGTTATTTCATCAGCATATTTAAAAAAGTTATGGGGATGACACCAAAGGATTACCGTGATCAGTATTTTCGCAAGCTGTAATACGGGTCAGGATATCATTTGACGTAAAAGAGGTGTGTATGGGGAAGGAGATTCAAGTAACACGGGAAAAGGTGGAAGAGCTGGCCAAGGGTATATCCAGAACCGAGGAATTCGTAAGGCTTATGACCTATTATCGCTGTGCTATAATGGAGATACAGACGAAGCTGAACGTTCTGAATGCGGAGCTGTCGCTGCAGTATGACCGCAATCCCTTTGAGTCTATAGAAAGCCGCCTGAAAAGTCCGGAGAGTATCGTTGAGAAAATGGTCCGCAGAGGGATACCTCTTACGGTAGAAGATATGGAGCAGGAAATGACGGACATCGCGGGAATAAGGGTGATCTGTTCATTTCAGGAGGATCTCTACAGCCTGGCTGATCTTCTGGTGGAGCAGGATGATGTTCTGTTACTATCCAGAAAGGATTATATAGCGAATCCAAAGCCTAACGGGTACAGGTCACTGCATCTTCTGCTGGATATCCCGATATTTCTCTATAAGGGAAAGCGGCATATGCGGGTAGAGGTTCAATTCCGTACCATAGCCATGGATTTCTGGGCCAGTGTGGATCATAAACTGAAATATAAGAAGACCCTCAGGGAGCCGGAGAAGGTTGTAGCCAAGCTGAAGGTCTGCGCAGATACTCTGGCGCGGATGGATGCCGAGATGGAGGAGATCCGCCGGACTATAGATGCCGACGGAGATATAGAATGAGCGGGCAGGACGAAACAGTCAGGCAAACTGAAGAAGAGAGTGTTGAAGCCGGGAAGCAGGAGCTGAAGGAAGAGACCCCGAAGCAGGAGCTGAAGGAAGAGACCCCGAAGCAGGAGCTGAAGGAAGAGACCCCGAAGCAGGAACTGAAGGAAGAAATTCCGATGCTGGGGCAGAAAAAGAAATCTGTCAGGAGGGACGATCCGGAACAGGGAGGAAGACTTGTCAGAAGGAACGGACCGGAGCAGGGAGGAAGACCTGTCAGAAGGAACGGGCCGGAGCAGGGAGGAAGACCTGTCAGAAGGGATGATCCGGAACAGGGAGGAAGACCTGTCAGAAGGAACGGGCCGGAGCAGGGAGAGAGAACTGCCGGAAGGGATGATCCGGAACTAAGGGACAGACCTCCCCGGAGAAGACGGCCTGAGTTTGATGATCAGGAGGATTTCGAACGGTGGGCCCGTGCGAGAGAACGGCGCATGCATGAGCAGCGGGAGAAGGAGCGAAAGAAGAAAAAGATAAAGAAGATCCTGAAATGGACCATTCTTCCCATCGCCATCCTGTTCCTGCTTTTTGTGATGGGTACGCTTGCGGTAAACGGTTATATGCTTCTGGTTGAAAAGAGAAATATCCTTACCCCGGATGAATGGGCGGATTATGCCCGTGAAGAGGGAACAGACGCAATACTTGTCCTTGGATGCAGTGTTATAGGCAATTCCGAGCCAAGTGATGATCTGAGAGGCAGACTGGAAATGGCGCTGGAGCTTTACAGGAGATCGCCTCATAAGATTCTTGTCAGCGGGGATCATTCCGCAGACGGTTATTATAATGAAGTCCGGGTAATGAAGGAGTATCTGGTTGATAATGGCGTTCCATCATCGGATATCTTCATGGATCATTATGGTTTTTCCACATATGACAGTATATATCGCGCAAAGCATTGCTTCAGGATCCGCAGGATCACTGTGGTAACACAGGATTTCCATCTGTACAGGGCGGTCTTTCTGGCCAGAGCCATAGGTATGGAAACTGTTGGTGTGGCATCCAACTCCGATTCGAAGGAAAAGGTTTCAAAATGGAATCTACGGGAGGTTTTTGCCAGGGATAAGGATTTTTTGTCTTCACTTTTCTGGCCCGACCCTCACCGCGTCGGAGATGTATATGATATTACCGGTGACGGTGATGTAACTAATGACAGATAAAGACATTGCAGGAAATAACGGAGGCTTTGTATTATGGAAATAAAAAAGATCATAAAGTGTGAAGAGGGAAAATACATTACACGTTACGATCTTACGTATGTACTTAAGGACGGCAGCGAAAAGGTCTATGAAATGATAAGCCGGGATAATAACATCAGGGATTTCGCCGCACTTCATGACAGAGATGCCGATGCGGTGGTATTGATCATGCACAGTCCTGACGGCGGGAAGGTATTGCTGAACAGGGAATTCCGTCTTGCACCCGGAGAGTGGGTATATAATTTCCCCGCAGGTCTTATAGATCCGGGGGAAAGCCCTGAACAGGCCGCGGAAAGGGAGCTCCGTGAAGAAACGGGGCTGAGGCTGGTGGAGATAACGGATCATATAGGAGAAAGCTACAGTGCGGTCGGTTTTTCAAATGAAAAAAATGTATGTGTTGTGGGTGTTGCGGATGGAGAGATAAGAGAAAGTGACTCCGAGGTGGAAGAGATAGAAGCAGCCTGGTATAGTAAGGAGGAAGTAAAGAAGTTACTCGGGACCTGCCGTTTTGCTGCAAGAACACAGGCGTACTGTTATCTGTGGAGCAAAAGCTGAAAGAATTAACGCGTTAAATCCGAACAGGACATATTTCACAAAGTTTTTCTCCGGTTTTATACACGCATGAATATTATGTAAAGGGAAAGTACTGTTTATCCACAGATCGCTGTGGGTAAGCAGTCTTTTTTGTTGTGGAAAAATCTGTGGATAGAAAAATCAGGTTTTCGGAAAGAAAAAAGAGAGATCGGAATGCGGGCGGGACTGTGCCTGCTTTTTCTGAAGAGTTAACAAAATGTTGACATCGAAATTAAAATATGAAACATAAAATGGAGCAATATTCTCTATAAAAATAGAGATTTACACGGGATTTTCCAGGTGCTATGTTCATTCTGTATAACCATCACGGTTTCCATCCGGAGGGGGACCGGTGGTGGAGATCGAATGAAAGGAGCATAGAGAAAAGTATGAGAAGAAGACGGAACGGAAAAGTAAGGCGTCTGCTTGCTGCAGCTCTATCGGCGGTAATGCTGATCCCCTCCGTAACCTTTGATGTGAGAGAAGGTATGGCGGAGGAGAATACGGCATACGATATGGATTTCTCGTCCTGTGAGCTGCTTATAGGTACAGATGATATTTCTGTGTTTACGGAAGAGACAGAAGTTGTTTCCGGATTTGAAAATGTATATCTTACAAGATTTCCTACCCCGGAGGCGGCCAGACAGGCATATATTTACTACAGTCCGAGGGTTGACTTTGCCGCACCGAATATATCATTTTCCATATCCGAAAAAGGATCTGCAGAAGAGAACGCTGAGGGGGCAGAAGAAAACGATGCTGTTGAGGAGATCCCGGGAAATGAGGGCCCTGCGGATATGTCGGGGATAAACGGCGGTAATGATTCCATAGCTGTGCTGAATGAACTTGCCGAAGAACTGGAGACGGGAGGCAGGAGCGGCGGGAAGGGAGTGATAGCGCTTATCGATACCGGTGTGAATGACAGCGGGACTATAGATGCGGTGTCGCTTATCGATAACTCGCTAAGGGATCTTCACGGACACGGAACCCGGATGTACGGATATATCAGGGAAGAATACCCGGAGGCGAAGGTCCTTTCCATCAAGACCATGGATGCAGGCGGAAGAGGCAGGGCATCGGATGTGTATGCTGCCATAAGGTATGCCATGCTTTACGGCGCGGACGTGATCGATCTCTCAATATCGGCATACTGTACTGCCGACAATGCTGTGATACGTGCCGTGATAGAGGATGCTGTGAAAGCGGGTATCAGGGTTGTAGGCGCGGCCGGAAATAATGGGAATAATGCAGGATATTATATTCCGGGAGGCATAGATCAGGCAATCATTGCCGGTGCCTGTGATGATCAGGGAAACCGGCTTCCGTCTTCCAATTTCGGTGAGACCGTGGATCACTATATAGTGGCGGGAAGCACTTCGGAGGCAGCTGCCAGACTTGCTGCAATGATCGCAGGCAACAGGGAACTTACACAGGAGAACGGAGTATACAGTATCAGCTGCGACGATGCAGGTGATCCCGCAGAAGAGGATGACGGAGATTTCATCGTTGAGTACCGGGGAAATAATTCGGTTGATGAAACGGTAAGAAGCAACACGGATACAGATACAAGGACTCTTGATCATGACGGTGTAAGCTATAAGGTTCCTTCATTCTTCAACATTTATGTGAGTGTCACGGGTCATCTGGAACGGGGTACCGGCTTCCTGGGTACTGCAAACGGAAGCCACAGCGTTAACGGTTATTACAATATAGGCGGTACCCATACTTTTCCTGCATCGACGCTGTACGGGGCGGCTGCGCTGGACAACCTGGGACCGTACTTTTCGACCAGCGGGCTTTCCATCAGATCTACCGGTTATATAAAGTCTTTACTGGGATATGATCTCGTCCTGGCGGATTATGACAGCAGCCTTTCCCCGAGTGGGTTCTGGTGCGGAGACAGTGAGAAGAATGCGTACTATGACTGCTATTTAACAACAACTGTATCGTATATCACCGATAAACGATACATTAATGATGACGGGACATATCTCTATGTTCCCTACAGGACATCGACAAACATACATTTCAACTATGAATCGGGACATCATTTTCAGAGGATAGAAGGTGTGGTTTATATCAAGGTCCCGAAGAAATTTCCCAAACCATACTATGTGGCATTTAAGAAAACAGATGGGAACGGACTTCTGATGAACAGGGTTTCCTTTGATGTTCAGGTAAGCTTTGCCGGAGAAAAGAGCGCCGATGCAGTGCGTACACAGGCGGTATATACGGGAGCGGTATATGATTATGTGAATGACAGCCTTTCGAGCTTTTCGGCAGCGGACAGGGGTTACGGCATCATTTATCTCGGAAGCTATACGGATGATACAGCGCCGGTTAAGGCGGTTATAAGGGAAAACTGGAATGAAGATAATGCCTATGGAGGAGAGGCCGTCAGAATTTATGAGGACGGAAAGACGGAAAATGTATCCTGCAATGATTTCCAGCCGGATTCCCGGTCCGTAACCTTTACAACCTTCTATGAATCGGCAGAGGCAGCGAAGAAGGCGGTTACCGACGGCTTTACATGGAAGAATATCGAGAATCCGCCTCCCGGAGATATCTGGTTTGCGATCAGCAAAGAGGATACGGAGGATTTTGCTCTGAACGGTGTGACCTTCAGTATGTCAGTGGACGGCGGAACGGCAGTGACCATAGAAACAGGAAAGAAATATGACTGTACCACCGGCAAACTGACAGGCATAGGAAATAAGGGCGTGGCACTCGTATATCTCGGGGCCTTTGATGAAGGTACGGGACCGAAGAAAGCGGTGGTCACCGAAAACTGGACAGGAAAGGGCACGGCGCATAAGGGGAGCATTTCAAATACGGTAAGCGCGGATGAGTATCTGCCATCGACACAGTCAAAGATTATAACGACATTTTACGGTACAGCGGAAGAAGCCATAGCCGCTGCGGGAGATAATACATTTATCAACACGAGGAATAATCCCGGTGAATACTATGTGGCCATAAGAAAGGTGGATGAGAAGGGATATTCAATGAAGAATGTAACCTTCGATCTTTCTGTTACAGGTATCTGGGATGGAACGGATAAAAAAGAAACCAGGAGATTTACTGTAAGCGACAGCGACGGGAAAAGGAGCGGCCTTTTTACAGGCTGGTATTATGATACTACCAAAGGCACATATACCGAGTATGCCCAGGCGGACCGTTACGGTGTTGCGGCTGCATATCTGGGAAGCTTCAGGGAAGCGCCCACCGTTAATGTGATCGAAAACTGGGATTACGGGAGCAGCAGGGAGAATCCGCATCCCGTTATACTTTATGACAGTGATAATAAGCCTGTGGATCAGGTGGATTATCCCGAAACCTATGTGAACAGCAATAAGAAAAAAACGGTAACTCCATTCGAATCCGAGGCCGATGCGCTGGGCAGCGCGGGATCCTTTACCTTTACCAATTACAGAACGGAGCATGAAGAACCCAATATGAAGCTCTGGTACATGGTGATAAGAAAGTATGCGGTAGATGAGGCAACGGGTGAAACATATCCGATGAATAATGTACCGTTCAGCATCGTTACAAAGTACTCAGATCAGGAATATGCATACCGTGCTAGAAAGGACGGCGATCCGAATGAGTATGTGAAATATAATGAGACTGCGGATATGGCTGTGGGAAGATATGTGAATGATAATAACCTTTCGGGTGTTGTCACGGGTTTCTTCACGGATCTTACAGACGGGACACATGTAAATATCAAGAGATATGAGAGTGATACCAAAAAGGCCAGGGAATTCCAAAAGCTGAACGATACAAGGCTTGAACAGGAGTATTCCAAAGAAGGATATGCCTTCAGTGAACGTATGGGTAATATTGAACCGGGCGACGGCTTTGCGGTGGTATATCTTGGGCAGTTCTATTATAAGCCTGACGTGTATATCGCCGAGAACTGGACATCCGGCGGGAAAATGGCTGATCTTGTAAAGGGTACGGAGGTTATCGACGGAGTCACATACTATAAGGTGGATGAGGTATCGTCATCCGATCTCAACGTACCTGTACAGAGTGCGGACACAGTCGCAGACATTGTGAAAACAGCCGTACAGTCTGAGGAAACCTACGGGGTAACAAAATGGTATCCCATGGGTGATGGAGATAATCAGGATTTCTGGAATTATAACAACCCCGATCTCGGAATGAACGGAAAGCTTCTTGTACAGGGCGCAGTAAATGCAAGACAGCTTTTTTCGGGAGGAGTGACCTCTGATTACGGCGCAATAATCACCGAGACAAATGCATCCATGGGTTCCGAGATAGGATATTATTATAAGGCGGTTAATAACCACAGCTCAAATATAGTATATATATCCATGGAAAAATCCTCGGGATCGGAATACTCACCGAACATGGAAGGGATACAGTACGGCCTGTATTTCCACAGGACAGATGAGGATATGCTGCTTGCAACCTTTACCATGGACGGTGAAGGAAAGGTCAAGAGTATAGTTCCCAATAAGGATGCGACGGACCAGACAGTCTATATAACGGAGAATTTCAGAAAAAACCGTTGGGCGTTCAGCAGCGGATATATGGACTATGCCCTGAGAGAATACTTTGACGAATATACGGTTAAGAAGACCGAAACAAATGTCCCGGATTCCGATTGGTCCGCGATAGCGGATGGAGCAGCAAACGGCACTATCGGTTATACGATCTACGCAGGATCAGGCTCAAATCTGATCCAGCGGGAGTATACGGTCCTCAGATCCAAGGCGGCAGAAACCGCACTGTCAATAACCGAGGGAAAAGATTACGGAAAGATCAGAACGGATTGCATAGGGTTCGCGGGTGTGGAAAGAGTGGACGGCGTCCTCTGTGCCAAATTCAGAACCTCCGGGCTTCTGAAGCATCGCGTCGGTGAGACCAGGCGGGATGGCTGGGACAGATACTATACGGCAGAGGAATCACTTGCGGAAGGAACCTTTGTATTAAAGGAGCTTTCTTCGAATGACAGATATGAGGAAAATGAGGGTGAATTCGTTCTTCCGGAGATAGGCTTCCTGGACAGGGATATGCATTCCGGCTCAGTGCACGGAAATACCATTTCGGAGGTGATTGATGTCCATGGACAGCAGACGCAGGTCATTGATATTACGGGAGAGGATACGGATGTACTCATCGATACGGCTTATCCCATGTGGTTTGCGGCAGTAAGGAAAAACGATGACAGCGGAAAGCCCATGAATGGTGTAAGCTTTGATCTGAACGTGAACGGTATTCCGGCAGGGTCGATCAGGACAGGATATATTTTTAACTATGACAAGGCGGTTAACGGAAGCAAAAGTGCGTTAAAGTCCATCAGTACATATAATGCGTCAACGAAGGAAACTCTGACGGATAAGGTTGTATTTTCCTGTACGGACGGAGGAAAGCCGCTGCTGAATGATAAGGGAGAAGAGTATTCCATACGTCTTGGCAGAAGAGACGGCGTGGCGCTTATCTATCTCGGAATCTCGAAGGAGGCTCCCGCCGTTACGGTACGGGAGAACTGGGACGGCACGGGACAGCTTGTGTCGGGCTCAGTTAAAGGAGTTACGGATTTTGTAAAGGTAAACAGTGTAAATTACGGGAAGGACAGGAATGTTTATACACTCAGGGTATCGGACAACATTTCCGATACGGCGGTAACCGAACCCGAAACTGTTCAGAATATCTTCAGCGGAAGTATCTGCGTGGAGAAGTCACTGCTTCCGGCGTCGGTTTCAGACGCATCTCCCGCAGGCGCCGAATATACGGTTAATGCGGATGAAGGGCAGGGGTTCAGCTACAGCGGAAAATGTGTCATCTCTGCTGACGGCAGATCAAATGTACTTACCGGACTGAAAAGCGGAAGGTATACGGTAAAGGAGACGAAAGCACCGGACGAAGGTGAATGGAATCTTGATCCGAACGAATATCATGTGGAGATTGCCGCAGACGGAGAAACGGCTTCCGTTACTTCCACAGAGCTAACAAAAGCATCCAATGCAACCGTAAGATCAGCGGATACTCATGTGCAGTACTATTTCTATCTTTCGATAAGAAAGAATTCCTCGGATGAATATGAACCATCCATGGAGGACATACAGTACGGATTGTATTACAAAAAAGCGGGGGATGCGGATCTGGTCGCTACGATCACTCTGGGGGCGGACGGAAGAGTGAGCAGTGTCAGGAAGAATCCTTTGTGGAAGAATGAAGTCTACAAGTATATAGGGGTTGTGACTGGCGAGAATGACGGACAGCTGTATATAAATATCCAGTCTGACGGATCTGTATCAACGATCCCGGCAGGTACCTTTAAGATCAGGGAAACGAGCCTTGGTAAAAATAAGAATTACAGCCGGAATACTTCGACCAGCGACATTCCTTCTCTGCCGAAGGAAACCTATGTCATGGTCACATCGGCTGAGGCGCCGGCACTTGTGGATCCTCCCGAATATGGATCGATACAGGTTAAAAAAACCCTGATACCGGTAAATGTGCCCGGAGCATCACCGGCGGGAGCGGTTTACACCGTTACGGCTGCAAAGGGACAGGATTTTACCTACAGCGGAACCTGTACCATAAGAGACGACGGGACATCTAATGTACTGGATAAGCTTCGTCCCGGAAAATATATCGTAAAGGAGACAGCGGCACCGTTAAAGGACAGGGATGAATGGAATCTGGACCCGAAGGAATATCAGATCGAGATAATACCGGACGGAAAAAAGGTAACGGTGAATTCAGAAGTAAGTAAAGCCGCAAGATATGTAACCGTTGAATCTGCGGACATTCATAAGCCGGTGGATTTCTTTGTATCGATAAGAAAGGGATCGACGGATGAGGATTATATCCCTTCAATGGAGGGCATACGTTACGGACTGTATTACGGAAACGGGACGGATACTGAACCTGCAGCGGTTTACACACTCAGGGAGGACGGAACGGCTGCAGACGTTGTGATAAGCGATTCATGGAGTAACCCGGTTTATACGCTGAAAGGAAAACTGACGAAGGATGGAACGGTCTACTTAAATATTCAGTCAGACGGATCGGTAAAGACCATACCGGAGGGAACATTTTATTTAAAGGAGATAGAAACAAACGGCAATTATGAGATGAATGAAAGGACGGGAAATATCCCGGCACTTGAGAAGGATGCTTACAGGCTGGTAAGTGTAAATGATACGGATGTGCTTAAGGACAGGCCGGTGAGAGCATTTGTGAAGCTGGTAAAGACTTCCGCCGATACTTCCGTAACCGAAGGAAATGCAAACTATTCTCTTGAAGGAGCAAAGTACAGGCTTTACTGTGACAGGGAGGCTGCGGAAGAAGCACTGGATAAGAAAGATTACAGCGGATCCATCGGAGCATTTACGACCAAAGAGGACGGAACTGCAGATCTTATTGATGTAAGTACGTGGATGAAAGGAGTAGATTCCAGGACATTCTATGTCATTGAGTCTGAGGCTGCAAAGAATTATCTGAGGAGCACAGAAGTTAAGGCAGTTGAGGTAAAGAGCAGCAATACTCGTGAAGATCCTGCGGTGTTCGAGGTTAAGGATGTACCGGTTACCATACCGCTTAAGCTGATGATAGAAAAACTGGATGCGCTTACGGGCAGCGGAAATACGGCAGCGGGCAAGTCACTTGAGGGCGCTGAGTTTACCTTAAGCTATTATGCGGATGATATATCATCCATAAGCTCTGCTCATAATGCTGAGCCGGTAACCGGGACTGTTGCCGTTCAGCGGAATGCGGAAGGAAGATATTTCGCGGATCACGATACGGTGCTTCCCATAGGTTACCTGACGGTTCGGGAGACAAGACTGCCGGAGGAATACAGTGCCGAAGGAAGCAGATGGTATATCGGAAGGAAGACGCAGGATGTTGCTTCCGCTGTATCACTTGTGCTTTATGGGACCTATGGAAATGATAATGCATCCTTTACTCCTGCAGTGTATGAACCGGGAGACGCGGCTTCGGCAGAAGAACTTGAAGAAAAGGGGATCAGGCTGAATGACGGTCTTTATGTGAAGCTTGCTGCGGAAAACACTCCGTTAAGAGGTGACATCAGTCTCATCAAGAAGGATCTTGAATCCGGCAGAGCCATGGAAGGCGTGGAATTTGAGATAAAGAACAAGGCAACCGGTGAAACCCGTATCATGATCACGGATGCGGAGGGTAAAGCTACAACAAAGACGGAGCATTATACTGAGAACAGTGTTTGGTTTTCAAAGGGTGATAAGCAGGACATCACCGCAAAGGACGGCTATGGAGCGCTGCCGTTAGGAACCTATATTGTGACCGAAAAGAGAGGCGACGCAAACCGTGGCTGCCAGATGAACGCGCCATATACCGTGACGCTGGATAAGGAACACCGGGAGGCAAACCTTGTAACAGCCATGGTTGAGGAGGACGGTAAATACTATTTTTATAATGTACCTTATCCTGTGATACATACAACGGCGCAGGCTGTATCCACAGCTTCAAAGACCATGCCGCAGGACGGGAACCCCCAGACTGTTACGGATGCGGTTGCTTATAAGCATCTGAGGGAAAATACGGTATATACGATAGTGGGAAGCCTGATGGTCATCGATCACAGGAACGGTACGGTATATCCGTATGAGAAGGCGGACGGATCCGGTTATGAGATAAGAAAAACATTTAAAACCGAAGCGGGATATAAAAAGTCGGTTTATGAAAAGGAAGGCACGGAGATCCTTGAGTTTACCGGTATTGAAACCGCAGGTTATGAAGGCTGTTCCTTTATGGTTTTTGAAAGATTATTCTACGGAACCGATACCGAAACTCCCGCCCAGTATGAGGATATCGGAGACAGTGACATCTTCCCGGTCAGACACGAAGATATAAATGACAGGGACCAGACGGTGGAGACCGCCGATATTCATACGAATGCGGAAGTCAGTGAAACAAAGCAGCACATCGGCAGAGCCGAAGGAAAGGTCACCATAGTTGATCATGTGGCCTACAGCGGACTTTCAGCGGGCGAGACTTATACAGTTACAGGTGATCTGCATGTGACCGGTTACAGCCGGAAAGATGCCGAAGGAAATGAGATAAGTAATGCTGCGGGTGACGAACCTCTTAAGGATGCGGACGGAAATGTGATCAGATCCGAAAGAACCTTTACGGTGGATGGCGCGGGCGTGCCCGGGGCAGGGGTTATAGATCTTGTATTTGAAATTGATGCGGATCTGCTTCAGGGCGAAAGCGTTGTGGTATATGAAGAACTCTATCATAAAGATATTTGTATCGCAAGCCACGCGGATCTGAGAGATGAGGATGAGACGGTACATTTCCCGAATATCCGTACAATTCTTTACAGGGAAGGAACGGGTGCCTGGGCTGAAGATTCTGATGAGACGGATGTGACAAGATATACGACGGCGGATGAATCTGCAAAGGAGATCATGGCAGCGGAAAATGCAGTAGTTGTCGACCGCATAAAATATCATAATCTTATCACAGGTCATAAGTACATAGCCCGGGGAATCCTGATGGATAAGGCAACCGGAGAAGCATTGACGGATGCAAAGGGCAATAAGGTCACGGTTGAAAAAGAATTTGAAACCCCTGTATCGGTAAGGATCAACGCAACCTCCTGGCCGAATTCCACAAGGTATATCTGTGAGGACGGAACGGTGCTTAACATGGCTGCAGACCATGGGGATCATCTGGCGGACGGTATTGTCGAGGCAGAATTCCCGGAATTCGACGCGGGTATGCTGGGTGGTCATACGGCAGTTGCATTCGAGGAGATCTATATGATAACCGATTCCGGAGAAGAGATCAAAGTGGCTGAGCATAAGGATATCAACGATATCGATCAGACCGTAAGATTTGTAAAGATCGGAACGCAGGCTGTTGTGGATGATACAGGAACGCAGCTGCTCAGTGCCGGAGGAGAGACGACCATCATCGACACTGTAGAATATCATAATCTTAAACCCGGCAGAGAGTACAGCCTTAAGGCAGAGCTGATGGTTGTCAATGATATTTCCGGCTTCTATGGGGACGGTGATAAGCTGGTGGATACAAACGGAGAACCGGTTTCAAAGACCATTACATTTATACCCGTGAATTCCGACGGAATGGTGGAAGTGCCTATAACCTTCAGCGGATATATTACACAGGAAATGGATGTGGTGGCATTCGAGGAGATGCAGAATGATAAGGGAATTACGATTGCGGTTCATAATGACCTGACTGATAAGGATCAGACTGTATATAAAGCATGGATAGGAACAACGGCAACAGTGGACGGACAGCATTTTGTAATGGGAGACGGTAAGGTTACTATAGAGGATGTGGTGGAGTATCATAATCTTATCCCGGGTCTTACCTACAGGTTAACAGGAACGCCGGTACGTAAATCCAACGGTGAGGCCCTGAAAAAAGACGGCAGTGATATGATTGAAAATACAGTATTCGTGCCTGAGGAAATGGATGGGACCGTTACGGTCACCTTTGAGGGGATCGATGCAGGCGGGCTCCGCGGTGATGACATTGTGGTATTTGAAAGACTCACTGTCGCTGCCGGAACCGGGGCGGACGGGACTGAGACCGAAACAAAGGAAATACTTATCGCAGAACATGAGGATATTGATGACAGAGGACAGACCGTATCATTTCCGGATATGCATACCAGCCTTTACAGGGAGGATGCAAGGGAATGGATGAACGAAGATGCGGGAAAGGAGGTTCAGGCGGGAAAGAAAACCGTTCTTGTGGACAGGGTTGATTACAGGCATCTTAAGGGAGACGGAAAGTATATCCTGAAGGGAACGCTGATGGATAAGGAAAGCGGAGAACCTGCTAAGGATGCCTCGGGTCAGATCATCACTGTAAGTAAGAGCTTTACACCGGCAGGGGAAGAATTCACGGACGGCTATGAGGAGATTCGGTTCAGCTTCGATTCCGCCGGACTTAAGGGCCATACGCTGGTGGCTTTTGAGGAACTATATATGGTTTCGGATGAAGAAGAGAAGCTTGTGGCGGAGCATAAGGATCCTGAAGACCGGGATCAGAGTGTAAGGATCGTGGATATCGGGACCGCAGCAGCTGTAAGCCAGACCGGAAATAAGCTGATCAATGCTTCGGGTGAAAGCACCATCATTGATACGGTCGAATACAGTAATCTGAAACCGGGATGTAAGTATACGCTTTCTGCCGAACTGAAGGTTACGGGAGATGAAACGGGCAGATATAAGGATGGTGAAACATTTAAAGACAGCAACGGAAATGCCGTCAGCGCATCTGTTTCGTTTACGCCGGAGGAAAAGAACGGTAAGATCGAGGTCCCGATCAGCTTCAGCGGCTATGTCAACGGGAGCATGAATCTTGTGGTTTTTGAGGAACTTAAGAATGATAAGGGCCTTATAACAGCGGTTCATGAGGATCTTAACGATGAGAAACAGACCTGTTACATGGCTTATATCGGTACAACGGCGACGGTGGACGGAAAACATGTAGTTGAAGAGGATAAGACTGTAACTCTTGAGGATGAAGTGGTTTATCATAATCTTATTTCGGGCATAAGCTACAGGCTTGAGGGAAGACTGATACGGAAATCCGACGGATTGGATTTTATGAGTGACGGCAGGGCGGTCACTGCTGCTATGATATTTGTACCCGGAGAAAGTGATGGCAGTATAGTGATGAGCTTCCCGGAATTCGATACGGATGATCTGCAGGATGAAGAACTCGTGGCCTATGAGAAGCTGTTTATTCTTACGGAGGATGACCGGGCGGCGAAGGTTCCGGTGGCTTACCATGAGGATATCAATGATGCCGGTCAGACGGTAAGATTTGAACCCCGTAAGGTATCGCCCGCAACAAAGGAGACAGAAGATACGGAGATCATCACAGAAAGTACATCCGAAGTGATTACAGAATCCACAACCGAAACCGTAACGGATAGTACAACCGAAAATGACACGGAAAAAGAGACCGAAACGACAGAAGAAACACCGACAGGTGAGAAAGGAGAAAAGAAACCTCCAAGGACACCGAAAACCGGGGATGACACCCCCATACTTCCGCTCATGATACTGCTTGCTGTATCATTTGCGGGTATGGCTGCTGTGGTAGTGAAGAAGAAAAGGAGAAAATAAGCAGAGCCTGACACCCCCTTTGCGGAGAAATCCGCAGAGGGGGGGATAACGGCAGGCTTTTTTTCATGGGAAATACCAAAACTTTCGTTGATTTTCAAGGCAAAATGGACTATACTATACAGTAGCGTCCGTGTGCCCGGAAACAGGCTTTGTGACTGAAGTGAATGCGCGAAGAATTGCTTCGGGGCGTTTGAATGATCATTGATCCGTATCGGGTATTATAAAAAGAAAAACAGTATTATCTCAAACAAAGAAGGGGAAATACCATGGAGAAGAAATCAGGGATTTCAGGAAATAACATCAGGCGGTCATTAGCTCTTTTAATGTGCTCCGCGCTTGTGCTGGGGACTGTCAATATCACCAGCTCGCAGGTGGAAACGAAGGCTGAAGAGTCCACAGTTGAGGTGACGCCGGATGTCGCCGCATATGTTGACGAATACCTGCTTAGTTCCAAACCGGAAGCTTTTTATAAAACAGAGGAACCCGGCAAGTATGCGGTTGTTGATCCAACCGGAAATGCGCAGTTTCTCCTGCCTTCGTATGGTATGTCAGGGACTGTATACTGGGATTGGTATGAACAGGGTAAAGGCCCGACTCTGTATACTGATGAAAGCAAAACTCCCGTGGGCGGACAACCGATGGCCACTCATACGTATGATTTGAACGGGGGAAAACCGCCACTCTCGGCCAATCATCCAACGGCTGTGCTGTATAAAATGACAGAAGGTACTGAGGCTGATATCACTCCGGGTACAACGGTTACCTATATTGCCCCTGACAGTGTTACCGGTAAGCTTCAGATCGGTGTTACAGAAGATTACAAATATGTGATCAATGACACCGATGCGTACGTTGAACAGAAAGGTTATGATTATATATTCTATAACTATGAGTGGGCATATGCGTGTGAAAAGGATGACGGGACCACCGTTACCGGCCTGAGAGACTATACTTCCGATGCCGACAAAGCCTGGGCGGCAGAAGGTGACAGTATTTGGAAAACCAAAGATGAGATAAATGCGGTTCTGGAAAACGCAGAAGAGGGAGACGTATATTATATATACAAGCGGTATTGTACAACAGGAACTCCAAGGAAGTGTTTTTACTTTGCCGGGAAGAAGATAACTGTTGATTTTGAAACTGATATAACGGCACAGTATAAGGTTGGCGACGGCACAGCGCAGGATCTTTCGGGTTCGGCTGCTAATATTATCAGCGATGTATATCCCTCACAGTCTGTGGAACTGATCTTTACGACAACTGAGGATGATATAGTTGTTCAGGACGGCGATACGGTTATTTCACCTGAGACCGTTACAGCAGATCCGGCAGTCGGGGATCCCGCTCCGACACCTGCTAAAAAATATGTTGTAAAGATAACGGGCGGAGATAAAGATAATCCCATATCCAGGAGCATCAGCGTTTCCAAGCCCGGCAAAAAGTCCGTAACATATAATGTGACGGTAAATTACGCTGATGTGGAACCTGCGGTCACCATTACGAATGTAAATGGTAAGGCATATACATCGGGTGATGTATATATAAATCAGATCACGGGCGGAGGAGTTCCGATCACCGCAACTATCTCAGCGGCCGATACTCCCGCCGGCTTGCTGGTATCCCGGGCCGAGCTGCTTGCCGGAGAAGAAACCACGGCAGCCGCGGAGAATACGAAGGAGTATGAAGAGGCTGACAGGGCCAAGACCAAAACGGAAACCTTTACAGTAACGCCCACAGAAAATGCCACTACCGGATATACGATCAAAGGTACGACAACGGGAGATGGATCGGCTTCCGCTTCGGTTAATATCGTTTATGATACCGTGGCACCTGTGCTCTCAAGTGCGAAAGTTGACGGTATCACGGCTGCACTTGACAGTCCTGATACGGCAATAAAGATTACAAGTACAACTGATACGGTTTTCAGTGATATAGTTACATCAGATGCGCTGAGCGGCGTTGCTTCGGTCAGCATGTATGTTAAAGCCGGTGAAAACCGGACTGATCTGACCTACAATGAAGAAACCGAAAAATTCGTACTTACAAAGGAAGCAGCCGCCGCACTGTATTCAGCCGGCAATGCAAAAGGAAAAACCTGTGTTGCGGTGATCACGGCAGAGGATAATGCGGGAAATCCCGTTACCGCACAGATCAACATCGAGTTCTATGAGGAAAAGATGGAGATAACGCGTGTTATCACACCTGAACCTGATGTGAATGATCTGACAGGGGGAACCGTAACGACCGTTGTTTATACCATCAAGTCAGATGTTCAGCTGTTAAATGCAAAGCTGAATTATACACAGGATGGTACTAAAGCTGCAGAACAGACTATTCCGGTTGGTGAAGGCGGCCTGGTGCAGGGTGATGCGGAAGAAGGATTTCCGTTTGTATATACATATACACACACCCTTGCCGCAAATGCCTCTACCGAGTATGAAGGGATCGAGTTTTATTCGACAAATATAAACGGGGTTGACAGTGCGACAGATACAATAGCTATTCTGAAGATTGACCTTACTGCTCCTGAATATACCGGTCAGTATGCATCCGGCGACAGTGCATCATCCGCATGGGACGGCACATGGACAGATGGATTTAATGCGGGAGAATGGTACAATACACTGCTCCTTAAAGTGATCTTTTCTGACGGGACAGATGCAACATCTTCAGGTATTGATATCAGTGACGCGCTGGAATATGAGGGTGCAGTCCTTTACAACAAAGAAAGTGAAACCGATCTTATATCCTATGATGATACGAAGAAGCAGTATACTGCTGTATTTAATGTCAGTGAATCATCATATAACGAGACTCTGGATTCGGTATGTACGGTCTTCAGACTTTCCATCGAGGATAAAAAGGGTAATAAGACAGCTGAATTCTCTCAGACCTATCATGTTGACGCAACCGCGCCTGAGATCGATCAGCCTCTTAAAGCAGGAGAATTTACTGAGGGGATCATTACCGAAAAGGATCCGACGATAACATTTAAGGCTCATGACAATATAAAGGTGAGCAGGACCACACTCTCCATCACTAAGCCCGGTTCGGCAGATGCTGTTGATGTGGAGCTTAAGGATGGATCGGAAGCGCCGGTAGAGGATCTGTCTCAGAATCTGAGTTCGCTGCTGGGACTGGATGCATCATCGGATATTGAGATAGGCGAGTATAAGCTTCAGGTTGTTGTTGTCGATCAGGCAGGAAACAGTGTCAGTGATACCATAACCTTTACACTGGATTATCTGGCGCCTGTTGTAGATATCGAGATCGGCAGTCCTGCATCCAATGCACCCAAGTTTGAAGGATATCACAATACTTATACATATGATGATACTGCTAAGGGTACATATGATTACGCACAATATTATAATGCGGATGTGACGATGACACTGTCAGCCGTGGATCATCAGATAGATAACACCTGCATAACAGCTGCTGACGGTACGGAGTCCATTTCCGGGTTTACCGAATCACCTGCAGGAACATGGAAAAAGACCTACACCGCGGAAACCGAGGGAGAGCATTCCATCAGCATTTTCGCAACGGATAAGGGCAGCCTTCAGTCGAATACAAAGGAAGTGGCCTTTGTTATTGATAAGACCGCTCCGGTATTGGATGTTAAGCTGAATGAAAGCAATGTTTCCGCCGAGAAGGTAATGCTCAAGGATGGCGAAAATGCGGTTATCTCGTTTACTGTAACGGATACGAACGAGGATACCTCAGATCTGAAGAAGACTGTCAGCCTGACGCTTCCGGACGGGACGGTACAGCCTGCGGAAACTACGGCTGTCGGGTATTCGGACGGCAAATATACGGATGATACTTATACGGATGAAGGTGATTATGAAATAACCTATGTGGCAACGGATCTTGCGGGAAATGAAAGTACCGCTACGACCGTGAAATTCCGCATCGACCACAGCGCTCCTGATTTCATCATAACTGCCGAGCAGAGCGAAACTACTATAGGTGTTACGGCGTCTTCGGCATCAGGTACAGATTACTATGATCTTGATGAGAAGCTGACCGATACTGCGGATGCGGCATTGCTGGTTGATGTAAGCGATAATATCGATGCTGCGGATGCACTTACGGTTACAGCTGTTCTTAACAATAGCGCGGCATCTGCACTTACCGGTTCAAATACCGGCGGTAATGTATGGACCTTCCCCATTACTATGAAGGACGTGTTTGGTGATGAGGATCCCCGCGGAAAGACCTACACCGCAACCATCAGCGTAAAGGATACTTCGGGAAATGAAACGGTCAAATATGTTAACATTACTTTCTACTCAGAGGAAGTAAAGGTTTCCAGCAGGATCGCTCCCGCACTTGTTACAGATGAGGATACCAATACAGGATCCCTTAATATCATATATACGATCCAGGCTGATGCTCCTGTTGAGGAGGCATCGGTAGCGCTGAAAAAGAAAACACAGAGTGATTCCTCTACGCTTGATTCCTCTACGCTTAATACACCGGTCGGTAAAGATGATCTCACCGCGGTTACCGCAACAGACGCGAATCTTCCGTATCAGTATGAGTATACTTATGAGATCAGTGATACAGAGTCTGCTCTGTATACCGATATAACATTTTCAGCAAAGAACATTCATGGTATCCAGTGTGCGAACGCGGATGTTATATCCATAGTACGTGTTGATCTGGACAGTCCCGAGGTTGAGGACATCCAGTGGAGAGAGACCGAAGATGATCCATGGACCACAGCCGATGGGAACAAGTGGTATAAGTCACTGCTGCTGCAGGTGGTTTACTCGGACAAGACCATCTCTTCAGGAATCGATCAGCAGTCATTTGTTGATTCGCTTTCAGGTGTTTCGGTATTCGATAATACCATCAGCCTGAATGCTGACGGCAATAAGCTCACTGCGATCCTGCAGGTGGACAAGTCCACAAGCGAAGAGGGAACGGCGGT
>Ga0310691_10000461_pt1 | contig 76985 bp, 81 predicted proteins | sample 176DNAGHGlowgp2_FD_203887 | JGI IMG/M metagenome (GOLD analysis project Ga0310691, IMG submission 203887) | Sheep rumen microbial communities from Palmerston North, Manawatu-Wanganui, New Zealand - 1766 DNA GHGlow gp2 (v2) (version 2) | ecosystem: Host-associated > Mammals > Digestive system >...
TAATGGCGATTATCACAGAAAATTAATTTTGCCAGACCTTGATCAGTATAAGATTGAAAATGTAGCACAACAGTTTATTAAACTTGCAAATAATAAGGAAAATTAAATGGAAAGGAGATTGTTCCAAAGACAATAGTTCTATTTGGTACTATATTATGGTTAGGAAAGAATATTGGTATGGGTGACGATCAGGAATGGGAGAAAATATTAAGACTGATTATAGATAAAAACTTTTTAAATAAAATATACTTTTGAAAAATCAAGGTTGTTATATTCATAAATAGTTATTGAATATGATAGTTGGATAGGAATGAAAAAAGATGATTATTGGTGTCATATTAAAAATTAACTGTAGTTGGATGGATGAGCCTATCTACGAAAGATTTCCAGAATATTCAATCATATGAGGTTATCCAGCAAATGAATTAAATCTCACAAATCGAACAAATGAAAATATTACAAATACATGTAGGCATGAGCCTGTTTGGCGGTGTGGAGGGAATGGTCTGTGGACTATCAAACGAAATGATAAAAGAGCATGACGTGACAGTATGTGCAGTATTCAAGCCCAGTGAACATTCGCCTTTTTACAAAAGATTGTCACCAGATATAAAAAAAGAGCATTTGGGAATAGATAGAAAAGATCCCATCCTAAAGAGCCTTTGGCGTGTTTGGAAATACTTTTCAAAGTCAGACGCGGATATTATTCACATTCATGGTTTTTTTCATTACTATGCGATTCCGATAGTTCTTTTTCATCGTGGACACAAGATTGTGTATACATTCCATTCTGATGCTTTTATGGAAAATCAAAAATGGGAGAAACGCATATTGTGGTTGAAGAAGTATTGCCTACGTCGAGGTTGGATGCACCCTGTAACCATTTCACCGGAATCGCAGCAAAGCTTCACTCAATTATACCATATAGACAGTAGATTGATACTTAATGGGATTGTGCGTCCAAAGGAAACGACTAAGGCGAATGTTGTAGATTTGGCAAAGGTTACACCACAAACCAAGGTGTTTTTACATCCAGGGCGTATTTCCACACCCAAAAATCAGGTCGTACTATGCAGAGTTTTTCAACGTCTAATAGAAGAAGGTAATGATGTCATGTTGTTAATGGTGGGAAATTGTCAAGATGTTGATATCTATAAACAGATTGAACCCTATTTAAAAGACCGTATAAAGTATTTAGGAGAGCGTGACGATGTACCGCAGTTACTTTCGCATGCCGAAGGTTTTTGTCTACCAAGTATTTGGGAGGGTCTTCCGTTGGCACTTTTGGAGGCACTTGCCGTTGGGTGTGTTCCGATTTGCTCACCTGTAGGTGGAATACTTGGAGTAATAAAGGATGGGGAAAATGGAGTGCTGTCTAGATCCTCCAATGAGGAAGATTATTATGTAGCAATGAAGCGATACTTGACAATGAGGCCTGAGGAAGTCAACAAATTAAAGAAATCAGCCAGAGATTCTTTTACACCGTACGACATACAGAAATCTGCTTATGATTATGTTTTATATTACAGAGAATTATTAAATGATGGACGATGAAAGTGTTTATAATTGATATATCAGGTAAGGTTTTGAACTATGACTATTCTTTGGTAAAATCATTACAGAAAGAATCGGTCTCAGAAGTCATACTTGCAGCCCACGTTCAAGATAGAAGCAAATATGATGGTAAAAGAATTGATTTAGTCAATCTTGTGCCATGGAAATATAAAAATAGTGATCATAAACTGAAAAGAATTGCAAAAGCTGTAGAAGGAATTTGTAATTATATTGTCCTGTTATTATATGTCCTTATTAAAAGACCTGCGGTATTGCATTTTCAGTGGTTTCCTTTTATGGAGTTTTGCTCAGTAGATAATTACTATGTCGCTCTAATAAAACGATTAAGGCCCAAACAGAAAATAGTGTTGACTGTGCATAATGTTTTTCCACACGAAATGTCACAAAAAGGTAAGGCAAAATATAAAGAAAGATTTGTGGATGTAGATAAGTACATAGATCACTACATTGTTCATGTGAATAGTTCCAAGATAGAATTGGAAAGAGAGTTTGGCGTGAAGCAAGAGCGTGTTTCTGTAGTTCCTCATGGTATTTTCGTGCCAAATTATAAACGAAAAAGAGATTACTCAAATAATGGTCGAAATATCATTGTTTATGGCAACAATAGCCCTTATAAAGGAACAGATATTTTGTTAGAGGCTATGCAGATGATGTCTGAAGAAGAAAAGAAAGCTATTAAACTAACGATAGCTGGTAAAATGTCTGATGACTATTATCAGCAGTTACTTACTAAAGCTAAAGGACTAAATGTAGAAATCATTCCATCTTACATACCAGATAAGAAGCTGTATGAAATGATAGATAATGCAGACTATATTGCGTTACCATACAGAAAAATATCACAAAGTGGGGTATTATTGTTAGCGCTTTATTTTAGAAAACCTTTGTTGGTTTCAAACTTGCCTTCTTTTGTAGAGACCTTAGAAGGCTTCACTGATGATATGTTTTTTGAATCTGAAAATTCAAAATCACTTAAGAGTTTGATTGAACGACATATAAATAAGTGTGTCGATTTAGGAAGGCAACTAGAGGCCATTGAAAAATTGAATAAAAAATACTCATGGGAGGAATCAGCGAGGAAAACAAGTTTGATTTACGAACATGTGGCTACAAATTAAGCAAGGAAATATGAATATCTATACACACATCAGTATTTTTGCTAGGAATGTAATCGTAAAGATATATGTAAAAAAGATATCATTCTAGATTACTATGATATTAAAACTATATTACAAAATAAAGCATCCTGGAACAATGGATGAAGATATACCTTACTATTATAAACGTTCCATATTAGGTGAACTCTGGCATCTACTGCGTAAGTTCATTTGTCAGGTTTGGGCACCGAATTGTGTAACTAATTTTATGAGAGTGAGGCTATATAGGCTATGTGGTTTCAAAATTGGAGTGGGCACTTTTATTGGAATGAAGTGTTACCTTGATGACCTCTGTAATGACAAGATAGAGATAGGTAATAATGTCACAATCTCCTACGGTGTATATTTCGCATGCCATGGAAGGAAGCAAGGACATAACCGCATTATCATCAAGGATGGCGCATACATAGGTATGCGTGCAAGTATTATCGCTCCCAAAGGTGATATCGAAATAGGAGAGAATGCTATAGTAGGTTCAATGACACTGGTTAATAAAAGTATTCCAGAAGGAAAGGTTGCAGTAGGAGTGCCTTGTAAGGTATTAGAAAAATAGTATGCAGCATTTCTTATTGACGCGGTTTAATATCCTGTTGTGGAGACTAGATAAGGAAGGGCAGAAGGCAAGGACAATGAAGTGATGAATGATAAAAATGATATAGATCATGGATGAAATAAATAATACGGTAGAGGCAGCTAAGAATACATCGGAATTGGCAAATAATTTCTATTCTGATATTAGACCAATAGTACAGCCTGTAGCAAAATGTATAGGGGCGATACTAGATTTAACATCATTGCCAGTACAATATATGTCGGAAAGGGCGAGGATAAATCTAAAGCATAGGCTGGAAGAATATGAGAAAAAAATGGAGGGAGTAACGGAGGGAAATAGGTGTGAGGTGCACCCTGAGATTGGCGTACCTATAATGCAGCTACTACACTACACCACGAATGATGAGATAGCAGATATGTTTACCACTTTGTTGAAAACTGCATCGATAGGCGACACTGCATCAAATGCTCATCCTGCTTTTGTAGAATACATAAAACAGATGTCTCCTGATGAGGCGAGGATTGTAAAATATTTGAAAAATAAATCTTCGATTCCTCATTTAACTATAAGAGTTTACTTTAAAGAAGAAGATAAGGGATTTATTACTCCTCTTAAAAACGCAGTGTCATTGTGTGATGATGTGGCAATGATATATCCACAAAACGTGGGAGTGTATCTTTCAAACCTGCTCTCGCTGGGTATTATAGAAGACTCTGGGACAATGCATTTGGTTGATAACTCGTTATATGACAAGATTATAGAATATAATCATCTGGATGAAGCAAAAAAAAGATACGAACAAATTCCCGATTTTAATAGAACAGAAGACAAAAAGGGTTACTATAGTGTAACAGAGATAGGGCGTCTCTTTATCAAAGCTTGTTGTGGGTAGAATGGAGAATAAAATAATGATTGGGGAACTTTTTTTAATTATAATGCCTTCAGAGATTATAGAGAATAGATAAGAGATGGAAGAGATATGGGTGAAATAAAAAATGCATTTTTAAGAGAACTTTCGATGCTAAAAGAATCGGAAGATCACATAGAGTTCAAGGAAGCAAAAAAGGATTTTAACTTCGACGGCGGGAAGCATACGGACCCGAAGGAACGTAGGCACTGCATATTGGGATATGTGGCTGCTATAGCAAATGAGAAGGGGGGCAGACTAGTATTCGGTATGAAAGATAAACGACCACATGATGTTGTAGGATCTGTTTTTGCATTGGGAGAAAAAGGCGCCTTAGAGGATGAAATATACAAGCGAATGAAAATTCGCGTGAGAATAGATGAGGTATACGAACCTTCTGAAGATGCAACGGATAGGAAACGTGTACTGATCTTCAATGTACCATCAAGACCAATAGGGAAGACTTTGAAATATGAGGGAGTACCATTGATGAGGACTGGGGAGAGCCTAAGAGAAATGGATGACTCGGAGTTATATAAGATTCTGTCGGAACAGGAGCCTGACTTCTCTGCAAAGGTGTGTGAGGGTCTGACTATGGAAGATCTGGATTCAGAAGCTATAAAGGTAATGAAGCATAGATATGCAGAGAAGAATGATAATCCTGGATTTGAAGGTCTATCCGACGAACAGGCTTTGAGTGATTTGGATTTGCTTATAGATGGAAAGTTAAACTATGCCGCTTTGGTGCTGTTGGGCAAATCAAATGCTATCAGAAAGTTTATGCCTCAGAATAATGTGGTGATAGAATATAGGGAAGACCCTGCGAGTATTCAATATGATGACAGAACGGAGATACAGCAACCGCTGTTCTTGGCTATAGAGAGTATCTGGGCATACATCAACCAACCAGCACTGAACCGACAGGTGCATGTTAGTGAGAATGCTTACATTTTTGACATTAAATTGTTTAACAAGGAGACAATACGAGAAGCCGTGTTGAATGCTATAGCTCATCGTTCGATGATTGTACAGAATGATGTGGTAATCAAGCAGAGTCCTACGGAATTGACTATTACAAATGCAGGAGGATTCCCTATAGGTGTTGACAAGAGCAATGTTTTGATGGTAAACAGTACGCCACGAAGTAAGAGACTAGTGGAGGTGCTTCAAAAAACAGGGTTGGTAGAGAAATCGGGGCAGGGTGTGGACAAAATGTTCACAAACTGCATTATGGAAGCAAAGGCATTGCCAGATTTTTCTGACACAGACAATTATCAGGTGAGCTTGAGGTTTAAGACAGAGATTCGTGATTTTCCATTTTTGGTATATATCAGACAAGAACAGGCTAAAAGGCCAATGCATCATAAACTTAATGTGTTTCAGTTGATTGCTATTTATAATGTGTGTTTTAGTGAAAGTTTGGATGTGAAGCCTGAAATCTTGGATGGTCTAGTGGAAGAAGGCATATTGTTGCGTTCGAGAACTGGAAAACTATCAATGTCGAAAGCATACAAAGCTCTGGTTGCAGAGATTGGCTATCAAAGGGCAAAAGGTGATGATGGAGGTAATGATTCAGGTAGAGAGGCAGGTAATGATTCAGGTAGAGAGGCAGGTAATGATTCAGGTAGAGAGGCTATGACCATTAGTAAACCTGATATGTATGTTCTCAAACTATTGAATGTGGTGAGGAGCAAGACTTTGACAGTAAAGAATATGATGGAATTGCTAAATCTTAAGGGTGATGATAATTTCCGTAAGAGGTACTTGAATCCTGCCATCAAAGATGGATACATAACATTATTGTATCCTGACAAACTGAGAAGAAAGGGGCAGGCTTATTACTTAACTGGAAAAGGCTTGAAGGTAATTAATTTATAGAAGAAATGAATGATTTAGTTTCTATCATAATGCCTTCATACAACTGCGGGAAGTATGTAGAAGAGACTATACGCAGTGTGCAGGCACAGACATACGAGAATTGGGAAATCATCTTTATGGATGATTGCTCAAAGGATGACACCATAAGACGGGTATCGGAACTACGGGTGAAGGATGAGCGGATTAAGGTGTTTCAGAATCCTTCAAACTCTGGAGCTGCTGTGTCTCGCAATAATGCCTTGCGCGAGGCGAAGGGCAGATGGATTGCTTTTTTGGACAGTGACGATCTGTGGGAGCCTACGAAGTTAGAGAAACAGGTACGATTTATGGAAGAGAATGGATATGCTTTCTCTTATACCGAATACCAGGAGATGGATGAGGAGGGCAAGCTGACAGGCGTGACGATTTCTGGTCCGAGGCACATAACCAAGAGGGGGATGTATAACTTCTGTTGGCCGGGATGTTTGACTGTGATGTATGACCGTGAGAAGATTGGACTCATCCAGATTGAGGATATAAAGAAGAACAACGATTATGCGATGTGGCTGAAGGTATGCAAGAAGGCGGACTGCTACTTGCTGCCTGAGGTGCTGGCGAAGTATCGCAGGGGCAGAAGTGGTTCGGTGAGTTCACATGGCATCATGACTATGATAGGATGGCACTATAAACTATGGCACGAGGCGGAGGGGAGAAATGCTCTTGCTTCGCTATGGCTGACTGGTGTGAACCTGATATATGGGTTCTATAAGAAGATAAGGTACGTGAAGCGTACTCAACCTTGACATATGGATAGAAAAGCGCACCTGTTCATACTATTACTGCGATTGGGCATCGGCACTATCAAGGCTTCAGACAAAGAGTGTGAGGCTTTGTTGGCGTTATCGATGGGGCAATGGCAGGAACTGATGGAACTGGCGGACAGACAGGGCATGACTGCTATAGTTTTTGATGGGGCGCAAAGATTTTTTGAGGTTTATAAGCAGAGCATAAAGGCGGTCAAGGATTCACCAGAGGAATGGGCTATGATGGTGTTTGAATGTAGTGGCATGACGAACCAATATGAGCAACTGAGCCTGATGCAGAGAAGGGTTTTAGGCGAGGTGGCTGAGGCATTACACAAGAACGGCATAAGGATGATGGTATTCAAGGGACAGGCTAATGCTTCGCTATACCCAGTGCCTATTCATCGTGCGAAGGGAGATATAGACTGCTTCCTATTTGGCGAGGCTGATAAGGGTGATAGCCTTTTGGATGGTATGGGTGCTAAGGTGGAGAATAATTGGTACAGGCACTCGAAGGTGTATTATCATGGCGAGACAATAGAGAACCACCGGGTGTTGAGCCATACGAGGGGCAGCAAAACGAAGAAGAGGATGGAGAGGGAACTGGTAAGGATGCTGCAGTCATCTGAGTTGAAGAACCTGGAGGGTTGCGGAAGGGCTCTGATGCCGACGGCACAGTTTAATGCATGCTTCCTGATATATCATGCCTTGCATCACTTCACGTCTGAGGGACTGAAGATGAAGCAGATTACGGACTGGGCAATGTTCCTAAAGGAATGTCAGGGGGAGGTGGACTGGAAGGCGTTCAATGAATTCTGCAAGCGATATAGGCTAGACCGTTTTGCTTCTGCAATGAATTATATAGCAATAGAACGACTTGGCATAGTTCCAACAACAGAGGGAATAGTGACGGATGACACATATGCCGACAGGATATTACGGAGCACCCTATATGATGATGAAAACCTGTTCAACTCTGGTAAGAGTGACTGGACGGTCCGCTACCTGCTGGTAAAGAATATGCTGACTCGCGACAGATGGAAATATCGCGACATAGCCCAGCAGAATGTCCTCCACCACCTATGGGAGAACATCTCCGGCTACCTATTCGAAAGGGAATAGACAGTGAAGGATACTGAGCGACATCTTCACAGAAGGCAACTTCGGCAAACTAAACCACAAGGCTCACTCCTCATGGAAATATAAACTGGAAACCATGAATGTAGCCGCCCGCAACTCCCTACCAAAAGTGATTCAGAAAGATACCAGAAAAGTACCAGAAAAGTACCAGAAGAAGTTGGAACATAAGTTGTCCTTGATTCAAAAAGAGATTGTAGCATATTTGTCTGATAAGCCTTTTGCTGGACGACGAGAGCTATCGGAAAATATTGATGGTCTGACGGAGGGTATGGCTCAGTATCATCTGCGAAAACTACAGAAGGACGGTGTTATCAAACGTGTGGGAGCTGATCGTGGAGGATACTGGGAGGTACTTTAGCGGAATATTTCGTTTACATTTGTAATTTGATACATTATGATACTAAAATATATATTCGACCGTTTGGTCGCCCTGATAGGTCTATTATTCCTGTGGCCTGTGCTGCTGATAGTGGCAATACTGATAAAGATTAAGATGCCGGGTGGCCCTGCGTTCTTCGTGCAGAAGAGAGTGGGGAAGGGTGGTAAGTTGTTTGATTGTCATAAGTTTCGCACGATGACAGTGAAGCATAATGGCAGCACGGTGAGTGTAGCGGGGGATAGTCGCATCACGCCACTGGGCGCTAAACTGAGGCACTGGAAGTTGGATGAACTTCCGGGGCTTTGGGACGTGTTGATTGGTAACATGAGTTTCGTGGGGCCTCGTCCTGATGTGCCTGGCTATGCGGATAAACTCGTGGGGGATGACAGGGATGTGCTGAAACTGCGTCCTGGCATCACAGGACCGGCTACGCTGAAGTATCGTCTTGAGGACGAAATGATTGCTGACTATATCAGCAAAATGAAGAATGAAGAATCAAGAATGAAGAATGGCATTCCTGCAGGTTTGACGGAACAAGAAATAGCAGTATGGTATAACGATAACGTGATTTACCCCGACAAGGTGCGCCTGAACTGCTACTACTACCGTCACTACTCCTTCTTCAAGGACATTCAGATGATCCTCTGCACAGTATTGGGGAAGAAGATGAAGTATGCAGGGGAGGTGATATAAAGCGACCTTGACCTGAACTATCTCGAACACGGATTGCACGGATTATAAACAAAAACATAGAAAACCCCATTGATGGGATTGTTACCCCATCAATGGAAAAACCCTGAAACACTGGGACATTCCTGTTTCAATATGAATAGGAGGAAAGAGAAAAGGAATGAATATTTTTCACCTGTTTGGAGATTTCAAAATAATGAGTTAACTTTGCAGAAGAAAAGTACGAAAGATAATTATGTTGATACTCAAAGACTGCATAAAGAAATTGACGGACTTTAAGAACTTATCGGGTTCGAAGTTCGGAATATTGAAACTTGGTATTTTCGGTTCTGTAGCAAGAATGGAGAATACAGAGGAGAGCGATATTGATATAGTGGTGGAGGTGAAACAGCCAACACTGACTTTGATGTATGAACTGAAGGATGCTTTGAAAACCTTGTTCGGTTGCGAAGTGGATTTGATCAGACAGAGAGATTCACTTCGTCCTCTCTTGAAGCATAATATAAATAAGGATGTGATTTATGTCTGATACTGTTGCGCCACTGAAATCGGTTGTAGAGGAACTCCTGAGAAAGTATTGAATAGCTAAGCCCTCTCCGCCAGCAATATAAGGATACTGAAGGAACTTCCCGATAATGACCTGTATCTGGAAATCCTTCCATAGTTTATGGTTTATGGTTTACGGTTTACAGTTTACACTTTACACTTAGCTATTATGATACTAAAATATATCTTCGACCGAGTGTCGCAACAAATGGCTCTGGGTTAATGATCCAAGATTAGAAAATGGAGAATAATCAATTTATACCTATAGGAGAGAAGGGTGAGATAGTGCTGTACCAACCGGATGACAATGTTCGTCTGGAGGTAAGGCTACAGGATGATACCGTGTGGCTGACTCAGCAGCAAATGGCTGAGTTGTTCAATACTACGAGGAACAATATCACCTTGCATATCGGTAATATCTTCAAAGAAGGGGAATTAGAGGCTAATTCAGTTCGTAAGGAATCCTTACTAACTGCCTTAGATGGTAAGAAATATAGGACAAAATTATATAATCTGGATGTTATCATATCCGTGGGTTATCGTGTCAAAAGCAAGGTGGGTACGCGTTTCCGTCAATGGGCGAATGCCGTTTTGAAGGATTATTTGCTTAGGGGATATGCCGTTCATCAGCAGGTAATGGCCCTACAGCAGATAAATCTGCGTATTGATGCTCAGAACGACAGAATAGCACAGATTGAGGGCACTTTAGACCAACAACAGCAACAACTGGACTTTGTGGTTCGTGCTAATGAGAAGCCTGAAGAACTGTTGATTCCTACGGGATGTGTGTGGGATGCGTATATGTTTGTGTGTGACTTGATAAGGAGTGCTGAGAAGAGAATCATCTTGGTTGATAATTTTGTGGATGAGCGTGTATTGACAATGCTAGACAAGAGGAATGCTGGCGTTGTGGCTACAGTGTATACTCGATATACTGAACAGGTAAAACTTGATTTTGAGAAGCATAATAAACAGTATGAGCCAATTAACTATGTTCAGTTGCCTCATTCCGTACATGATCGCTACTTGATAGTTGATGATGATGTATGGCTACTCGGAACTTCGGTGAAGGATATGGGAAGAGGATTGTGCACTATTATTAAGATGGGATTTAGACCTGAAGAAGTGCTTGTACGGATTGAATAGGATAGTTCATGTAGTATAGAAACACTGAGACAGGTCTCTGTTTCACTATAAATAGGAAGAAAGAGAAGGAATATTTCTCACCTGTTTGGAGATTTCAAAATAGACGAAATCCGATATTGGCAGATGTGATGGCACAACTGGACTATATGGAGAAGAGAGGTAGTGGACTGAAACGTATCTATAATGAGACAAAAACGCTGGATGGATATAATGAGAAGTTGAAGCCGGTGTTTAAGTCTTCACCCAGTCAGTTTATGACTATTATATATTCCGTTGAGTATGATGGCGTAAATGGTCAATTAAATGGTCAATTAAATGGTCAATTAAATGGTCAATTAAATGAAAGCCAAAAAGAGACATTTGAGTTTATCAAAGCACATGAGGGCTATAGTACAACTAGAATAGCTGAAGGTCTGGGAAAGCCATTTAGAACTATCGACAAACATATTCATGTGCTTCTTAAATTGAATAAGATTGAGCGACGTGGAAGTAAGAAGACTGGCGGATATTATGTAATGAAATAATAATAAATTATGATACCATAATGGATGTTTAACAGTAAATCGAATAATATTTATGTTTACATTGATTGAATTACCTTATGCGATGGAGGCACTGGAGCCTGTAATCAGTGCACAGACGTTGTCGTTCCATCATGGGAAGCATCTGCAGGCTTACGTGGATAATCTGAATAAATTAGCCTCACCCCCGAGCCCCTCTCCTGTAGGCGAGGGGAGTAATGGAGATTTTGAGGCTCTGAAAGAGCTGATGCTTCATAGTGAGGGTGCGATATTCAATAATGCTGGACAGATACTGAATCACGAGTTATATTTCACACAGTTTAAGCCTGCTGGTGAGGGAGTTCAAGGTCCTACTGGTGCTCTTGCTGCCCAGATAGAAAAGCAATGGGGTAGCGTGGAGGCTTTCAAGGCTGAGTTTGAGGCTAAGGGTGTGGGACTGTTTGGCTCTGGCTGGGTATGGCTGTCGGCTGATAAGGACGGCTCACTGGTCATCACACAGGAGCAAGGGGCATCCAATCCTGCGGTGAAGGGACTGAAGCCGTTACTGACTTTTGATGTATGGGAGCATGCATATTACCTGGACTATCAGAATCGCCGTGCTGCTCACCTCTCTGCCCTCTGGCAGATTATCGACTGGAGCGTAATTGCTGCGCGATATGAGTAATCAGTAAACAATAAACAGTAAACGGTAAACTAATATAACATGGAAAGAAAAACGATTTACCTGTGTCTGGCGCACATGAGCGAGGACGGAATGGAACAGAAGTATGTGAAGGAAGCGTTTGACACTAACTGGGTGGTGCCAATGGGACCGAACGTAAATGCGTTTGAAAAAGACCTGGAGGAGTTTGTGAACTCCAACGATAACGCTAACCTTAACCTTGACAGAAAGGTGGTTTGTCTGAGTGCCGGTACTGCGGCGGTGCATCTGGGATTGTTGGGTTGTGGCGTAGGTCCTGGTGACGAGGTGTGTGTGCAGAGCTTCACATTCTGTGCCAGTTCGCACCCTATCACGTACTGTGGGGCTAAGCCCGTATTCATAGGTTCGGAGAAGGAAACATGGAATATGGACCCTGAACTGCTGGAGAAGGCTATCATAGACCGTAAGGAGAAGACGGGTAAATATCCTAAGGCGATAGTGCCTGTGGCTCTGTATGGTATGCCATACCAGATAGACAGGATTATGGCTATAGCTGATAAGTATGGAATTCCCGTGGTGGAAGATGCTGCAGAGGGTATGGGTTCACGATATAACGGACAGGTGCTGGGTACGTTTGGTAAGTTCGGCGTACTGTCATTTAACGGTAATAAGATGATTACCACGAGTGGTGGCGGCGCTCTGATATGCAGGAATGAAGAGGATGCTAATCAGGTGATGTGGTTGGCTACACAGGCACGTGATTCTTATCCTTATTATCAGCATACTGCCATAGGATTTAATTATCGTATGAGTAATGTATGTGCAGGTATCGGTCGTGGACAGATGACTGTGCTGAATGACCATATAGCTCACCATAAGCATGTGCAGAAACTCTATGAGGAGTTGATGAAGGATATTCCTGGCGTGAAGATAAATAAACAGCCTGGTGATGCTCGTTATGATGCTAACTACTGGCTATGCACGATGACACTTGACCCAGAGGTGAAGGTGAAGGGACAGGAGAATGCCTATAAGGAGGTGATAAAGACTGCTGTGGGTGGTGCTGCCGGTGTGATACATCAGGTGGATAGCCCTACAACGGATTGTCAGCCTAATGATAACGTGGAGGCTATGCGTGTGTTTATGCTGAGCAAAAAAGTGGAATGCCGCCCTGTGTGGAAGCCTATGCATAAGCAGCCTGTGTATGCTGGAGCACCTGTATATACCAACGGTGTGGAGGAAGATATATTCAAGGTCGGCATGTGTCTGCCTGCAGGTCCGTATGTGACGGATGATGACGTGAAATATATCGTGGATTGCATCAAGGAGGCTATAGCTTAGTTTTCTCACCATGACTCAAGACGAGAAATGGATAGCGAAATATAAGGAGGTGATTGATTTCATTGAAACCAATCATAGGAATCCGTCGAAGCACCGGATTGAGGAGCACGATATGCTCAACTGGCTGAAGGCGAATAGAAAGGTGCTGAATGCCGAGAAGATGAAGCCGGAGAGGGTGGAGAAGTTTAAGGAACTTCTTGCCATGATGGAACAGCATAGGCGGAAGAATCAGTATGAATAGAAGATAAAAATACCTCGTAGCTTAATGGATAAAGGGAGCTTCCAATTGGAGTCTCCCTTTTTTGTGACTTCTACTCTTATAATGCGAGAAAAACGGAAATGTTACATGCTAAAGGGAGAAAAAAGTTGTTTTGAGGTGGTTTTTGGAAAAATATTACTATATTTGCAGCAGAAAAGTATTTAACAGATAGAATTATGACTGAGTTGAACAAGAAATACAGGCTGACCTCAATGGAGGAACCTACAGACGAGATGCTGCTGGAACTGATGGAGGATATGGCGAAGGCTGCAAGGGAGTCGAGCGCTAAGGCGAAGACGGAATTGCAAAGGAGACTTTCTGAAACAGCTCAAATCATAGCGAAAAGACGTTCACAAAGGATTTTAGTAAACGATGACTGATAAACGCCCAATGCTTTGTGTGGTAGCGGGACCTAATGGCTCTGGTAAGACGACTACTACTGTCCAGTTGTTGAATGATGAGTGGACAGCGGATAGTTTGTACATTAATCCAGATAATATTGCACAAGAAACTTATGGCGACTGGAATTCTCCTGAAGCTGTGATAAAGGCTGCAGAGGAGGCTACAAGACTTCGCTATGAGTGTCTGGAGCAGGGACGTGATTTTGTATTTGAGACAGTGTTTTCGTCTGAGGAGAAAATGGAATTCTTGCACAAGGCAAAAGATGCAGGTTTCTTTATACGATTCTTTTATGTTTGTACATCTGACCCTACCATCAATGTTGCTCGTATTACGCAACGATTTATAAATGGTGGTCATGAAGTGCCTATCTCTAAGGTTATCTCTCGCTATTACAAATCCCTTATAAATGCAGAGGAGGCTATCTCGTTTGTGGATAGAGCTTATGTCTATGATAATTCGGTAGATAACCAGTTACCGAGATTGCTGTATCGTACGACAGATGGCAGACTGTTTAAAAAGTATGTGGATGATATCCCCGAGTGGGCCAGGATGTTGTTGAAGTGAACGGGTAATAAGATGAAAGACTATCCCGATAGGATGAGCCAAGAGCAGGCGAGGAGGTTTGGCGAGGATGTGCTGAGTATCGTTGCGCAGATACCTCGTGGCAGGGTGACAACATACGGGCATATTGCGGCATGGGCTGGCTGGCCGAGTCATTCGAGGATGGTGGGGAGAACTCTGAGATATTCGCCTAAAGCGGCTGAGTTGCCTTGCCATCGGGTAGTAAACAAAGAAGGACGCACGGCTCCGGGATGGGCGATGCAACGGAATATGTTGGAGGATGAGGGCATAAGGTTTAAGGCTAACGGTCATGTGGATATGGTGAAGTATCTGTGGGAACCAGAACTAAATGACGATGATTTTTGGAATATTACTTAAGAATTGCAAAAATAATGCACAAAGATGTTGGAAAAAGTAGAATTATTGCTATTTTTGCATCGAGTGAATGAAAAATCTTATTAATCACTAATAATTAAAACGATGAAAGAACTGAAAGGAACTAAGACCGAGCAGAACCTCAAGGAGGCATTTGCTGGTGAGAGCATGGCACGTAACAAGTACAGCTACTTTGCGTCTAAGGCGAAGAAGGACGGATATGTGCAGATAGCTGCTATATTCGAGGAAACGGCGGCTAACGAGAAGGAGCATGCCAAGATGTGGTATAAGTACCTGAACGGTGGCAGCGTGAGCGATACGGCTACTAATCTGGCTGATGCTGCCAACGGCGAGAACTTTGAATGGACGGATATGTATGACCGTATGGCTAAGGAGGCTCGCGAAGAGGGTTTCGACGAGATAGCCGAGAAGTTTGAGCAGGTGGCTGCAATAGAGAAGCACCATGAGGAGCGCTACCGTAAACTGCTGAAGAACATACAGGATGCTATCGTGTTCTCTCGTGAGGGTGATGTGATATGGCAGTGTGCTAACTGTGGCCACATCGTTATCGGCAAGAAGGCTCCTGAGGTGTGCCCAGTATGCGACCATCCACAGAGCTACTTCCAGATTAAGGCGGAGAACTATTGATAATTGATAATTGATAATTGACAATGGATAATTGAGAATTGATAATTCTTGCGCTCCTAACGGTGTTCTTGCCTTGCAAGCGTAGCTTCGCGTCCGATTCTTCGCAAGCTCAGGCGAACAAGTTCGGAATCCAGGCGAGCAGAGCTCGGAGGATAATTGATAATTGAAATTAAAATGAATATAGGTGATAAGGCGCCTGAGATACTGGGCAAAGACGAATTGGGGCGCGAGATACGTTTGAGTGACTATAAGGGTAGGAAACTGGTGTTATACTTTTATCCGAAGGATAATACCAGCGGATGTACGGCTGAGGCTTGCAGTCTGCGTGACCACTATGGCGAACTGCAGGGTAGGGGCTATGATGTGGTTGGCGTGAGCAAGGACTCCGCCACCTCGCATGTAAAGTTTAAGGAGAAGCACCAGTTGCCGTTCCCCCTGATTGCCGATATCAACCACGAATTGCTGGAGGCGATGGGTGCCTGGGGCGAGAAGTCTATGTATGGCAAGAAGGTCATGGGCACCATACGCACTACCTTTATCATCAATGAAGAGGGCATCATCGAGCAAATCTTTGCTGGCAAGCAGGTGAAGACCAAGGAGCATGCTGAGCAAATTTTGACAATTGACAATTGATAATTGACAATTGATAATTGATAATTGACAATTGACAATTGATAATTATGGCAAATGCTATTCAAATAAAAAGTAGGGATTTTGCCATCCGTATTATAGGATGTTATAAATTTCTCACAGAACAGAAGAGTGAATATGTTATGTCGAAGCAATTACTTCGATGTGGCACAAGCATAGGAGCAAACACTCGGGAGAGCAAGAATGCCCAGTCCCGTATGGACTTTCTGAACAAGTTAAACATAGCATTGAAAGAGGCTGATGAGGCAGAATATTGGATTGATTTACTTCATGAAACAAATTATCTGGATGATACAACGTATAAATCGATAAATACGGATTGTACAGAACTAATAAAGTTGCTAACGTCTATTATTAAGAAACTCAAAGAGAATTAATTATCAATTGTCAATTATCAATTATCAATTAATAAAGCGCATTGAGGCTCTGCGAAATGATGAGCAGCGTAAGGTGCTCATGGGATTCTTTAAGACGGGACCTGGGGAGTATGGTGAGGGCGATGAGTTCCTTGGTCTTAAGGTGCCTCAGACGAGGGAGGTGGTCAAGGCTGTTGCTATGGATTTTCCTTTAGACGAGGTGCCAGTGTTGTTGATGAACCGTTGGCATGAAGTGAGGCTTTGCGGTTTGCTGATACTAGTGGCGAGGTTTGAGAGACTGGCAACAAAGCGATTAGAAAATGATGATGATGCCAAGAGAGGACGTGATGAGATAGTGAAGATGTATCTGCAATATGCAGAACAGGCTAACAACTGGGACTTGGTAGATCTGTCGGTACACAAGATTCTGGGGCATTGGCTTATGTTGCCCTCGCTTCTTGGCGACAAAAAATATAAGACGGCGATACTCGATGAACTGGCGCAGAGTTCGTGTCTGTGGAAGCAAAGGATGAGTATCGTATGCACATGGAAGACATCGCAGATGGGCGACCCGTCGTGGTGTTTGAGGTATGCAGAGATTCACCTGCATCATCCTCACGACCTGATGCACAAGGCTGTAGGATGGATGCTCAGAGAGATGGGCAAGCGTTGCTCTATGGACATGTTGAGAGAGTTCCTCAGTAAGCACGCTCACGAGATGCCTCGAACGATGCTTCGCTACGCCATAGAGAAGATGAGCGACGAGGAACGTATGAGGTGGATGAGAGGTTAGAGGTTAGAGTTTAGAGTTGAGGGTTGAGAGGTTAAAGGTTAAAGAAAATGCGAGAATTCAAAGACATAAAGATAGCGGTGGCTGGTACGGGCTATGTGGGACTTAGCATAGCTACACTGTTGGCTAAGAACCATAAGGTGGCGGCAGTGGATGTGATTCCTGAGAAGGTGGAGAAGATAAACAATAGGATTTCGCCCATTCAGGATGAATATATAGAGAAGTATCTGCAAGACCCTTCCATCATTCCCAGTGTGGGAGAGCCCGATTCCGAGGCATCGGGTTCTCTGTATGCCACGCTGGACGGTGCTTCGGCATATAAGGATGCCGACTTCGTAGTGATAGCCGCACCTACCAACTACGACCCTGTGAAGAACTATTTTGACACGTCGCATGTGGAGGAGGTGATAGACCTGGTGTTGGAGAGTAACCCCGAGGCCGTGATGGTTATAAAATCTACGATCCCCGTGGGCTATACCCGTTCGCTATACGTTAAGTATGCACGTCTGTTCAAGGAGAAAGGTTGGGGAACGGAGCGCAAATTCCGTCTGTTGTTCTCGCCAGAATTTCTGAGGGAATCCAAGGCGCTATACGACAACCTCTACCCCTCACGCATCATAGTTGGCTACCCTAAGATGATAAGAGAGGCAGACAAGGAGAATGAGGCAATCATACAGATACAGGGCAACCACATGAAGGAGGATGCCGAGACATTTGCCAAACTGCTCGTGGAGGGTGCCGAGAAGAAAGATGTGGATGTGCTCTTCATGGGACTGAAGGAGGCTGAGGCTGTGAAACTCTTTGCCAACACCTATCTGGCACTCCGCGTCAGTTACTTCAACGAACTTGACACCTATGCCGAGGTGAAGGGACTTGACACCCAGGCTATAATACAGGGCGTGGGACTTGACCCTCGCATAGGAACGCATTACAACAACCCTTCATTCGGCTACGGAGGCTATTGTCTGCCAAAGGACACCAAGCAGTTGCTTGCCAACTATCAGGATGTGCCACAGAACATGATGACGGCGATAGTAGAGTCAAATCGTACACGTAAGGACTACATAGCCGATGCCGTGTTGCAGAAGGCAGGCTGGTATGCCTATAGCCAGGACAACTGCTATGAAGGTGGCAAGGGTTCGGTGCCCACCATCGGGGTGTATAGGCTTACGATGAAGGCAAACTCAGACAACTTCCGCCATTCCGCCATACAGGGCATAATGAAACGCATCAAGGCAAAGGGAGCGAGAGTGGTTATTTATGAGCCAACCCTGAAGGATGGCGAAACATTCTTCGGTAGTGAGGTGATAAACGACATAGAGAAGTTTAAGTCGGTATCAAAGGCTATCATCGCCAACAGGTATGATGCCAGTCTGGATGATGTGAAGGAAAAGGTATATACGCGAGACCTGTTCCATAGGGACTAACTATTGATACACGTCGCATAAGGCATCCCCCGATTCGGTTCTATGTGAGCTGAATCGGGGGATGTTGCGTGATATAAGGCTGTTTTTGGGCGATTATATAAAAATATTTCCTATTGTTTGCCATCAATTCCTTTTTTTTTCGTAAATTTGCCAAACGTTACCGCGAAATTTTCCTAAGTGGAAACGGTAAAATCCTTAACCGCCTATACCTCAGAGAGTTATGCGTTCTCTGAGGAAATTTGGTATATATCAATAGGATATATCTTTAAAGAATGAGCAATTCAGGAGGAAGTTTAACAAAGTCATTTACATGGACTGCAGTGGATAGGTTTTCTAACTTGTTCATACAGTTTGTATTGGGCATTGTGATAGCTCGACTCGTCACTCCCGCAGAGTATGGTGTATTGGGAATATTGATGGTGTTTATCAATATTTCCAATGTTTTTATTGACAGTGGGTTGAGTAGTGCATTGATATATCAGAATAAGTTGTGTTCAAAAAATCTAAATACGACTTTTGCATTCAACTTGTGTATATCATCGTTAATATATGCCATTATATTTGTTGTCTCGCCTTTAGTTGAAGCGTTTTATAATCTTCCTAAACTGTCGATATACCTAAGAGTTAGTGCTTTGGTACTTTTCGTCAATTCCTTAGTAGATGTGCCAACTGCGATATTGAAGATAAAACTAGACTTCAAGTCGCTTGCTATCTCTAATATGTTCTCAACATTATTGAGTGGCGTAGTTGGTATTTATTATGCTTATCATGGTTTTGGTATTTGGGCATTGATTATTCAGTTGCTGTCAAGAAATACTCTATTATCGTTGATGTTGTACGTTCAGTGCCGTTGGTTGCCATCACTTGCATTTGATGTGGATACCTTCAAGGGTCTTTACAGGTATGGGGTTAATATTTTCAGTGCTTCATGTCTTACTAAGATAATAGAAGAGGGAACTTCATTTATAATTGCGAAAGTATTGACTCCATTCAGTCTGGGTATATATTCTCGAAGCATACAATTTGCCTCGTTGCCTACTTCTTCCGTAGGAGGAATTATATCTTCAGCTCTTTTCCCATCTCTGTCATCTATAAAAGATGATGAGAAACGCTTAAATGATGTTTTTAAAAAGGTGGTAGAATACCAGTCTGCTATTTGCATACCCATTTTTCTTTGGTTTGCGATGTCTGCAGAACCTATTATCAGATTACTTCTTACAGATAAATGGATAGATGTAGTGCCAGTATTGCAAATTTTATGTATATGCAGAATCTTGGTGCCCACAGCATATATTACGGAACAGGTAATAAATGCCAAGGGCAGAAGTGATCTGTTTTTTCGTCAGCAAGTGGTCAAAATGTTTGTAAAATTGGCGTTTATTCTTTTCTTTGTGCGATATGGTCTTATGGCTGTGGCTATTGCTGATGGAGTTTATACTATAATGCAATTCTTTATAACAAACTATTATGCCAAAGACATGACGACATTTTCTTGTAGGCAACAGTTAGTTGTGTCTTTACCATATATAATTAGTGCAATTGTTTCGGCTATATGTGGGTATATGGTAATAAGAATACAAGATAATTTGTATTTGCAGATACTATCGTCATTTTTTGTAGCAATTCCATTATATACACTCTTAGTAGTTAAATTTTTTCATAAGCCTATAATTGGTGAGATAAGAGCGAAGATATCGCATCAAATTGGGAGATAACAGATATATTTGTTAATGCCAGATAAGTTTTATCGTAAAGAGAAAATTTGCATAGTCTTAAACTTGTTTGTAAGCGTTATGTTAATTCTGATAGAGCAGGTAACAGCAATATCAGATTATTTTGCGTTTATGTTGGTTTATAGCATATTCTCTTTATGCATATATATGTATATGATTTTTTTAGAGATAAGGTACTATGAGGGACTGACTATAAGGTTTTTGTTCCTAATAGGTGCATTAGTACGACTTTCGGTACCGTCTATAGAAAAATCAGTTGCAATGTTGACAGAAGATGTATCACAACTTCAATTTATGGGAAATGATATCACAAGTTATGTGTTCCCTACGATATTGTGGATAAATCTATATTATATGGTTTTTCTGTATTTCTTTATACGTTTCTCTAATGGATATACCTTTGAAAGCTTTCTCCTGCCTGTATTGCAAAAATTTAGGGTTGATATTATTAGTTTTATAATCTACGTGACGGGTTATGCTTACAATATTTACTCGTTAACATTACCAATGGGTTTCTTGCCTGCAATTATACAAAATGTTTTAACGAATTTCGTAAATGTGAGTTTGTTGATGATTGTGGTAGATACAGCTTATAATTACACAAGGAGTAAATACATATTGATGATAATAGAGGTGTTAGGACTGGTTTATTATGGACTGTTCTATAGTTTTTACAAGAGTGTAATAGCTATACCGTTATTGTTACTAGTGTTGTATTATTTTATGCGTGTATCTAAGCAAAAGAAAAAAATATTCAATCTCAGACTGGTACTGATAACGGGTGTGATAACATTGTTTTTCATATTTTTCGTGTATCCATTTATGTCAACAAAACGTGTTGAAGCTGATTTCCAGGCACAAACTAATCGTGCAATGGAAACATATTCAAATGAGGATATAATAGAGGATGTAATAAAAGGAGAAGTTCAGATGGATGACAATTCTAATACCATGGATAGGCTTGATGTGGTATCTCCAAATAGTTTCTTTTATGGTGATATAGATAAAAACAAACAATATCACTGGGATTTAATAGAGGCAAATATGAAACTAATGATACCTCGATTCCTTAATCCGGATAAGGAAGATAATAATACGGGACTCAAGGCATATTCATATGCATTAACAGGTTCGTTCAACAATTATTCTTTCTATAATTGTTATATATTTGTGGGATTGTTTGCCAGTGCCTTTTTTGCTGGAGGTTGGATATTTGCGGTGTTTATGGCTATTGTTAATGGTATTATATTTGCAAAATATTCCGATTATATAATAAAAAACATTTCGAATTTATTTGCTCTTTTATTCTTTTTCTTGTTAACCATGAATGTCTTATTGGCATTTGAAGAGGTGCATGATGGTGGAATCATGAGAGATATTGGTTATATCATAAATGCCATAATAGTCTTTTGTACAAATTTTTTCCTGAAAAAATCAAAAGCATGAGAATACTATACATATATAGGAGCATGGAATCAGGACCTTCTATAAGAAGGGTATTTCAGCCCATCGAATGCAAAATGCATGACTATGCTGAGGTGGACTCTATATTTTTGCCGTCGCCGTATGCCTCTCTCCCTGCTTTATACAAAAATATTCGCTATGCAATGAGTTATGTAAAGAAGCATGATTTTGATGTTATACACATAACAGGTGATGTATATTACCTTGCTTATTTCTTGCGTAAATACAAGGTTGTCACAACCGTTCATGATTTGGGATTTTTTACTACAGCACCTCAAAAGACCATACGCACATATCTATTACGCTATATATGGATAAAACCATTGAAATATAGTTCTATGGTTACGTTCATAAGTGAAAAGAGCCGCTATGAGGCACTTGCACTTGAAGAACTAAAAAATACTATAGTTATTCCTAACGCAGTATATGACAATTACCAGTATGCTCCGAAGAAATTAAATGATGAGTGCCCTGTTATTTTGCATTTAGGAACAAAGCCGAATAAGAATCTGGCCAATACGATAAAAGCATTATCGGGAATAGAATGCCACTTGCGAATAATAGGAAAAATAGACTCAACGATAGAGGGGCTTTTAAAGAATTACAATGTAAACTACAGCAATGTCTCAAACTTAAGCGATGATGAGATATTGGAGGAATATAAGAAATGTGATATTGTGAGTTTCCCTTCCCTGTATGAGGGGTTCGGTATGCCAATAATCGAGGGACAGGCAATTGGAAGACCAGTGGTAACATCAAACCTTTCTCCAATGAGGGAAATTGCTGGCGAAGCTGCAGTATTGGTTAATCCTAATGATGTGTCTTCGATCAGAGACGGCTTCATTAAAGCGAGCGAGAATTATGATTCACTTGTGAGTCAAGGATTAGAGAATGTAAAGAAATATAGAGTAGAAACTGTTGCTAATAAATATCTTCAAAGTTATAACTCCTTGCTAGGCAAAAAATAATGAAAGTTCTAATCTTCATAACAAGTATTTCGATGCGTGCAGGAGGTCCGTCACGCAGTGTACCTATGTTGGCTAAAGGGCTTGCAGAGGCAGGGGAGGATGTTACCCTTATGACGTTTCGTGATGAGGATATGAATACTCATGCTTTGGACGGGACAAACGTAAAGGTTAAGATATTAGACAAGAGTAATTACAAAAAAGATTCCAGGGAATTTATCATATCTGAGAAGTTTGATATTATCCATCTACAGAGTGTGTGGGATTTGCCATATCATTATGTTGCAAAAGTTGCCTTAAAGCTAAACATTCCATACATAGTGACACCTCGTGGAATGTTTGAACCCTGGAGCCTGACACAAAAGAAATGGAAGAAGAAACTGGCATGGAGGCTATATCAAGGTGAAGACGTGAAGAAAGCTGCTTGTGTATATACTACTGCTGAAATGGAGGCTCAGCATATACGCGATTTGGGCGTTAAAACACCAACAGCTGTTATTCCAAACGGAATAGAGATAGATGGCTATCCTTGCCGTAAGTCAGCTGAGAATGTCAGGAAACAGATATTGTTCCTTAGTCGTATTCACGAGAAGAAGGGTATAGAACTGCTTATAGATGCATTTGCTCGGTTACGTGAAGATTTCTCAGACTGGACACTGAAGATTGTGGGCAATGGTGAAGAGGCATATATTGAAGGACTGAAGAAAATAGTTGCCTCCAAGCAACTTCAGGGTATTATACAGATATTGCCACCAGTGTTTGGCGATGCAAAGGTTCAGTTATACCAAAACTCGTCATTATTCTGTCTTCCTTCATATAGCGAGAACTTCGGAATGGCAATTGCTGAGGCTATGTCTTGCGGAACTCCTGTAATAACAACGACTAATTGTCCTTGGAATATTCTTAACGACACAAAGACGGGTTGGTGTATTGACCTTAATGTGGATAATCTTGAACGTGCTCTTCGTGAGGCTTTGTCCATGAATCCAACAGAACTTTATGATATGGGACAGAAGGCAAGCAAGCTCATTTATGAGAACTTCGACTATAGAAATGTCACTCGTAAGACTTTGAAACTATATGAGTGGCTGTTAAATGGTGGTGAGAAACCGGAATTTGTATATGAGTGATGAAATAAAGATATCTATAGTCACTATTGTATATAATGGTGAAAGAGAGATTGAGCGTACCATTAAGAGTGTTATATCTCAAACATACAAGAATATTGAATATGTTCTTGTCGATGGTGCCTCAACGGATAAGACAATGCAAGTCGTAGAGCCTTATCGTGAATGTTTTCATACAATAATAAGTGAGCCAGACAAGGGTATCTACAATGCAATGAATAAAGGCTTGGGTGTCGTTTCTGGAGCTTTTGTTATATTCGCAAATTCTGGTGATTGCCTCGCTTCAAATGATGTTTTGGAACGTGTCGTGGATTCTATAAGAAAAGAGTCGCAGCTTCCTGATATGGTTTATGGTAATTATAGAGAGTCTGGCGATTCTGCGTTGGAGAAGGAAATTCCCTGCTATAGCCACGAAAGGGCTTGGTATGGAATGTTTGCCAGTCATCAGTCTATCTTTTATCGTTTAGGACTTCTTCGTGATAATAACATTATGTTCGATGAAACGTATAAAGTGGCGGCTGATTACAAATTCACTCTACAGGCTGTTGTGAAGGGAAAAACGTTTCTTAAACTTCCAATTTGCATATCTTCTTTTGATATAACGGGGATTAGTTGTCAGAATCAAGATTTAGGACTTTATGAGGCTGACAGAGTTCGTAAGGAGGTACTGAATATGCCTTGGATAAAGCGCTATGGTATAATTTTGACAAGCAAGACATCGCGCTATGTAAAGAAGTATCTCGGATTCTTGTATAAATTGTATAGATATTAGTATGGATCTTTCGAATTACAAGGAAGAAAAGCCGCATTATATTAAAAGGCTTGTATGGATGATGTTAAATGTGACATTGTTCAGAATTGCTATTGGACGGGTTAGCGTTATATTGGTACATAGTTTGAGTATCATTGGTATAAAACTGGCAGATTTTACACATATATCCCAGGTAATGACTGGCAAAAAATTATATATAAGTTACAATGACGGAAAATAGAATAGACATAGTACATTATAAGAATTCATTGTCTCGCACGAATCAGATTATACGATTAGTATGGGGTGTGGTATGGCCATGTGGCACATGGTTTCTGCCCCGTTCCATGGGTATGTCATGGAAAAGAATGTTACTGAGGCTCTTTGGAGCAAAAATTCATCCTACGGCAGGTGTATATACGGGTGTGCGTATTTATTATCCTGCCAACCTCACGATGGAGGCACATAGTTGTTTGGCAGATGACGTGAACTGTTATAATGTTGCTCCTGTTACGATTGGTGAACAGGTGACCATAAGCCAGGAGGCATATCTGTGCACGGCAAGCCATGATATTACAGACCCTTTGCACCATCTTGTCACTGCTCCTATTACGATAAAGCGTGACGCATGGATAGGTGCTCGTGCTTATGTGGGTATGGGAGTAACGATAGGCGAGGGTGCCGTGGTTGGTGCTACGGCATCGGTATATAAAGATGTAGAACCTTGGACTGTTGTAGGGGGAAATCCTGCAAAGTTTATAAAGAAGAGAATAATAGGAAAGTGATGGAGAAATTGGATTTGTCAGTTATCATTCTGACGTTTAACGAGGAATTGCATATACGCCGATGTCTGGAGAATATATGTAATATTGCAACAGATGTTTTTGTGGTAGACTCTCAGTCGAAGGATAAAACCGTATCTATTGCGAGGGAGTTTGAAAATGTAACTATTCTTGAACACGCGTGGCCTCCAACAAAATATGCAGGACAGTTTAACTGGGCATTGCAGAACGCAAACATCAAAACAAAATGGATACTCCGTCTTGATGCTGATGAATATCTGTTGCCAGAACTGCAACAAGAGTTATGTGATAAACTTCCAAAGATAAAGGATGAGAACATTACTGGTATTGTGATGAATCGAAGACATATCTTTTTGGATAAGTGGATGAAGAGAGGTACATATCCTGTGAAGATGTTGCGTGTATTTCGTACGGGTAAAGGAATCTGTGAACGGCGACTAATGGATGAACATATACAGTTGTTAGAAGGACATACGATTGAGTTAGAGAATGATTTTTGCGATCATAATCTAAACAATATTTCTTGGTTTTGCCATAAACATGTAGACTATGCTATTCGTGAGGCTGTGGATTTATTGGATATAGAGTTGAATCTAACGGGTGCAGCTGTGACAGATGTTGGAAAAAAAATCAGTAAGCAGGCAGAGCAGAAACGTTTGAGAAAGCATAGCTATGCACAAAAACCATTGTTTTGGAGATCTTTCGCTTATTTTTGCTATCGCTATTTTTTGAAAGGTGCATGTCTTGAAGGCAAAGAAGGATTTCTTTGGACATTCATACAAGGTTGGTGGTATAGGACATTGGTTGATGCAAAAGTATATGAGGTTAAAAAAGCATGTGGTAACGACAAAGAAAAGATAAGGCAATACATCAAAGATAACTACGGTATAGCATTATAACAGATGACAAAGGAACAGAAAGCTCTGTTGCTTCTCATTCGTTTAGGAATAGACAAGGAGAAGGTGAGGAGATATGTGAATGACGTTCTTGGTGTAAAACTCTAAACTATATGACAAGGGTATCTGTTTCGGTGGTAATACCAGTGTATAACGTCGCACTTTATGTGGAAAGATGCATAAAGTCGGTTATGCAACAAACTCTTGAGGCCGATGAGTGCATTATTGTGGATGACTGCTCAGAAGATGACAGTATTGTCCGTTGTCAGCGAATGATTGAGGCATACAGGGGGAAAACACGTTTCACCATTTTGCATCATAAACAGAACAGGGGACTCTCTGCTGCCCGTAATACGGGAACTGAGCATGCAACAGGTGAGTACATCTATTACTTAGACAGCGATGACGAGATATCACTTGACTGCCTAGAGAAGTTGGTGGCTCCGATAGGTGATGATAGTAAGGTGGAGATGGTGATAGGTGATTACAAAACGTATTACTCGATAGATTCTCGCTATTTTAAGAAGGATTTAGTAAAGGTATCAAATTTTTTCAGGAATTCGCCTAATGAACTTCAGAGGAAAGAAGCAGTCATAAACTGGTATTATCATAAAAAAGGACCAAGACCAGATCAGGGATGGAATAAGTTGTTACGTCTGTCTTTTATCAAGGAGAATAAATTATATTTCAGAGAGGGACTTCTATATGAAGATTTGCTTTGGTCCCATTATCTTTTCAACTCTCTTTCACATGTTGTCTTTGTGCCAAGCATAACGTATATACATTACACTCGTCCCGGCTCAATAATGACACAAACAAAATATGAGAAATATCTATTGCATCATGGATATATTTTCAAGGAGGTAGCGGAATATCTTCGAGATGAGAACTGTGTCGAAAAAACTTTGCGTTGGATTCCAGACTTCTGTAACTGTTATATTGATTCATCTTCTAATCCAGATTATCAATATGCATATAATGTTTTCCAAAAGAATTTATTAGATAAGCATCATAGATTTGTCGCTTGGAAACTGACTATGGTCGATGCGTTGAGTAAGAATAGGTTGGGTAGGTTGTTATATAGAAAAGGAATGTGGATTAGGCAACAAATACGAAGAATATATAATGTAGTCTTTTCATAAAGATTTCAGTTATAACCATAACAGATGACCAAGGAACAGAAAGCATTGTTGCTTCTCATTCGTTTAGGAATAGGCAATGAGGGGGTGACAGAGCATAGCATACAACAGTTGCAGGATGAGGGCATAGACTGGGAACAGGTTATGCAGTTGAGTTATATGCATTCGTTGTCTGTTATAGCTGCAGATGGGTATAGTGCCGTTAAGGCTGCGAAGCCCGATGCCAGGTTAGGTATAGACAATAAGAATCTATGGCGCAAGAAGGCTGCATGGTTGTCTGACAGCCTCTCTGCCCAGTCTGATTATGACAAGTATCGTTCTTTCATACGTTCTATTGCTAAGTTTTATGCCAGGCACGACATACCTATGATGCTATTGAAGGGCTACGGGCTTTCACTTAATTACCCTGTGCCTTCACATCGTCCTATGGGTGATGTAGATATCTATCTGTTTGGTAAATGGCAAGAGGCTGATGCACTGATAAGGGGCAAGGGCATAGAGGTGAAGGATGATTGTGAACATCACACTAAATTCTCGGCAAACGGTTTCTCGGTAGAGAACCACTATGACTTTATCAATGTAAGGATTCGCCGTTCGTCACGCAGCCTTGAGAAGATTTTCAAGCAGTTGGCTACTGACCAGTCAGACTTTACCGACCTTGACGGTGTTAAGGTATATCTGCCTTCGCCCAATCTTAACGCACTGTTCCTGCTTCGCCATACGGCAGGTCACTTTGCTTCAGAGGGTATAATGCTCAGACCATTGCTTGACTGGGCTTTCTTTGTTAAGAAGCATGGTGACAGGGTTGACTGGAAATGGCTCATTGACACGGCTCGTGACTACAACATGCACATATTCCTCTCGGCAATAAACTATATCTGTATTTCATCTTTAGGTTTTGATGCGTCAATATTCCCCAAGATGGAGCGTTATCCAGAATACGAGGGACGCATACTGGCAGAGGTGCTGAACGGTCCCGACATAGTGAAGGATGCCTCTGCATGGCTGAGAACCAAACGCTGGTGGCAACACCGTTGGAAGCACCATATATGTTACAGCGACTCTATGCTTTCATCGTTTTTCACCTCGGTTGCCTCAAACGTTTTTAAGTAATTGACACAGCACTGATGAAAATATCAATAATAACTGCTACATACAATAGTGCCAAGACGTTGCAGGATACTATCGATAGCGTGCTTTCGCAAGACTACCCCTACTTTGAGCATATCATAGTGGATGGCAGCAGTAAGGATGACACGGTTGAGATAATACGTCGCAATGCATCACGCTATAAGCCGGGACAGCTGAAGTGGATTTCGGAACCTGACAAGGGCATATATGATGCCATGAACAATGGCATAAGCATGGCAACAGGTGATGTGGTGGGGTTGTTGAATTCCGATGATTTCTATGGCTCGTGTGATATATTGTCCACAATAGCTTCTGCTATGGATGGCAACAATGATGTTGATGCAGTTTATGGTGATGTGAGCTACGTCAAGAGCAGTGACACTTCCAAACTGGTGCGTCATTATTCGTCTCGTTATTTTCATCGTTTCAACATGCATTTCGGTTTTATGCCAGCTCATCCTTCGTTCTATTGCCGTAAGCAGGTATATGAGCAGCATAGGTTAGCCGAGGGTAAGTATTTCGACACCTCGTATAAGGTGGCATCCGACTTTGAATTTCTCGTCCGTACTATCTATGTGGGCAAGATACGTACATTATATATAAATAAGGATTTTGTCAGGATGCGTGTCGGTGGCGCCTCTTCTTCAGGCATATCAAGCCATAAGGCGATATTCACTGACCACTTGCGTGCCCTGAAGTGTAATAGGGTATATAGCAACTCTCTGCTGCTTGCCATGCGCTATCCGTTTAAGATAATCGACCTTATAGCGGGCCGGTTCCTATAGATTAGAATAAAAATCACACACACACTATAATGACTGAAAAACTGATAATTTATGTGTTTTCACTATTGATGTCTGTGGGGGTGACTGTTGTAGTGCTACCTTCCATCATCAATATATCATATAAGAAACGCCTAATGGATGTTCCTGACATTCGTAAGCGCCACGCTGTGCCTGTGCCTCGTCTTGGCGGCATCTGCTTTATGCCTGTCATGCTTCTGTGCACCATGCTTGCCAATGTGGTCTATGCCAAGATAACCGACAGTCCTCTCGGACTTATATCCGAGGAGGATGTAGTGCCCGTCATGTCGTTTAGCGTAGGGTGCACCATGCTTTATCTCGTAGGCATAGCCGATGACCTGGTTGAGGTGGGCTATAAGCAGAAATTCCTTGCCCAGATAGCAGCAGCCTGCATGTTGCCGTTGGCTGGAATATATCTGCATACCGATGAGATGTTCCTTCATACGTTGCATCTTCCATTATGGGTGCAGTATTTTATCACGGTGTTCCTTGTGGTGTATATCACTAATGCCATCAACCTTATTGACGGTGTTGACGGTTTGGCTTCGGGCATAACCATCATGGCTGTAGCCCTGTACTCTGTTCTCTTCTTCCGTCTTAGCGAAGACCTCTTGCTCTGTGCCAGTGTAGCGCTGATGGGTGCTCTTGCCGTGTTCTTTGTCTTCAACGTGTTTGGTGGGGCGCACCGCATGATTCGCAAGTTGTTTATGGGCGATACGGGTAGTCTTACGCTTGGCTACTTCATAAGTTTCGTAGTGCTGTATATGAGTACCGAGTTCTCCAAGACTCATGTGCTTGGTTTCCGTGGAGCCATGTATGCTGTTATGTCGCCATTGGTTATACCGTTGCTCGACATAATCCGTGTCATGCTGGCTCGTTATCGTGATGGTGTGGGCATATTCAAGCCTGATCGCCGACATATCCATCACAAACTCATACGTACAGGTTTGTCAACACGATGGACTATGGTGACGCTCCTCATGCTCACGTTTGGCTTTATGCTTCTCAATATAATTCTGCCACGCTTTATGCCTGGTGGTTATAAGATGGCTATATGTAATATTGTGGCATGGGTTATAATGCACTTGACGATAAACTACTTCATACGCAGGAAGGAAGGCATGAATCCCGAGAAGAAGCCTGTATTTGATTATTCACAGGAAGACCTTGAGGTGACTGATACAGAAGGGTAGCGGAGTAAGGATATACAGAGTAGCAGCAAAAGAATAGGGCGTTCACATTTGGAGTGAGCGCCCTATTTCCGTATATGTTGTTTTGGGTTGCTTGGCTTATTCTGTTGCCATTTCAATCACCTTGTTGATAGCTGGGGTGAGTCCGTCGAGGTTCTTACCGCCTGCTGTAGCGAAGTGTGGCTGTCCGCCGCCACCGCCTTGTATGAGCTTTCCAGCCTCACGCACCATCTGTCCGGCGTTCTTGCCTTCCTTGACGAGGTCATCAGAGAGGGCTACGGTGAGGTTCGGTTTGCCTGATGACGAGCAGCCGATTGCCACGACCAGATTCTCAGGGAACTGTGCACGCAGTTGGAAAGCCATATCCTTGGCGTTCTGCGCGTCGATAGGCAGTACGCCGCTGATGACCTTTACGCCACCGATCTCCTTTGCCTTGTTGATGAGTTCTTCCTTATATTGTCCAGCCTTTTGAGCCTTAAACTCATCCACCTGAGCCTGCAATTCCTTATTGTCGCTGATTGCTTTCTCGATGGTCTGCATGAGGTTAGGGGCATTATTGAACAGGGTCTTCAGGTCGGTCATGAAGTCCTGCATCTGGTCAAGCATCTCATCGACCTTGGCACCCGTGATAGCTTCGATACGGCGCACACCAGCTGCTACAGAACTCTCTGACATGATGCGCACCATACCTATCTGTCCTGTTGCCTTGGCGTGACATCCGCCACAGAACTCTACCGAAGAGCCGAACTTAACCACACGCACCTTGTCGCCGTATTTCTCGCCGAACAGTGCTATTGCGCCCAGTTGCTTAGCCTCCTCTATAGGTGTGTCGCGGAACTCCTGCAGAGGTATGTTCTGGCGTATGCGGTCGTTCACTATGTGCTCCACCTCACGTATCTGTTCAGGTGTCACCTTCTCAAAGTGTGAGAAGTCGAAGCGCAGCCCCTCAGCCGTTACCAGTGAGCCCTTCTGCTCCACGTGGTCGCCCAGCACCTCTTTCAGTGCCTCGTCCAATAGGTGTGTACAGGTGTGGTTGCTCTCTATGGCGCGACGACGGTCTGTGTCAACGCAAGCCATGAATTCAGCCTCCACGTTCTCAGGTATCTTATTCACGATGTGTATTGACACGCCGTTTTCCTTCTTGGTGTCGAGCACCTTTATCTCTTCGTTTTCAGACACGAGCACGCCAGTGTCGCCTACCTCGCCACCCATCTCTCCGTAGAATGGTGTCTGGTCGAGTATCATCTCGTATGCCGTACCTTTCTTCTGCTTCACCTCGCGATACTTCACTATGTGGCAAGGGTATTCGGTGTAGTCGTAGCCCACGAATGATGACTCAGCGTCGCTGATTGTCACCCAGTCGCCCAGTTTCACCTCGGCAGCATTGCGTGCACGGTTCTTCTGCTCCTCCATACACTTGTTGAAGCCATCCTCGTCGAGCGTCATGTTCTGTTCGCGACAGATGAGTTCGGTAAGGTCGAGAGGGAAGCCAAAGGTGTCAAACAGGGTGAATGCCTTGTCGCCAGCTATCATGGTCTTGCCAGCAGCCTTTGTCTCGTCTATCACCTCTTGCAGCATCACGATGCCCTTCTCCAATGTGCGGAGGAATGAACTTTCCTCCTCCTGCATCACCTTCATGATTAGTTTCTGCTGAGCGGGCAGTTCGGGGAATGCGTCGCCCATCTCAGCCACGAGTGTAGGCACCAGTTTGTATATGAATGCCTCCTTCTGATCGAGGAAGGTGTAACCGTAGCGCACGGCACGGCGCAGTATTCTGCGTATCACGTAGCCAGCCTTGGCGTTGCTTGGCAGCTGTCCGTCGGCTATAGCGAACGCTATGGCTCTGAGGTGGTCAACGATTACGCGCAGAGCAACGTCCTTCTTCTCGTCGTCGCCGTATTTGCATCCAGCCATGTCAGCCATAGCCTTGATGAGTGGTTGGAACACATCGGTGTCGTAGTTTGATGTCTTGCCCTGCAGGGTGCGCACCAGTCGCTCGAAGCCCATGCCAGTGTCGATAACCTTTGCAGGCAGTTCCTCGAGCGAACCGTCGGCCTTGCGGTTAAACTGCATGAACACCAGGTTCCATATCTCGATTACCTGTGGGTGGTCTTTGTTCACCAAGTCCTTGCCAGGCACCTTAGCCTTCTCCTCGGCAGAACGAGAGTCCACGTGTAACTCCGAACATGGACCGCAAGGACCAGTGTCGCCCATCTCCCAGAAGTTGTCGTGCTTGTTACCATTTATAATATGGTCCTTAGGCAGGAACTGCTCCCAGATACTTGCCGCCTCGTCGTCGCGAGCCAGACCCTCTTCAGGCGAACCCTCAAACACCGTAGCGTAGAGGTCGTTAGGGTCTATCTTCAGCACATCCACTATGTATTCCCATGCCCATGAAATAGCCTCCTTCTTGAAGTAGTCGCCAAACGACCAGTTGCCCAGCATCTCAAACATGGTGTGGTGGTAGGTGTCGTGTCCCACCTCCTCCAGGTCATTATGCTTGCCGCTCACGCGCAGACACTTCTGCGTGTCAGCCTGTCGGCGGTTCTTCGGTGTGGCATTTCCCAGAATAATGTCCTTAAACTGGTTCATGCCTGCATTGGTAAACATCAGTGTAGGGTCGTCCTTCACCACCATCGGTGCAGAGGGCACTATGAGGTGTCCCTTGCTCTCAAAGAATCTCTTAAACGATTCGCGTATTTCTTTTGCTGTCACGATTCTAATTGAAAATTGATAGTTGAAAATTGAAAATTATTATATACAAGTTGCAAAATTACAAAAAAAGTATAAATTGAGCAAACTTTCAACCTTCAACTTTCAACTTTCAACTATTTATTTGTACCTTTGCGCTAAACTTTTAACTCTAAACCCTCAACTAATCAAATGAGCGACAGCATAGTAATCATACCCACATACAACGAGAAAGAAAACATCGAGAAAATAATCCGTGCCATCTTCTCCCTGCCCAAGGCGTTCGACATACTTGTCATAGACGACGGCTCGCCCGACGGCACGGCAGATATAGTAAGGGGAATGATAGACTCACCCCTAACCAACTCCCCTCTAATCCCCTCGTTTCCCGAGGGGCAGAAACTCTTGGAGAGAGGGGAACAAAATGTTTCTGCTACTGGGGATGATCTTCTATCGGTAGAAAAGCAATATGGTGATGGTAACACCTCCCCTCTCTCCAAGAGAGGGGTTGGGGGTGAGTCTTCTCTTTTTTTGCTTGAGCGCTCAGGCAAGTTAGGTTTGGGCACAGCATATATCATGGGCTTCAAGTGGGCACTGGAGCGTGACTACCAGTACATATTCGAGATGGATGCCGACTTCTCTCACGACCCTAAGGATCTGCCTCGACTCTATGAGGCTTGCGCAGTAGAGGGCTACGACGTGGCAATAGGCTCGCGCTATGTCAGCGGTGTCAACGTGGTCAACTGGCCTATCGGCAGGGTGCTCATGTCTTATTTCGCTTCCAAGTACGTTAAGTTCGTCACAGGCTTCAACATCCACGACACCACGGCAGGCTTCAAGTGCTACAGGCGCAGGGTGCTCGAGACCATTGAGCTCGACAAGATACGCTTCAAGGGCTATGCCTTCCAGATAGAGATGAAGTACACAGCCTACAAGATTGGCTTCAAGATTAAGGAAGTGCCCGTCATCTTCGTCAACCGCGTGGAGGGCACCAGCAAGATGAGTGGTGGCATCTTCGGCGAGGCTTTCTTTGGCGTTATGCGCTTGCGTTTCGACGGCTGGTTCAGGAAATACCCTAAGCTGCCAGTAAAGTAAAATAAAGGTTCGGACGATTGCCCGAACCTTTTTTATTTTTTATATTATCACTTCATTCCGTCCTTTATGGCCTTACTTACCTGAGGTCCAATCTCTACGCTCGACGAGTAGTTGGCATCGAGGAAATTCTCGTTATGCACTCCATCAGGCACCATGAGGAGCTGCACGTTTGGGTTGCCACCGATGTCCTCGCTCGTTATTCCTGCACCAGTAAAGGGGTCATTCTCGCCATAGACGAACAGCATCTTCGCCTTCGTGGTCTTGACAAATTCCTTTACTTGGGGCGCAATCGGTTCAAAGTTAGCACGATACTTGGCGTAGGGCTCGTCTGATGCAGCGTCTGCTAAGTGTAGCAATTCCTTATACTCGGCATCTGTTACGTATGGTTTCACGCGTGAGAAGTTCAGCATGTAGTTGCCAAGCTCAAACGCCGTCTGCATGGTGTAGGGGTCTGCATTTCTGTCATCAGAGCTGGTGTCATTGCCCTTTGACGCAAGCGAATTAGCCACAGTATTCTCTATCTTGTCAGACTTGGTTACTACACCCCATGCCGTGAGCGAGTCGTTGTCTAAATAGCAGTATTTTCTCAGGAAGTTTACGTAATCCTGATGCTCCTTGTTCGTCATGTCTGGAATGTAGTCCTTTATGTCATCGGGAATGTACTTGGCCCAGTCGCTCACGTGGTTATACATAGCTTTGCCATACTGTGCGTGGTAGTAGGTATTCACAAGGTTGCACTTCAGTGTAGATTCGCTCGCTTGGGCATAGTTCGTAAATCCCTTGCTCACTAGGTATGCCCTGTTGTACTCCAGCACCTCCTTCAGCAGAGGCTTGTTCTGCAGTAGGTCCACCATGAACTGCCAGCTTCTATCCCACTGGTCCCTCACCGTCTGTGGGTGGTTCTTATAGCAGGTGTTGATGAGGTATTCACCGCAACGGGGGTCAGTCAGTGAAGTGCAGAACGGAGCGCAGAAGGCAACGTACATGTCGCACGTTTGGGGATAGTGCATGGCAAGGAAGGTGGTCGTCATGCCACTCTTGCTCGTGCCTGAAGCTACCCACTTGCCCTTGAATAGTCCCTTGCTCTTCAGCAGGTCAACCACCCTCTTTATGTCGGCAGACTGGTGTATCGCCTTGTTATATTGCCAGTCCCATGTCCCTGTGGGTAGCGATTCGCCGCAGTATCTGTGCTCTACCTCCACCACGTTGCTTTGCAGCAATTTGGCTAAATCGGGGTATCTGCACTCTTCCAGCTTCTTATCCATAGCATAGCCATTAGTGTTCAGCAGGGTAGGGGCATTCTCGCCCTGATAATCCACTATGCACACCCTCTGCCACAGTGAATTGCTCTCCTCGCCCTGCCACTTCTCGTCGTAGTGGTTTACGGGCTGCAATACGTAGAAAGAGGCATACGGTCTGTTAGTAGATGCATTCGTGCCTTGCTTCACGGTGCTTATCTCGCCCTTCTTCTCCATATCCCTCAGCACAGTCATCAGTGCGCTGAAATCCTTGGCAGGTGTTACGCCACCACTGTCGTCACTAATTTTGTCGTCAGAACAACCTGTGATAATCATCACAACAAGCATGAGCATAGCCTTGATGCTCCATAACCCGGGGTAAAGTGTCGTTTTCATGTATTATTTTTTTGTTGTTAAGTATTATAATCTCTGCAAAGTTACAATCTTTTCCCCACATGCGCAAGAATTTCTCCATATAGTTGTCTTTTGAGCCGTAAGTTCTCACAAACAAGCAAAATACAGCAAGAATTCAGTTTCTCTGGCTAAGCACCTTTCTGTAATGGTGGATTCACGAAGTGACATCAGTCAAACCATATCAGGTGAAAAATTGAAGGCGAAGCTCTCTTTGGCGTTATGCGCTTGCGTTTCGACGGCTGGTTCCGCAAGTATCCTGCGTTACCTAAGGGGTAACTGAATAGACCACGCTGACTTTCAAAGTGAGATAGATGTTTGAGGCTTTTATCCTCTAAAAGCATTACTTCTATCGCTAAAAGCATTACTTCTATCGCTAAAAGTAATGCTTTTACATACGGAGGTGTTTGGTATACTATTCTCAGTTTTTTTTATCATTTTTTATTTATATCCCACTCACTCACTTGTGCCCTCTCAATCCGCATGAATACTGGGCTGAGGCGAGTGGGGTAGGATGGGCTTGACCCCACTTTTAACCCCACTTTTAACCCCACTTCTGTTCTCTTTTTGTCCCATGCCCCTTTTTCAGCAAGTGTGCTCAAAAGTGGGGTCGGAGGTGGGGATAAAACGTTTATACCCCACTATCGCCAAGGCGCATAAACACTGGGGGGGAGCCCTCGTAAGTGAGTAAGTTGGGTTAAAATAAAATATTTGTTTTTTCTTCCTAAAGCGTAGCCTTGAATTCTCTGGGCGACATGCCTGTGGCGTTTCTGAAGAAACGGCTGAATACGGCCTGGTCAGAGAAGCCTAATTGGGTGGCTATCTGCAGGATGTTGAGTTGGCGTGGTAGTCGGCAGAGGTTTCTCGGGCGCACAATACGTGGTTGGGTGCTAGAACGGCAATGTCGTGCTTGTTGAAGACAACCTTGCGTGTGTCACACTCTGCCTTAGCCCATCTTTGCAGGAGAGAAGAAAAAATAAGGAGTTAAAGGGGTTAGAATTCCAACTCCTTTTTTATTATAATGTAATCTCTGCCGAACCGTAGCAACGATGGTGCTGGGCATCGTAGATGGTGCAGAACTGCCCAGGTGCAACACCATGAATGGGTTGAGAAGATTTGAGTTTGCCCTCGTCAGAGCCTACCCCCAGCCCCTCCCTAAAAGGAGGGGAGAAAGAAAGAGTGGCAGGGATATAGTCGCTGGTGTGGCGAATCTTGATAGTAACGTTAAAGTTCCCGTTAACGTTCTTGCGCTCCAGTGGGTGCTCAGGCGAGCAAGCTCGGAGCCCGTTCCCGTTAATTGGCTCTGTGAGCCAATTAAATCCATGCACCTTGAATTCCGTTTTATAGGCTGACTCGGGGTTGTAGCCTCGTGAAACGAGGAGGATGTTTTTCTTGATGTTCTTCTTCACGGCAAACCACGGTCCGCCACCGAAACCGAGTCCGTGACGCTGACCTATGGTGTGAAACCACAATCCTTTGTGCATGCCTATCTTCTTGCCCGTCTCGATGTCAATTACCAGTCCTGGATTCTCGCCAAGGTATTTCCTGACATAGTCGTTGTAGTTAATCTTGCCGAGGAAGCAGATGCCTTGTGAGTCCTTGCGCTTGGCATTGATAAGGTGCTCACGCTCAGCTATCTGGCGCACCTCATCCTTCATCATTCCTCCGATGGGGAAGATAGCCTTCTGGAGTTGCCAGGGGTAGAGCTGTGCAAGGAAGTCGGTCTGGTCCTTTACAGGGTCAGGTGAGGTGCATAGCCATTTTCTGCCCTGCTCGTCAATCTCTGTCTGAGCATAGTGACCAGTGGCTATGAGGTCGTATTCGTGTCCCTTCTTCTCATGGAAAGCGCCAAACTTGATAAGTCGGTTGCACATCACGTCGGGGTTGGGGGTGAGACCTGCCTTCACTTTTTCCATGGTGTATCGGGCGACGTTCTCCCAGTATTCCTTATGACAGTCTATGACCTCAAGACTGAGTCCGTAGCGCTTTGCCACGGCTGTAGCCATCTCGATGTCCTCCTCAGCGGTACAGTCGAGGTCGCCGTCCTCGTCAGAGGCTATGCGGATATAAAAGCAGTCGGGCTTGTATCCTTGCGACACAAGCTGATAGACCACTACGGAGGAGTCAACTCCGCCAGAGAGCAGGACGGCAATATGTGGGGATTGGTTCAAAGTTCTTAATTAGAAATTAGGAATTAGGAATTAGTAATTTCGTTCTTTACTCTTTTACTCTGGCTTGCGATACTTACCTTCTTCCTTGTCTTCAAGCATGGAGAGGTAGCTCTGATAGCGCGACTGGGCGATGTAGTGTTCTTCTACAGCCTTGAGTACGGCACAGCCAGGTTCGTGGGTATGGGTGCAGTCAGAGAAACGGCATTCCTTGGAAAAATGGAATATCTCCTTAAAATAAGAGGTGAGCTCTGCCTTCTCAATGTCGAAAGTGCCGAAACCACGAATGCCAGGGGTGTCGATAATCCAGCCATTGCCACTATCAAGAGGTATCATCTCAGAGAAAGTGGTGGTGTGGATGCCCTGGTTGTGGGCATCACTTATCTCTGCCGTACGCAGATTGGCATGAGGAATGATAGTATTGATGAGCGTTGACTTGCCCACGCCGCTATGCCCTGACACGAGGGTAATCTTATCGTGAAGAAGTGATGTGAGGGTGTCGATGCCAGTGCCCTCAATGGCAGAGACGGCAATGGTCTTGTAACCAACTGTCTCGTAGAGCGTTTGCATCATTTCAAGATAATGCAGTTCGTCGGCATCGAGCATGTCAACCTTGTTGAACACCAGTATGACAGGTATGCGGTATGCCTCGGCAGAGGCAAGAAAACGGTCGATAAAAGTGGTGCTGGTCTCAGGCATCTTGATGGTGACGATGAGCATAGCCTGGTCGATGTTGGCTGCAAGGATGCTACTCTGCTTGGAGAGGTTAGACGATTTGCGGATGATATAGTTCTTTCTGTCCTCAATGTCGGTAATCCAAGGGTTCCCGTTATCGTTTCCGTTCCCGTTAAGTATCACCCTATCGCCCACGGTAACAGGATTGGTGCTACGAATACCCTTGAGGCGGAAGTTGCCTTTCACCTTGCAGTCAATCGTAGCACCATCGTCGGTGAGCACTGTGTACCAGTAGCCCGTATTCTTTATTACAAGTCCTTTCAAATTAGCGTTCCCGTTCTTGCGCTCCAGTGGGTGTTCTTGCTCTGGCAAGCGTAGCACCAAAGGTGCGTCCGATTACAGGCGAGCAAGCTCGGAGCCCGTTAACGTTATACAGTCATAATCTCCTTATTCTTATCCTCAAGTAGTTTGTCGAGCTTAGCGATAAACTTGTCGTGGAGTTTCTGGAGGTCGTTCTCGGCATTCTTCTCAAGATCCTCAGAGAGTCCGTCCTTGATAGCCTTCTTAAGTTTCTCTTTAATATCGCCACGCACGTTGCGCACCTCTATTTTTGCCTTCTCGGCTATTTTGCCACACTGCTTAGAGAGTTCACGACGACGCTCCTCCGTAGGTTGTGGAATAGCAAGGCGTATCACTTCGCCGTTGTTGTCGGGGGTGATGCCTACCTCAGAATTGATGATAGCCTTCTCGATATCGCGGATAGCCTTTTTGTCCCAAGGTTTGATAGCTATGGTGCGAGCATCAGGGGTGCTTACATTAGCTACCTGATTGAGTGGCACCATCATGCCGTATGACTCAACCTTTATGCCATCGAGAATGGCAACATTGGCGCGACCAGCACGGATGTGTGACAACTGTTCGTCGAGGAACATTTCAGCCATTTCCATACGCTCTTCGGCGCCCTGGAGTATTTCTTTTACGTCAACCATAGTTTGATAGTTTAATTGTTCTTATAGAAATTAGGAATTTCATTCTTAATTCTTCATTCTTTGGCAAAGGTAAGAATATTTTCTTAAATACCAAAACAAAGTGGAAAATATCATTCCCAATCGTCAATATTTGAGTTTGCCTCTACCTTATTTTCTATATCATCGGGTAGGGCAGGGAAGAAGTCGATGCCAGTGATGCGCTCCACCTGGTCAATGGTATTGACATAAGACTTGACAGGTTTGTTAGTCTCTTCATTCCTATATATAAAACCGATAGCCTTAGGTGTGCCTTGCATGCAGAGCACCACCTTGAAGAATGCCTCGGGCACCACCACACGGTTCTTGCCTATGGTGCGATGTTGCTTATTGAACAACAACGGACCGCAAACGATGTATATCTCGCCATACTTATTAGCCCAGTGACGACACTTCATCTCGAGCTCGTTCCAGTCGCCTGCGTTAAGGCTATAGAGCTGAGGACAGCAGTTGGTGTAGAGGAATGACTCCTGTTGTGCCTGCAGACTCCATCGGTTGTCGCCAGAAGGACACATGTGACCTCGGCTATAGCCGCTCTGCATATAATCAAAATAGGTGGCACGAGGCTTGGGTACTGCAGTGTCCTCTTCAAAATGCAGTCCCTTACGCTTGTATGGTCCGTATGTGTGTTCCTGAGTGAGGCACCATGCTACCCATATAGGCAGACGGGTATCCTTGTCATAAGATAGAGTGTAAGCAGTACGCTTCAGCAACTGCCCTTGCTTCTTGGCATTCTGTAATAATAGGTCGTCGGATTGGGAATTCTTGTCACCAACAGAAGAAATGCAGGCATTGCCAGCGACAAATGCCGCTAACAACACAATGATGGTTACTATGACAGTCTTAATCTTCAAAATCCCTTAAACATTGTCCCTTGTCCCCTTGTCCTTGACTGTACGCCCACTGGGAATCGAACCCAGATCGGGAGAACCGGAATCTCCTATTCTAATCCGTTGAACTACAGGCGCATTAACAAAAAAAAGCGTTGGCTGAGCCCGAGAGGCTTTGAAATGCAAAGGTACTAAAAAGTTTTGAAAAACGTGGTAAAAATGATAAAAAATGTATATTAGCAAGGCTAAAAGGCTGATTTCTCAGAAAAAAATATTACCTTTGCATTGTATTATGGGGTGGAGTGCCCCTGCCTATAGAGTTTAGGGTTGAGAGTTTAGGGTTTTAAGAATAAAGTAATAAGTATAATGAAAAAGAAACTTGGTAAGATAATAGCATTGGCAAACCAGAAAGGCGGTGTGGGTAAGACTACCACAGCAATAAATCTGGCTGCTTCGCTTGCCACACTCGAGAAGTCGGTGCTGCTGATAGATGCTGACCCTCAGGCTAACGCATCAAGCGGTCTGGGTGTGGACATTCAGGAGGTGGACTGCTCTATCTATGAGTGCATTATAAACCACGCTGATGTGCGCGATGCTATTTACACCACAGACATTAACGGACTTGATATCATACCAAGCCACATTAACCTTGTGGGTGCAGAGATAGAGATGCTGACGGTGTCTAACCGTGAGAAGGTGTTGAAGGAAATACTGGCACCAGTGCGTGACGACTATGACTATATACTCATAGACTGTTCGCCGTCACTGGGACTGATAACGGTAAATGCACTGACTGCAGCAAACTCAGTGATTATCCCTGTGCAGTGTGAGTACTTTGCACTTGAGGGTATAGGCAAGCTGTTGCACACCATTAAGATAATAAAGAGCAAACTCAATCCGAAGCTGGAGATAGAGGGCTTTCTGCTCACTATGTATGACAACCGTCTGCGTCTTGCCAACCAGATATATGACGAGGTGAAGAGACACTTCCAGGAACTGGTGTTCAAGACCGTGATACAGCGTAACGTCAAACTGTCGGAGAGTCCGAGTCACGGACTGCCTGTGATACTCTATGACGCTGACGCTACGGGGGCCAAGAACCATTTGGCACTAGCAAAGGAGATAATAAGCAGAGAAAAATAACTAAGGAATGGCAGTTCATAAGAAATATAATCTGGGTAGCAAAGGAAGCGCATTAGGACGTGGACTGGATGCCCTGATATCAACAGACGAGGTGAGCACACAAGGCTCATCAACCATAAACGAGATACCTATAGATCTTATAGTAGCGAATCCTAACCAGCCCCGTCGTGATTTCGATGAGCAGGCTTTACAGGAGTTGGCAGCATCTATCAAGGAGATAGGTATCATTCAGCCAGTGACACTGCGTCAGGAGGCTGACGGAAAGTATATGATTATTGCGGGTGAAAGACGTTGGAGAGCTTCGCAGATGGCAGGGCTCACCGCAATGCCTGCATACATACGCACCATCAGCGACGAGAACGTGATGGAGATGGCTCTGGTGGAGAATATACAGCGTGAAGACCTTAACGCAATAGAGATAGCATTGGGTTATCAGCACCTGCTCGAGACCGACGGCATGACACAAGAAAAAGTGTCGGAGCGCGTGGGTAAGAGTCGTGCTGCTATAGCCAACTACCTCAGACTCCTTCGTCTGCCTGCCCAGATACAGCTTGCCTTACAGAAGAAAGAGATAGACATGGGACATGCCCGTGCACTGCTCTCGCTCGATTCGCCTTCACAACAGATAAAGATATATAAGGAGATAGTGAAGAATGCCTACTCCGTACGTAAGGTGGAAGAGATAGTAAACAGCTTGAAGAATGGAGAAGAGGTGAGCGTAGGTGGTAAGACGGTGAAGAGTGCTCCACGACTGCCTAAGGAATTTGAGGTGCTGAAAAAACGCCTTGCCGACCTTATGGGTACAAAGGTACAGATGACCTGCTCGTCTAAAGGTACTGGTAAGATAACGATACCATTTGGCAGTGAGGAAGAACTGGAGCGCCTCGTGATGCTCTTTGACAAGATGAAGTGAGTGAAGAAACTCAGTTACATAATAATTACTGCGTTGTTACTGTTGTATGTGCAGAATGTATCTGCACAGGTGGATAGTACCGAGGTGTCGTTGGCAGACAGCGTGCCGATGCTTACTAAGGCAGATTCTGCTACCGTGGCAAAACTGGCAAAGAAAGCAGGTAAGAAAAAGCGTGACTGGGCAAACTGGAAACCAGACCCAAAGAGAGCTATGTGGCTTGCCATAGTGTTGCCAGGGGCAGGACAGATATACAACCGCAAATACTGGAAGTTGCCGATAGTATATGGAGGCATACTCGGTTGTGCATACGCAATGCAGTGGAATAACCAGATGTATCACGATTATGCTCAGGCTTACATGGATCTGTGTGACAACGACCCTAACACAGCCAGCTATAACCAGTTCCTACACTTGGGAGTGGAAATAAATGATAGCAACGCAGAGCAGTACAAGGGTATATTCAAGTCGAGGAAGGATAAATATCGCCGATGGCGTGACCTGAGTTTCTTTGTAATGTTGGGTGTTTATGCCCTATCAATCATAGATGCCTACGTAGATGCCTCGCTGTCAAAGTTTGATATATCCGATGACCTGAGTTTGCAGATAGAACCAGCCGTGATAAATGGTAGCACGAGGGGACTGAGTAATGCCTCGACACCAGCTAACTCGCTGATACATAATGCAGGAATAGGAGTGCATGGTGCATTAAACTTCTGAGCATCAGCTAACGACTAATAAGAGACAGATGATACTTAAAAGACTGAAATACTACATTATAATGGTTTGCATTCTCTTCGGAATGTCGATTTTCGTAACGCCTGCAGTATATGCAGACGTCATAGCTTCATTGAATATGCTTAATGCACCTAAGCATGCTAAGGCAGAGAAAAAGGCAGAGGCAAAAGCTGAAGCAGAGGCAACTGAGGAGGAAAGTGAAGACGAAGAAGACGAAGAGACAGAATCGGCAGAGGGGAATGTCTCAGAGGCAGAAGAAGAGGAAGAAGAGAATCCTGGCGTATATGAGGAAGAAGAGATTGTAGTAAAAGGTAAGGATGGTAAGGAAGAGATAATAGAGGTTCCAGAAGGACTTATCATAGACGAGACATCAGAAAGCGGTGACTATAACGAACGTCGATACCTGTCGGTGGATTCTACTGCAGTTATGCAGGAAGTGATACCTGTTTTTGACCAACAGGTGTATATAGACCGTCTGAAACGTATGCCTACAGCAATAGAGATGCCATGGAATGATGTAGTACAGAAGTTTATAGACCGTTATAGCGGACGTTTACGTAACTCGGTAAGTGTTATGCTGGGTGCACAGAATTTCTATATGCCTATATTTGAACAGGCATTGGAGGTGTATGACCTTCCGCTTGAGCTGAAATACCTGCCAGTGATAGAGTCGGCACTGAAACCCAATGCCGTAAGCCGAGTGGGTGCTACTGGACTGTGGCAGTTTATGGTGGCTACGGGCAAGCGTTACTCTCTGAAAGTGAACTCGCTGATAGATGAGCGTCGTGATCCTGTAAAGGCTTCATATGCAGCAGCTCATTATCTGAGTGACCTATATCAAATATTCGGTGACTGGGCTTTGGTGATAGCAGCATACAATTGTGGTCCGACCAATATAGAGAAGGCTATACAGCGTTCAGGTGGTAAGAAAGACTATTGGGAGATATACCCATACCTGCCAGCAGAGACAAGAGGTTATGTACCTGCATTCATAGCGGCAAACTATATCATGACCTACTACTGTGAGCACAATATTACTCCACACACAGCCACGTTACCAGAGGAGACTGACACCATCATGCTATTCCAAAACCTGCACTTCAAACAGGTGTCAGAGGTGCTTGGCATAGAGATGGACGAACTGCGTGCACTCAATCCTCAGTATCGCAGAGATATAGTGACGGGTTATACTGAACCAACAGACCTGCGTCTGCCAAAAGAGTATGTGTCTAAGTTTATTGAGAAACAAGACGAAATATTTGCCTACGACGTGAGTGATATCATGAAGCGTGATATGGTGGAGGTGAATGAGGCTAAGTATGCTTACCATCCTTCAGGCAAGCGTTATTATCACAAGAAGAATGTGCGTAGCCGTACTAACAAACTGCTCAAGAAGAGCAAAAAGCATAAGAAAAGCAAGGCAGGCAAGAAATCGAAGAAGAAAAAGCATTCAGATAAGAAGTCTAAAAAGAAAAAATCTTCAAAGAAGAAGAGAAGACGCTGATTAGCTTACACATTATTAATATATAATTACACATTCTAACCTACACTTAACCTAACTATGACAGACAAGGAGATGATAGACGAGGCATACGCCCGTCTGCTTCGAAGCTATACAAACTCAAATCACCGTAAGAAGGTTGATATAATACAGAAGGCATATAATTTTGCCTTAAAAGCCCACGAGGGCGATTATCGGAGTTCAGGTGAGCCATATATAATGCACCCACTTGCGGTGGCAACGATAATCTCAGAAGAGATGGGATTAGGCAGTACCAGCATTTGTGCGGCATTGCTTCATGATGTGCTTGATGGTACCGATTACACCATTGACGATATTGAGAATATCTTTGGCAAGAAGATTGCACTTATCGTTGACGGACTGACGAAGATAGCAGGTGGAATCTTCGGCGATAAGGCTTCAGAGCAGGCGGAGAATTTCAAGAAACTGTTGCTTACCATGAGTGAGGATATACGTGTTATCCTCATCAAAATATGTGACCGGCTCGATAACATGCGTCATCTGGATAAACAGCCAGAGGCGAAGCGTTATAAGATATCAGGTGAGACATTATATATCTATGCGCCATTGGCTAACCGTCTGGGACTGAACACTATAAAGACTGAGTTGGAAGACTTGGCATTTAAGTATGAGCACCCAGAGGAGTATGATGCAATAGAGAAAAATCTTGCCCATACGAAAGAAAAACGAGAAGAACTTTTTGAAAAGTTTACACGTCCTATACGCGAGTCTCTCGACGATATGGGCATACAATATACCATCAAGGCACGCATCAAGAGTCCTTTCTCCATTTGGAACAAGATGCAGAAGAAACATGTGTCTTTTGATGAGATATATGACATACTTGCCGTACGTATAATCTTTACACCACGCACTGATACGGATGAGGAAAACGAGTGCTTCAATATCTATGTGGCACTGTGTAAACTCTATAAGTCACATCCTGACCGTCTGCGTGACTGGCTCTCACATCCTAAGGCAAACGGCTACAAGGCTTTGCACGTTACGTTGATGAGTAATCAGGGACGATGGATAGAGGTGCAGATACGTTCACGGAAGATGGACGAGATAGCCGAACAGGGTTTTGCTGCTCATTGGAAATATAAGAGTGACAGCGATACGGAGAAGGTGGCTGAGGATGAGTTGAACGGGTGGTTGCAGACCATCAAGGAGATACTTGACGACCCACAGCCCGATGCTATGGACTTCCTTGATGCCATCAAGCTGAACCTCTTTGCAAGTGAGATATTCGTATTCTCACCCAAAGGTGACATCATCACTATGCCGGCAAACTGTACGGCTCTCGACTATGCGTTCCAGATACACACATTCCTTGGTGCCCATTGTATAGGGGCTAAGGTGAACCATAAGCTGGTACCATTGTCGCACAAACTGAAGAGTGGTGACCAGATAGAGATAATCACCAATAATTCGCAGAAGGTACAACCAGCATGGCTGAACTTTGTAACAACGGCTAAGGCACGTACTAAGTTGCAGACATTGCTGCGCAAGCAGGACCGTGAGTATGCTAAGAAGGGTGAAGAGACGTTGCAGGTATGGCTTGAGCAGAACGGATTGACGCTCAGCACTTCTAATCTGGACAAACTCACAGAGGCTCACCGTATGAAGCACCATGACCAGTTGTTTATCGCCATTGCTAAGGGCGATATAGTGCTAGGTCAGAAAGATATAGACTACATCTATTATGGTGCTAAAGGTGCAGATAATGCCAAGAAACGTAAGGATTGGCGTAGGTATATACCATTTGTACGCAGCATGCAGAAGGCTGTTGTCAAGGGACATGAATACCTGACCGTAGGTAAGGACTTCGACAAGACGCAGATTATAGAGATAACTGACGAGAATATCTCTAAGTATGTATTCCCTCAGTGTTGTCAGCCGATACCTGGCGATGAGATTATAGCATACGTCAACAAGAAGAACCAGATAGAGATACACCAGCGTTCATGCCCGGAGGCTGCACGTTTGCAGTCATCGTTCGGTTCCAACATACTTGTGGCAAAATGGAGCATGAGTGGCAGTATGGAATTTCGTGCTACACTCGCTCTGCGTGGCATAGACCGCAAAGGTATTATACGCGATGTGTCACTGGTGCTTGCAGGTACTTTCGATATCGACATACACCGTATGTCAACGCTGTCTGATGATGGTATATTCAACAGTGAGATTGAGTTGAAGGTAAAAGACTCCATTGCTCTTGGCGAGGTGGAGGAACAACTGAGGCAGATAGACGGTATGCAGAGCGTACATAGAATATAGATATCCAAGTAAAATATTAAATGTAATAAGGTATGAGAAAACTATTTTTTTCCATCATTGCCTGCTGTAGCATGATACTTACAGCAACAGCACAGAATAAGTATGATAATCCAGACACTATAGTAGTGTCAAGAGACGGCACTGGCGATTTTCGCACAGTGGACGAAGCAATAGAGGTGTGCCGTGCCTTTATGGAGTATCATAAGGTGATATACGTTAAGAATGGTGTGTATAAGGAGAAACTCATCATTCCTTCATGGCTTACCAATATAGAATTGTGCGGTGAGGATGCCGAGAAGACCATCATAACCTATGACGATCATGCTAACATAAATAAGATGGGCACTTTCCGTACCTATACGCTCAAGGTGGAAGGTAGCGACATAACGTTGAAAAATATCACCATAGAGAATAATGCAGCAAAACTGGGTCAGGCTGTAGCACTGCACACGGAGGGAGACCGACTGTTATTCATAAACTGTCGTTTCTTAGGCAACCAAGATACAGTATATACAGGTGTGGCAGGTACCAGACTGTATTTCCTCAACTGCTACATAGAAGGTACGACGGACTTTATCTTTGGACCATCGACAGCATGGTTTGAAGGATGTCTGATTAAGGATAAGTCAAATTCCTACGTTACAGCAGCTTCTACCCCTAAAGACCAGAAGTATGGTTATATCTTCAATAACTGCAAGATAACGGCTGATGAGGGAGTCAGCAAGTGCTACCTCGGTCGTCCGTGGCGTCAGTATGCCTACACTCTGTTCATGAATTGTGAGATAGGTGGTCACATTCTGCCTGTAGGTTGGAACGATTGGAAGAAAGACCATGCCAGCATACGCTATATGGAGTACAATAACCATGGAGCAGGAGCTGATACATCACAACGTGCCGACTGGTCACGCCAACTTACAAAGAAGGAGGCTAAGCAGATAACCCTCCAAACCGTTTTTGGCGACGACATCTCATGGGCAGAGAATGTTAAAAAACAATAAAAGGTAGGTAAACTGTGAACTGTGCACTGTGTACTATGAACTATTTTCACTACCTTTGCACTCGATTTCGGGGCCTATGTGCCTGAATAGGGTGCAATCCTTCCCGTAATTATTCACTAATTATAAACAAACAAATGGACGATTATTACGCGACATGCCCTAATTTTGCATAGCGTGGAAATCATCTCCTGATACTCTCAGGTTGATTTCCTCGTAAAGATTAGCTATTGTCAACAAACAGGAAATCAACCAAATGAAAAGATTTTGGAACACCAACTATGGTATTCGCTCTATAGAAGAGTGGGAACCAAATTGCTGGATACAGGTTACGTGTCCTACTGACCAAGAGCGTCAGCAGCTGGAAGATGAGTATCAGATACCTGACTACTTCTTCAGCGACATCAGCGATGCTGATGAGAGAGCTCGTTATGAGTTTGACGAGGGGTGGCAACTTATCATCCTTCGTATCCCATATATGAAGGAAGTACGCTCTAGAACGCCTTACACTACAGTGCCTTTGGGTATAATACACAAAGGTGACGTTACCATTACAGTGTGTTATTTTGAGACCGACATGATGATAGACTTTGTAAGTTATCAGCAGCGTCGTGGTGAGGGGTTTACCGACTATGTGGATATGACTTTTCGCCTGTTTCTCAGCACCTCAGTGTGGTATCTTAAGCGACTGAAGCAGATAAGTCTGCTACTTGATCGCGCAAAGCGTTCTATGGATCACACGGTCAATAATACCTCGCTGATGAACCTCTCACGGTTGCAAGACTCACTTACGTATTTCATTACCTCCATACGTGGCAATGAGACTCTGCTACAGAAACTGAAGTTTAAATTGCCAGTCGATGAACTTGATGCAGACCTTATTGAGGATGTAAATATCGAGATCTCACAGGCTCGCGAAACGGCAAGCATATACTCGGAAATCCTTGAGTCAACGATGAATACGTACACATCAATTATTAATAATAATATGAATACCGTGATGCGTACACTTACCTCGTTCTCTATTATTCTGATGTTCCCAACGCTGATATCTTCGCTTTTCGGCATGAACCTTATCAACGGTATGGAGGCAAATACATGGGGCTTCCCCGTTGCAATAGTCATTTCACTCTTTGTGAGTATTGGTTCATGGTGGATACTGAGAGTAAAGAATCTGCTTTAGACCTAAGAAATCTTTAATTGTTTGAACTATTGAACCTCCCTGAGTATTCGAACATACGCATACGCAACACGCAGGATGGCAAGCATGAGGTGCTTGATATCCTGCGTCATCGTTTCGTGGCACTCACGCCAGAGGAATGGGTGCGTCAGCATTTCGTAAACTACCTTGTGACGATGAAAGGCTATCCTGCAGCACTGATGGCAAATGAGGTGGAACTGAGGGTGGGAGAGAAGCGCCTCAGGTGTGATTCTGTGCTTTTTGGCAGAGACCGTCAGCCTCGCGCCATATTCGAATATAAGGCAGAAAGTGTACCGTTGACTAATAAAGTTCTCACGCAGATTTCTACATATAATATGCTTCTTCATGTTTCCTATCTTATAGTAAGTAACGGTAACCAGCATATATGTTTGCATTACAATAGCGAAGTTGGTAAATGGGAGTTTCTTCCCGAAATACCTGATTACAGTCAGTTGTAGAAGACCGTTCTGCTAGGTTAAAAAAACTTAAAGTAAAGGGAAACTCTCAACTCTCAACTCTCAATTCTCAACTAAATTTCGTACCTTTGCAAATGAATTAAAACATATCACAGAGCGTGAAAATAAAGGATGTTATTGTTGCCCTTGACGGTTTCGCGCCTTTGCCCCTGCAAGAAGACTATGATAATGCCGGCTTGCAGGTAGGATTAACAGAGGTGGAAGTTTCAGGGGCATTATTGTGTCTGGATGCTACGGAGCAGATAGTGGACGAAGCGATAGAAAAGGGGTGTAACCTGATTGTTACGCACCATCCGCTAATATTCCGCAAACTCAGGCAAGTTAGTGATGTTGACTATGTGCAACGTACTGTGGTGAAGGCTATCAGGAACGGCGTCACAATATTCTCTATGCACACTAATCTGGACAGTGCAGAGGGAGGTGTGAACTACATGATGGCGCGCAGATTGGGAATGGAGATGGATTCCATACATTTGCTCGGCGAACATGAGGTGAATGGCGTGAAGGGTGGTCTTGGCATAGTGGGTGATTATAAGGAATCGCTGAATGCGGAGGATTTTATTAAGAAGGTGAAAGACACCTTCGGAGTAAAATGTGCCATGACTAACGAGTTGCTTGATAGACCTATTAAGAAGGTCGCAATATGTGGCGGTGCAGGCTCGTTTATGTTATCGCAAGCTATTGAGGCTAAGGCTGATGCGTTTATCACAGGAGAGATGCACTATCATGAGTATTTTGGTCATGAACAGGAAATACAGATAGTGGTGATAGGACATTATGAGAGCGAACAGTTTACGAGTAATCTGCTTGAGGAAATCATCAATAAAAGATGTCCTGAAGTGAGAACGTGTGTGACGGAATTAGTGACTAATCCAGTCATTGTTCGATGACAATTGTAATACTGTAATATCGAAATAACGTAAAAAAAAATAATTTTATAAAAAACAGAAAGAAAATGGCAAGAAAAGATCCAAAAGATTTGACCGTAGAAGAGAAACTGAAAACCCTCTTCCAGTTGCAAACGACCCTTTCACAGATTGATGAGAAGCGTGCTTTGCGTGGCGAACTGCCTCTTGAAGTAGAAGACCTAGAGAATGAAGTGGAAGGTCTGAGCGTTCGTCTTGAGAAGATTAATCAAGAGATTGACGACCTTTCAAAGGCTGTATCTCAGCGCACTGCCGACATAGAGGAGGCAAAAGCAAGTGTTGACCGCTACAACAAGCAGCTCAACGATGTTAAAAACAACCGTGAGTATGATACCCTGACTAAGGAGATTGAGTTCCAGACTCTGGAGATAGAACTCTGCCAGAAGAAGATTAAGGAGGCTGAACAGCGTGTAAAAGAGCGCGAGGCTGACCGCGATCGTGTTAACGAGCAGATTGATAACCGTGAACGCGATCTCGAAGATAAGCGTAGCGAACTTGATGAGATAATGCAGGAAACTCGTGATGAGGAAGAGATATTGAAGGCTAAAGCCAAGGATCTGGAGCTGAAGATAGAATCTCGTCTGTTGCAGAGTTTTAAGCGTATTCGTAAGAATGCTCGTAATGGTCTCGGAATTGTTTATGTGCAGCGTGATGCATGTGGCGGTTGCTTCAACAAGATTCCACCTCAGCGTCAACTTGATGTGAAGATGCACAAGAAGATTATCGTATGTGAGCACTGCGGACGTATTCTTATTGATCCGGAACTTGCTGGTATTAAGTTGGATGCAGCAACAGATAAGCCAAAGCGTAAGCGCGCTTCACGAGCTAAGAAAACAGAAGAATAAAATTGGCACAGGGTACGTTGAAAAGATGCTTGCCCGCTGAATGGGAACCACAGAGCCTGGTGATGCTGACATGGCCTCACCAGGCTACTGATTGGGCTCCGTACCTTAAGGAGATTACAGAGACTTACGTGAAGATGGCTGATGCCATAACACGTTATGAACAGTTGGTTATAGCCACACCACACCCTATACAGGTGGGTGCTATGCTGAGTGGCAGACTCACCCCAGAACAGATGACAAGGGTATATATATGTTTCTGCAAAACCAACGATACGTGGGCAAGAGACCACGGTCCGATAACGCTTCGTTCAGATGACGGAAAACTGACGATGCTTGACTTTCGTTTCAATGGTTGGGGGGAGAAATTTGAGGCTACATTAGACAATAATGTAACAAGGACACTGCACGAGGATGGTGCTTTTGATACAGAAACAAAGGGCACTCCACGATTGGCAGATAATGACGACTTCGTGCTCGAAGGTGGTGCTATAGAGAGCGATGGCAAGGGTACGATAATGACTACAGAATGCTGTCTGATGGCTCCTAACCGTAACCAACCGATGGATAAGGAAGACATCGAAGAAGAACTGCGTTTTAGACTTAAAGCAAAACGCATAATATGGTTGAAGCACGGCAGTCTGATAGGTGATGATACAGATGGGCATATAGACACCATCGTACGTTTGGCTCCTAATGATACGTTATTGTACAATAAATGTACTGATGAGAATGATGAGCAGTATGCAGACTTCGTTGCTTTGGAAGAGGAATTGAAAGAACTCAGGACTTTGGATGGCAAACCATATAAATTGATACCATTGCCCCAGCCTGATGCTATATATGATGAAGGGGAAAGACTACCCGCTACGTATGCTAACTTCTTGATTATCAATGGCGCGGTGTTGGTGCCTACATATAACCAGGAGGAAAAGGACAAGGAAGCTTGTGAGGCTATAAAAAAGTCCTTCCCCGATAGAGAGATAATACCGATAGACTCAAGGACGATTGTAAGACAGCATGGTTCGATACATTGCTGTACTATGCAAGTGCCAGAATAAAAAGTTTAAGCATGAAAGAGTTGAAGATAGGAATATTGCAACAGCATAATGTTGCTGACAGAAAGATGAATATGATGCGACTTGCCGAAGGTATAGTTGATTTGGCAAAGCGCGGTGCACAACTGGTGGTCTTGCAGGAATTGCATAACAGTTTGTATTTCTGCCAGACAGAGGATGTGGACAATTTCGACTTGGCTGAGACCATCCCTGGTCCTTCAACTAATTTCTTTGGTGAACTGGCAAAACAGTGTGGTGTGGTTATTGTGACTTCGCTGTTTGAACGTCGTGCTCCAGGTTTGTACCACAATACTGCAGTGGTAATAGAAAAGGATGGTACAATAGCAGGAAAATACAGAAAAATGCACATACCGGATGACCCTGCATATTATGAGAAATTTTATTTTACGCCAGGCGACATGGGCTTTGAACCTGTAAACACCTCAGTCGGTAGATTAGGTGTACAGGTTTGTTGGGATCAATGGTATCCTGAAGGTGCACGTCTCATGGCTCTTGCAGGTGCAGAAATACTGATTTATCCTACTGCAATAGGATATGCAGCCACTGACTCAGCAGAGGAGCAGCAGCGTCAGCGGGAGGCATGGATAACAGTACAAAGAGGACATGCTGTGGCTAATGGCTTGCCCGTAGTAGCAGTAAACAGGGTAGGGTATGAACCAGACCCCTCAAGACAGACTGACGGCATACAGTTCTGGGGCTCAAGTTTTGTTGCAGGTCCGCAGGGTGAACTGTATTATTGCGCGTCTGATAACGACGAAGAGAGTGTAGTAATAAACATCAACATTGACCATAGTGAGGATGTGCGTCGTTGGTGGCCATTCCTTCGCGATAGAAGAATAGAGAAGTATGGTGATATCTTGAAGCGTTTCAGAGACTAATGGCAGAGAAAAAAGTAAGCACAGCAGACGTATATAATAAGATAATTGCCGATATAAAAGACGGCAAATTTGCTCCCGTATATATACTTATGGGGGAAGAGAGTTATTATATAGATAAGGTGTGCGATGCCATAACTGAAAATGCGCTGAAAGAAGAAGAAAAAGATTTTAATCTGACAGTGCTGTATGGTTCAGAAACCAGAGCACAGCGTGTGATAGATGAGGCTCGTCGTTTCCCTGTAATGGCTGAACGTCAGGTTGTAGTGGTACGTGAAGCACAGGCATTAAAAGACCTTGAGCAACTGGAAAAATACATGGATAAGCCTGTAGCTACTACAATCCTTGTAATATGTTACATGGGAGGTACGATAGATGCACGAAAGAAGCTTCTCACAAGGGCAAATGCCGTAGGCCAGGTGCTTAATAGCGAACCTCTAAGATACGATAGAGATATCGTACGTTTCATTAACGAATACCTCAAGAAGGAATATAAAGCGACGATAGAAGAACGTGCAGCGCAGGTCGTTGCTGCCCATATAGGTGGTGATTTGAAACGATTGACTTCAGAACTTGAAAAAGTGCTCATTTCTTTCTCTGAAAATGACGCAAAAAAAATCACTTCAGACCTTGTAGAGTCCAAAATAGGCATCAGTAAGAGTTATAATGTGTATGAATTGCGTGATGCGCTGATAAATCGTGACGCATTAAAAGCTCACAGAATAGCAAAATATTTTGAGGAAAATCCAAAATCTGGGGGATTATTTGCATTATTGCCCCAAACGTTCTCATTTTTCCAAAATCTGATGTTAGCATACTACACTCCAAATCCAAAAACGGAGTCTGCCATTATGTCACAATTGGGATTACGTAATCCATACCAAACTCGTGACTATATAACAGCCATGAAAAACTACTCTCCGACGAAAACTCTACAGATTATTTCAAAATTGAGAGAGATAGATGCACGTTCCAAAGGACTTGAAAATGTCAATACATCTCCAGAGGAACTGTTGAGTGAAATGGTCTCTTTTATCTTGCATTAAAAAGAGTAGGGTGGAGATGATCATCTATCCGCAAAAAATGTAAATTGATATAATAATATGCCCCAGGAATTATTTTCTGGGGCACATTTTTTAGTGTTATTAGGGTAAAAAGGAGATTTTTTCATGTTTATTTCTCTAGAATTGATTTTCTCAGAATCATTTTTTTTAGCCCTCGTCCGCTGTAAATACTGGCTTTTCTAGCGTTTTTACCCCTCTGAGAATCGCATTTTTTTGAACTTTTTGCTAGTTGCCTTGAAATCTTAAAGTCTCAGAAATTTGAGAATAATACAAAGCCGAAAATCAACAATTTACATAAATTAACATATAGAATCCCATATAAAATAGCGATATTCAAATGTGAATATTTTCAACAAACGCAAATGTGAATCAAATGTCAGGGAGCATTGCCCTCGTCGCAAGAGATGCATATTCACATTTCAAGAATTAAAATGCAGCACGATAAAATCTATATTGCATATATATTCAGTACAAAATAGGTGATATAATCACCTGAAAAACAATGAAATATCATAATATTACATGTTTTACATCTGTCATATTACGCAAAGTAGTGAATATAATAAACGAGAGGGCTTATTTTGGGCCGTCTTATCCAATATAAGTAATTAAATGTCAATTTTATGGTCTAAATTGATAATGTTTTACATAGTAGGCTTATCTTTATGGTTCTGAATGAACGCCTGAAAAACCACTATCAAAAGATAAATTCAATTAGATTTGTTGATTATCCAAATGTTAAAAATCAAATCAACGTATATAAATACTTTCAATTTTTGTTGTTTGTTCCAAATTTTATGATTACCTTTGTAAAAAGTTAGAAAAAGGTCTGATTATACCCTATTGAGTGGTAAATTTTATACTTAAATTGGACCTCGACTATAACCGACTATAAATTTCTAATAAAATATATGAAAGAAAGAATTCGCCAGCTGATGGAGGCGCAACATATGAATCAGCAAACTTTTGCTAAGTTCACTAATATAAGTAGTGCATCATTGAGCAGTATATTCACAGGAAGGACTCGTCCAACGATGAATCACGTGCTTGCGATCATGGGAGCGTTCCCTAATGTGAACCCAATCTGGTTGCTCAAGGGTGAAGGTGGTATGATGCTAACTGATGCAGCAACTTCACACGCTGAAAATGAAAACTCTACACTTTTTGATGCGATAGAGGATGCAGCTGTAGAGGGTATGTCCTCATCTGGTAAAAAAGATGGTGGAAATACTGACAATGTGTCAGTTGATATGCCCCTATTTGATAACGCAGCTAAGCCTTATAGCGTTCATCCGAGCGTTTTACCACCAGTTTCAAGTCGAAATTCAGCTGGAAAGTATGTGAAAGTTTCAGGTGATGCCAGAAAGATAACAGAAATTCGTGTCTTTTTTGATGATCAGACGTGGGAATCGTTCGTTCCCAAGAATAAATAGAAAATAATCTTTTTATAACTTCATAATTTCAATAATAAAGGGGAACCGCACGTGAGTGTAGTTCCCCTTTACTTGTTATTTTATGGGATTTTCTATGTTAGAAGTGTTATTTCTCCCTATTTTTTTAGCAGTTCTTTTACTTCATCTGTAAGGTAAGGCATAGCTTGCTCGTAAGGAATGGTGAAAGAAGGCATTCCAGCAGCGTAACACGCTATTTCGTACTGATTATAGGTAAATATCAAGCCAGCAGCACTTGGATAAGGCTCCTGGACAGGCAGAGGGATTACGTTACCGTCTATCTGCAGTTGTTCCATTAGCTCTTTATCAGTCTTTATAGGCGCTCCAGACTCGCTGAAATACTCCTTAAGACCCTTCTTAAGCAGCCCCTGCATCTTTTCAGTAGCTTCCTTAACGAAGAAGTTGGTTACCTTCTTACCGTTGCTGCGATTAAATGTCATGTACCCCAGTCCACCTATGCCACCATGAGCTCCCCCAAGGTATTCGTATGTCTGGTGCAGGAATACGATGTATTTAGGTGTCTCAAATGCTTTGGATATCTTGCTTTCATACTCCCACTGTGGAGTGTCCTGCATTATCTGGCGCCTCATTGCCTCAGTAAGCGTTGTGTCGGTCTTTATATACTCGGCACGTTGCTTATAATCGTCCTCTGCACACTTGTTAAGGTACAGGAAGCTGTGCGCTCCGTAATAGTCCACAATGGCGTCGGTGCTCTTATCCTTGCCCCTGTAAGGCTCTATTACCTTTGTGTCCCCTATCAGGTAGCAGAACTCACGCTCCATAGTGCCTAAGAGAGAGTCTCTAATCAGTGCATAAACACTGTCTGAAGCCACTGGCAGGGTAATATTGACATCTATGTGCACCCTTTGTGAAGAATCAGCATATACGCATGTTTCATACTTATCCTCAACCTTTGTTACTTTTGCCGTGGCATCCTTAGCCTGCTTGGCGCTACATGACATGAATAGCGCCATGCAGAGGGTTGTGAGGAGCATCGAGAATATGTTTAGACGTATGCGCATTACTCTGATTGTTCAGTTTTTAGAATCTGTAACCCAGGGTTGCATTTATCATGTGACGCTTGTTCTTGACGGTAGTAGGATTGTCGTAGCATCTGCTATCTCCTTCATCAGTAGAGTTGGTTGTTATACTGCTGAATGGGTGGTAATCGCCATTCTGTATGGCATACTGGTAAGAGAGGTCGAGTGCCCAGTTCTTATCAAAGGTAAAGCCCATACCGAATGTTATGCGATGTGTATCCTTCCAGTTTACGTAGTCTTGGGTAGAATAGTCCTGGCCAACGCTTCTTGCGGCATTTATAGTGGTGCTCTTCTTGCCATCCTCTTTGTATATAGCGCTCTGGTAGTTGTATCCGGCACGTAAGGCTATCAGTTGTGATGGCTTCACTTCTATGCCCACTTTCACGAGACTTACGCCCCTCAGCGTTTTCTCTGTGTGGTTATTCATCTGGATGTCATCGCTGTATGTGTTGTATGAATTAGTGTACACGCCCCATCCGTCATAATAGGAGTTTACTACCCTGCCGGTCTTAATCCTGTTCTTAAGTGAACTGTAGTCTGCGTATTCGTATGTTGCGCCTATTGCTACCATCTTGCCGAAGGTATGCCCCACTGAAGCGCCAAACCTCCAAGGAGTCACAATCTTGTAGTCATATCTAAAACTGTTTGAAACATTTGATGTGTTATACTTTCTCATCGGGCCATCGAGTGTCTCTCCAGAAGCTATTTTTGCATGAGTTGATACGTTCAGTGTGCTCTCACATGTCAGATCATACCATGTAGGAGTATGTATATAGAGTCCGAAACGGAATGGGGAATATTCTGACGGACGTATGATAGCACCAAACTTAACGTCAAAGCCCGTGCCGGATATTTTACGGTTCTCGTTGAATGAGTAAGTGCCGTGTGGCGTACCCTGTGGTCCGTCAAGCAGAGTTTCCATATAGCTATACTCGCTCTTATAATTCACGTCCTTCAGTCCGAATGTCAGACCTATATACACACGGTCATTGAAGTTTGCACTGAAGTTGAAGTCAAATTCGCTTATGTAGCCGCTGTTTTCACGGAGAGCATTGTAGTTATTGGCATTCCAATAGTAAATTTCCTTATCGCCGAATTGGTCATAGATAGGATCATTTACCGATCTGATGTTATAATAATCCAACAATGTTATACCGGCAGAGTTGATATTGGTAGGGTATGTATTGTCGGCTTTATAGTCATTGTAGTTGTATCTTCTCATCCATGACATCTTATTGCTTGATGAGAGCCCATCAAGACTGTTTGCTGCAGATATTATCTGGTTGAAATTACGGCTCTTGTGGTAGTTAAAGCCCAGGTTGAAGTGTGAGTTATAGCTGAACTTGTTTGAGTATATAAATCCTGCCTGGTTCATGTCGGCATTGCTCTTGCCGTTACTTGTACTCATGCCAGCCATGGCGTTGTTATTGCCCTGACCACTCTGCATGGTTGCTCCACCTGATACACCTATCCATGAACGGCGGAACATACCGATGCCCGCAGGGTTAGTACCCATAGTTGATATATCAGCGCCCAATGCTTCCATTGCGCCACCCATACCTATATATCGTGCAGTACCATTGAGGTCTTCAGTTGCCAACTGTGCACTTTCGTATGTCTCTTGTGCCATTGCCATTGCACTGCAAAGGCAAAATACTATGTAAAAAATATTTCTTTTCATATTTAGTGTCATTTATGTTTAATACTATCTGGATATACACCCGTGCCAGGTGTGAATTCTATTACGTCGCTCGCTATGGAATCACTGCTGTATGGGGTTCGGTTCTCAATGCTGTCCTCTGCCATTCTGAGCATTCGGTATCTCATCAGCATGTCATACCTCGCCTGCATCTCCTGATGAAACCGTTCGCGTTCCTCGCGTTCATAGTTTTCTTTCAGCGCCTGCTTCGTCTCCTTTTTCGGAGTGTAGTAGATGTCATCGTCATCACCGTCTCGTAAGGCATTAGCGGTAAGCGTGCCCTCTCCCAGGCAGATGATAATTGACAGAAATAGAAATTTTCTCATAATCATACGCTTTTTTAGGGATTCGTTATTGCCCTGTTATTCGTTTTGATAATGCAAAATTATCTATAAATTTTATGCAAATATACGGAAAAACCCTAAGAAAAAATATACATTTCCCTATTTTTTATTAAATTTGCACCGAAATTTAACAAAATATATCTTTTTAGTAGTAATTACATAATAGGAATGAAGTATCTTTCAACTACGTTCAAGATAGAATGTCCGTCATCTGACCTCCTGCAGCCATGTCGGGAATTACTGGCCGATTCGTGTGGAGAGGTGGGTTACGAGAGTTTTATGGACAGCGATGACGGCATAATAGGTTACATACAACAAGAGAATTATTCCGAGCCACATGTTCGGGAACTGATAGCCTCTTTTCCCATTGCTGGCGTCACCATAACATATAATACCGAGGAGATACCCGACCAGGACTGGAACGAGACCTGGGAGGCAGAGGGCTTCGAACCCATCGTGGTAGATGGAAAGGTCACTATATACGATGCGCATCATGTTGAAGACGCAGAACAGTTCAGCAGTCCTATACAGATAGGCATTCAGGCACGTAACGCTTTTGGTACGGGCAACCATGAAACCACACGTATGATAGTATCCACTCTGCTCGAATTGCCACTTACGGGTCGTCGAGTTCTTGATTGTGGCTGTGGTACAGGCATTCTGGGCATCACAGCTGTTAAGTGTGGCGCAGCATCTGTTGTGGCTTACGACATCGACGAGTTCTCTTCCGATAATGCCCGTCATAATGCCGTATTGAATGGAGTGGGTGAGCAGATCGACGTATTGTTAGGCAATGCCAATGTTCTCTCTCATGTTGAGGGTATCTTCGATGTGGTATTAGCCAATATTAATCGTAATGTTTTGTTGCAGGATATGGAAGCTTTTCACAACGTGATGGCGAGTGGCGCATCACTCGTCTTATCTGGTTTCTATACAGAAGATGCCCCAATGCTGCTGCAAAAGGCAGAAACACTGGGGCTTCATGAGGTATCTCGTAAGGTTGACAACAACTGGTGTTGCCTCCTTCTCGCATAGTCTTTCATTTAAGCCGCTTCGGCTTAATTCTTGCTCTCAGATAAGTCGTTCTCGGCTTATCTGATGATGTATTGGTCTGAAATAGACTCGTTATTGATAGCTCTGCGAATGGTCTCGGCAAACATGTCAGCTACACTGAGTTGCTTAACCTTAGCACAACGGTTAGAGTAAGGGATAGAGTCGGTGAACACTATCTCCTCCAATGCAGAGTTCTGTACACGCTCGCTTGCAGGACCAGACATCACACAGTGACTGGCAACTGCTCTAACTGACTTAGCACCAGCCTTTTTCATGATGTTGGCAGCCTCGGTAATGGTGCCGGCTGTGTCCACCATATCATCAACGATTATCACGTCCTTACCGTTTACGTCACCTATGATTTGCATCTCAGCAATCACGTTGGCACGAGCACGTGTCTTGTTACACATCACCAACGGACAATCCAGGTACTTAGCATAACTCTTGGCACGCTTTGCACCGCCCACGTCAGGTGAAGCAATAACGAGGTTTTCGTTCTTCAGCTTCTCCAGATATGGAAGTATCACACCAGAACCATAGAGGTGATCCACTGGCACGTTGAAGAATCCCTGTATCTGGTCGGCATGCAGGTCCATCGTTATCAGTCGGTCGATACCAGCCACACTCAGCATGTCTGCCACCAGTTTAGCACCTATTGATACACGTGGTTTGTCCTTACGGTCCTGACGAGCCCAACCGAAATAAGGTATTACGGCGTTGATGGTCTTGGCAGAGGCACGCTTCGCCGCATCAATCATCAGGAGCAACTCCATCAGGTTGTCTGAATTAGGGAATGTGCTCTGCACCAGGAAGATATCTCTTCCGCGAATGCTTTCCTCAAAACTTACAGCAAACTCACCGTCGCTGAACTTTGTCATCACCAGATTACCCAGTGGGCAACCCAAACTTGCGCAAATCTTCTCTGCAAGGTAGCGTGTTGCCGTGCCTGAGAAAACCATAAAATTTTTCTTTTCTTCTGCCATAGCTATATTGTTTTGTTATCGTTATCGTAGCGTTAGCGTATCGTAGCAAGCATGCTTGCGTATCGTTAATTTACCGCTTTCTTCAGTTTCCTGAAGTGCTCTATCAGAACTTGGAAATCTGTCTCGTGCTGTATGCTGAAACGGTTCCACAGGTCACCGCATATCACCACACCACCAAATCCTAAGTCTTTGGCTATCTGCACGTTCTCCAGACTCATGCCGCCCATTGCATAGACTTTCTTGTCTATCAAGCCCCTCTTCTTTGCCTCTCTCAGTTCTTCCATCGTCAGCGATGCCTTGTAGTCGTTATGAAGAGAGTCAAATAGCGAGTGCAGCAACACATAATCACACTGCTTCTTCATCTCCTTCAGGTCGTCTATCTTGTTTGTGCTTCGCGTCACGTGCTTACGAAATCCCTCGGGTGTAGGTGTTTCAGGGTCGTTTATGTGTATTCCCTTCAGGTCATACTCCTGTTTCAGGTAGTAATGCTGGTGCACCACTATGTCGTCGTAGCAACTCTTGGGTAGCAGCGACAACAGGCGTTCCGCATACAGCGGCTCTGAATCAGGCTTGTTTATATGCAGGGTGTCAAGTCCTTCATCAAATAATGCTGTAAGAATCTTGTCTTCTTCCACAAAGAATGTGGGTTGTGTCATTATAATAAGTTTCATAACACCTTCTATTTTCACTGCAAAAGTAAGAAAATTTTGTCAAACATGCAATTTTCTCGAATATAAAAGTTAATTTTGCACGTAAAATTAGAATAAATTATACTATATGGATGTAACGACCGATATTCTTCGTAATATTACCCGCCCCACATACGTACTTGAAGAAGATTTGCTCCGTCGCAATCTCTCTCTTATAAATAAGGTGGCGAATGATGCCGATGTTGAGATAATTCTTGCCTTTAAGGCATACGCCCTTTGGAAGACGTTCCCCATCTTTCGTGAGTATATTAGCGCCACTACGGCAAGCTCGCTCCATGAGGCACGTCTGGCATTTGAGGAGTTTGGCGCTCCTGCCCACACCTATTCTCCAGCCTACACCGACTACGAGATAGACGAGATAGCTCGTTATTCCTCACATCTCACGTTCAATTCCCTGTCGCAGTTTGTGCGCTATGCTCCATCTTTGCGTGAAAAAGGGTGGGGGGGTGAGTTCGGACTTCGCATCAATCCTGAGTATTCTGAGGTCGAGACACTCCTTTATAATCCTTGTGCCCCAGGCACACGCTTCGGCGTTACTGCCGATGTGCTTGAGGCGCATTCTGATTATGTTGACTTCAGCCAACTCTCTGGTTTCCACTGCCATTGTCATTGTGAGTCAGGCTCTGATGTTTTTGAGCGTACTTTGCAGCATATCGAGGCAAAATTCTCAAAGTGGTTTCCTAAGATCCAGTGGATAAATTTCGGTGGTGGACATCTTATGACGCGTGCCGACTATGATGTGCCTCGACTTGTCAAGATACTGCGTGATTTCAAATCTCGCTATCCCTGGCTTCACGTTATTCTCGAACCAGGCTCAGCCTTCGCTTGGCAGACTGGTCCACTTGTGGCTCAAGTCGTTGATATAGTGGAAGATAAAGGCATCCGTACTGCAATACTTAATGTGTCCTTCACTTGCCACATGCCCGATTGCCTTGAGATGCCATACCATCCCACTGTCCGTGGTGCAGTTCTAATCGAAGAACCAACTCTCAACTCTCAACTCTCAACTCTCAACTATAGATTTGGCGGTTGCTCCTGCCTTTCAGGCGATTGGATGGGCGATTGGCAGTTTGACCATGAGTTGCAGATAGGTGAGAACATCATCTTCGAGGACATGCTGCACTATACCACAGTCAAGACCAACATGTTCAATGGTGTCAGCCATCCTGATATAGCCCTTCTTCATAATGACGGCACTCTCGAAACCCTCCGTCACTACACCTACGAAGATTATCGCAATCGCATGGACTAATTATAAACTTCACAGTTCATAACGAACATAGAATTGTTAATAATTATTAAAGATTAGCAAAACTATGAACTGTGAACTATGAACTATGAACTATTTTTACTACCTTTGCACCCGCAAAACCAATATGGTGCTTTTGCACGCTAATCGTTAACACGATATACATGGTGCCCGTAGTTCAGTTGGTTAGAGCGTCAGATTGTGGTTCTGAATGTCGTGGGTTCGAGTCCCACCGGGCACCCTAAAAGAGACATCGCTGAAAAGCAATGTCTTTTTTTGTGAGCAGTCCCACCGGGCACCCCAAAAGAGACATCGCTGAAAAGCAATGTCTTTTTTTGTGAGCAGTCCCACCGGGCACCCAAAAATATTAGCAGATCATCCATTGGATGGTCTGCTTTTTTGGTGCCTGGGGGCATCTCCCCCACGACGTCGTGGGCTCTTTCTCCGCTTCGCTTCGGAAAGCGTAGCTCGCTCTGCTCGCGTCCGATTACGAGTCCCACCTAATAGTTTTCGTAGGCGCTTGCGCCGTTTCGTAGTGGCTTTGCCACGTTTCGTAGGAGTTATGCTCCGTATCGTAGTATCACGTATCGTAGGTGCTTCAGCACCGTATCGTAGCGAGCTTGCTCGCGTATCGTTAACGTTAACGTTTTAGTACAGCTTTATAAACTCATACTGGTTTCCTACTTCGCTTAAGTAGTGTAGGAAGTCCTCATTCTTTATCACCACCGTGCCTCGACAGTCATTGGGGTGAAAGGAGAGGGTAGGAGCATTCTTAATGTTTTCGTCCAGAAACAGATAGACCTCATGGTTCTGGTCGTTAATCAGTCCGAATGGTGACACACTACCAGGCTCCAGTCCTAAGTATTTCATCATCCTCTCAGGTGAGGCGAACGACAGTTTTCCGCATGAAGGCAGTCCTCTGCTCTGTAACGATTCCTTCAATTTGTGCTCCAGATCATGTATGGCGAGGTCGTGCTCGCAGTCGAAGCATACCAGATAGTGCTTGTTTCCCTTATGATTACGGAAAAAGAGGTTCTTGCAATGCATGCTGCCATCATCCTTCCACCACCTCTTAGCCTCCTCTATCGTCTTGCCCTCCGGGTGGTTATAGTTCCTAAAAGGAATCCCATGCTCCCTTAAGTATGTCAATACCGTTTCTTCTCGAGTCATTATTATTTTTTTGTTTTACGATATGTAGCCTTTGGCTACTACGATACGCTATCTCTACGATACACTTTGTTACGATACGCTATCGCTACTATTCCTAAGATTACGTATAAATGCTGTTAGTTGTTTTGGGATTAAGTTAAATTTTTTCGTAGGCCTTGCGCTGTATCATAGCGAGCATCGCTCGCGTATCGTAGTGGCGCAGCCACGTTTCGTTATCGTAGGTGCTTCAGCACCGTATCGTTCCCGTTATTTTCGCCACATAATTTCTCTTCACTCCATCCTTGTCTCGCTTCAGGAATAGGAGTAGCCTTACTTCTTGTCCCTCAGTCAGTTGCATCATGCCGAGGAATGCAGTACCGTCAGGCGTTATCGTGCCTTCTGGGGTATGCTTTATCTCCGAGGTAATGTGGTAGCTGAACGTTCCTTCCTTCTCGTTTATGCCAGTCACCACCGCCTGGTATGTTCCGAAGGCATCCATGCTGGCTTTCATATAGTCTGGCGTAGCATCCGAGAACACCATGTGCACCACTGCCGTCTTAAACTTCCCGTCCTTAGGAATTATCGGCGTAAACTCCACAAAACCACCCACTTGCGGTACGTTATGCGGATCCACAGCAACGAAGTGTCTCGACAGGTTGTCATAGATATGATAAAACTTGTGTTTCTCGTCATAATAGTCCACATACCCTATTATTCGCTCAATGCCAGGATACTCCCACATGTCAAAGAATCTATCAAACTGAAAGTCCGGGAACCTCTTCGCCATCCTCAGTGCAATATTGAGCATCAGCGAATGTAGCAGCGATGGTTTCTCCAGTCCCATCTTCATATAGCAGGCAAGCAGTGTCCTCGCCTCTTGTGACTCCATCTGCTCTATATTCCCCTTCATATAGCGATATATGTCCCATCCCGTCTCCAGTGGATGCCCCTTCGCCTCCGCCAGCGACCTCTTCAGTTCCTCAAAACTTCGTTCTTTCATATAGTTATGCGTTTCCCTCTTTCAGTTGTTAACGCATAAACGTTAACGTTAACGGGAACGTTAATATTTTTAATTAATAATGCTATTCTTGTTCATCTTTACGAATTGAAAAAATCAACCCTGTTAGTTGTTTCTGAATACTAGTAAGTTCAAGCATCATAATTTTGTATTGCTCTTCATTAATATAATTCAGATTTTTTGATATAAGAAGTTGGGTCTCGACTTCGTTTGCTGACCCCAACGCTTGGTCAAGAAAGTGCGCAAAATCAGCATTAGAGGGGCGTCCTGCTCCCTCTGCAATGTTTGAAGAAATGCTTACAACTGCACGTTGCAACTGATCACATAATCCTTTCTTTTCAAACCAAGGAAGTTCGTTTGTTACTTTGTAGATAGTAGTGGCAAAAGCAACTGCATCTTGCCAAACCTTATATTCTCTAAAATTTCTTGCTTTTCCTACCATATTTTACTTAAAAGTTATCATTCCCGTTATTTAGTAAAGATTTCCCGTTCCCGTTAACGTTCCCGTTATTTTGTGAATCCTACTTCACAAAATATACGTAGTCTGCCTTTCTCGGCTTAGGCTCGGGCAGAGGCTTCGCTGCGTAGCCAAGAGCCACGTGGCCGATGCCGATGTAGTTGCCCTCTATGCCCAGGTCACGGAGAATCTGCTTGCCCTCTTCGCTCTCGAATTCCTCCTTCGCCCTGTGAATCCAGATGGAGTTCACGCCAAGTGACTCCGCCGCCAGCATCAGCGTCTGCATCACTATCGGACCGTCATACAGGGCGTTCGGACTCTCCTTCACTAGCACTATCAGCATACATGGTGCACCATAGAAAGGGTCAGCCCCAGGCGGTGTCGATGTCACCAGTTTGTTACCCGTTATGATATCCGAATTCATCCGTGATATTCTGTCTCTCAGTTCCTTATTCGTCACTGCGATGATGATAGGGTTCTGCTGCCCTCTGCTCGTCGGAGCCCATGTGCCTGCTTCGCATATCTGTGCTATCACTTCCTCCGATGGCATCCTCTCAGGATCGAAGCATCTGCAGCTCCTCCTCCTCTTTATTACTTCAATCACTTCGTTCATTGTCTTTGGTTTTGTTTATTTAATTGTTTAGTTTCTTTTCTCGCAAAGCGAGCTGATTAGTTCTTCGAACTTAGGTTTCTCTCGCAAGTCACATATTGTAAGCGAGCTTCCATAAGTGCCTTGCTCGATTCTCCACTGACCTCGTCAGTAATCATCTCTACGCCAAGAGCCAAGACGCTTCTTTGAAGCTTACGCCAAGAGGCTGGCGCATGAAGAAAAAGTAGTGCACACCCCGCATGGCTTTGCGTAAGTGCTGTAAGCACGACCTCCGCCCTTTGCGTAACTATGAAAGACTGATGTGAATCAGTAGGTATGTAGGCTATGCAGTTGCTGGGAGCTTGCTCACAAGGAATGAATAAGCCGCATACTGAAACTCGCTCAGGCGAGACTTTCTTAGTCTTTGCGAGAAACCAAACCGTTCAAGCCTTTCTTTGCTATGCAAATTTACGAAAATTGAGTCATTTTCGTGCACGCACGTACAAATAATTGCAATTTTCCGTAATTTACTCCAATTTTCCTTGCTGATATCAGATATTCTTTGTACTTTTGCACATAATATATTTAGCGGAATTTTTCCCAAGATGCTGGAAGGATGCCGATAACAAACTATCCCTCAACAAGTTACGCGCTTATTGAGGACAAAGTGTATATGTTTGGCAGATGGAATAATCAAAGATTATTAGTACCTTTTAATGGTAGAAAACAACCATGACAACAATTTACGACAGTATATGGTATTTCGGCAAACAGCCTAAATTAGTTATTACTCCCAGTCCAGAATGTTTGCTGAACTGACCGCTCTAAGTCGTTTTTTTTTGTTGTCCCTGTTGTCTTTTTAATAAAGCATACGCAGTAAAATAGTTTTCGTCTTCGTAGCAATCTCCGATTGCGTATCGTAGCACCAAAGGTGCGTATCGTAGGCACTTACGCCGTATCGTAGGAGTTTACCTCCGTATCGTAGGTGCTTCAGCACCGTATCGTAGCGAGCTTGCTCGCGTATCGTTCTTCGCCAAGGCTCAGGCGAGCAGAGCTCGGAACCCGTTCCCGTTTTACGTAGTTTAGAATAAAACAAGTTTATATGAATCCTCAAGATCAGATTTCCCATATCGAGCCAAAGAAGAAGTGGCTCGACGTTGACATCAAGGGACTTGTGCGTTACAAGACCCTTTATTACATGAACATCAAGCGTGACATCGTTACGCAATACAAGCAGACTATCCTCGGTCCGCTGTGGTACCTCATCCAGCCGATGCTCACCACCATCATGTATATGTTCGTCTTTGGTGGACTTGCAGGCATCTCCACCGATGGTGTACCCCAGCCCTTGTTCTATATGGCAGGTGTATGTATGTGGGGCTACTTTCAGCAGTGCTTCACGGCATGCAGCAACGTCTTCGCAGCCAACCAGGCAGTCTTCGGCAAGGTTTATTTCCCTCGCCTCATAGTGCCCCTGTCAAGTATCACCAGCAACCTGATACGCTTCGGCATCCAGTTGCTCATGTTCATACTCATCTACGTTTACTTCGTCGTTTCAGGCAAGTTCCCGTTAACGTTATCGTTCTCGTTACTGCTCTTCCCCATCTTCGTAGCAATGGTAGGACTCCACGCCATGTCATGGGGACTCATCATCACCTCGCTCACCACCAAATACCGTGACCTCAATATGCTCATCGGCTTCGGTGTCCAGCTCCTGATGTATGCCACTCCAGTCATCTACCCCCTCTCCTTCGCACCGAAGGAGTATCAGGCACTCCTCAACATCAACCCCCTCACCCCTATCTTCGAGGCATTCAAATATTCCTGCCTCGGCGTCGGCACCTTCGACATCTGGGGACTGCTCTATAGCACCGTCACCCTCCTCGTCGTCATGTTCTTCGCTGTCATCCTCTTCAATCGCACCGAGCAGCGCTTCATGGACACAGTATAATAAAAAGACAACCAAGATATAAATTAAAGACAACCATAACAACATGGACAACAAAAGAGTATGTCCAGAAGGAAAAAATAAACGAAGACAACTAGGACAACAAATTATGGTTGACATAGCCGTAGCCAAAGAACATATGTATGATGTTGTAGGTGCCATATATGAAGTACATAAAGAATTAGGACCTGGTCTAAACGAATACTGTTATCAAGAAGGATTACAAATGGAGTTAGAAGATAATAACATTCCGTGTGGTAGAGAATTGACATTTCATCCTTCATATCATGGCAAACCTATGAATGCAGAATATCGTATAGACTTCCTATGCAAGGAAGACATAATAGTAGAGTGTAAAGCTGTAACAGAGTTAGTGCCAAGTCATAGAGCACAACTCTTTAACTATATGCGCTTACTAAGAAAGCCATACGGCATATTAGTAAATTTTTCTCCTAAGTTCGCAACAATAGAGCGATACATAAATGATATAGAGAATAATACTATTATGGGATTAGACGGACAAATAATAAAATAAAGTTGTTCTTTGTCGTCCCTGTTGTCTTCTATTAAAATTTTACGTAATTAGTTAATACGTACTTAGCTCAAAATATAATGTTGTTTTATATTGTCTAAGTTGTCTTTATCTAATCGTTTTTGTAACGACTAATAGGTACTTTAATTTAAACGTTGTCTAAGTTGTCCTTGTTGTCTTAAAAGAATAAAGAATTAGTTATCGTAGGCTGAGTTATCGGCCGTATCGTAGCGAGTTCTGCTCGCGTATCGTTCCCGTTTTACGCAGTTTAAACAAGTTTTTCATGAACAAAATGGAAATAAGAAGATACCTCATAGGCCGCCTCAAGCAGGCTCACTGTTTATGGAGCTATGATGTTGATTCTATCAATGATATCCCCGACGATGTTCTGATAGAGTTGGTAATGTTATACCTTGACATTGAGGAGATAGATATGCTATTCCAACTCTTTCCTTATAAGAAGATTAAGCAGGCATGGATAGAAAATGTCGTAGCACAGGGAGAGCGCTACTATAACCTAAACTACTTCTTCGCCTGGTATTACTTCCATGCCAAAAGCCCTCGCAGCTACGTTAAGGCTATGGCAACCCGACAACTAAATAAACGCTTAGCGGCATGAATAGATCCGAATCACTTGCCCCACATACTGGCAAAATAATAGAAGCTATATCACGTTTGGAGTGCATCAAGCCTTTCATATTGGTTGGAGGAACAGCATTATCCATTCAACTCAAGACGCGACAAAGTGAAGATCTTGATTTCATGCGATGGCAGGAAGGCAAAGACGACAAGTTGGAAATCAACTGGCCACAGATACAAAAGGAACTCGAAACAGTAGGACATATAGACGATATGCAGATCCTGGGTTTCGATCAGGTGCTCTTCATCGTTGAAGGCGTAAAAATCTCATTTTATGCAGCCCCTCGTAGGAGAATTCCTACTATGCGTGAGATTCCTTACTTGGGAAACATTCGCCTTGCCGATATTGAGTCTATAGGCATCATGAAGATGGAGTCCATGATGCGACGCAGCAAATTCCGCGATTATTATGATATTTACTCCATCCTGAAAAGTGGAGTTGATATTAGGAAAATGATACCGATGGCTTTAGAGCATTCTGGTCATAAGTTAAAAACCAAAGGACTCATGGCTATGCTAACCAACGGCACCATATTCCGTAAGGATGAATCTTTCCAACAACTCCAGCCAATATATGAAATATCCTCTTCCGACATAGAAGAATACATCAAGTCTTTACTTCTGCAAAATAAATAATATATTCAACTTTCGCTAGCCCGAGTTGAAAGGAGTTAAAGGAGTTGAAAGGAGTTAGCGCTCACTCCGTTCACTAAGGAGTTAGAAGACAATAGCAAAAACTTTGTTCGAGAGTTCAAGGTATTCTAATTTAAATGTTGTCTTTGTTGTCCCTGTTGTCGTTTTAATAAAACATACGCAGTATAAATAGTCATCGCAGTGACACATTTGGTAAGCATTTTAATTTAATGTTGTCCTTGTTGTCTTGGTTGTCGTTTAATTTGTAGTTTTCGTTTTCGTAGGAGCATAGCTCCGCTTCGTACGTAGTTTAAACAAGTTTTTTTATGAAAAAGAAATATCCAGAAATGCAAGATGAAAAGCAAATGGCATCCGAACCATTAGCAGCATACGATATACATCATAGAACTCCCGTTATACCAACGACTGAAAGTCGTGAAGGAGAGATCATTGCAAATACTGTTGCTGCTGACGAATATTTTGATGAATTAATGTTGAGTTCGCGCGTCCATAGGGCAGAGATGGGTGAAGAAAGAACCATCAGCAATTCAGAAGTTTTCAACTCAATCAGAACGAAGTATGGCTTTTGATATCGAGTGGCTTGAAAGTGCTCAGGCAGATTTCGATAAAGAAATAGGCTATGTACTCGAAGAATTCGGTTTTCAAGTAGCTAAAGACACTTACTATGCTATTTATAATCATGTGGAGCATATAGCCAATTCCCCAAGAATAGGAACTCAATACGAGAAGTTGACCTATTTTGGATATGAGATACGCAGATTCCCCACTCGTCAAGTTACAATTTTCTACAGTCCCCAGCCTCATAAGGTGACGATACTTGCGGTATGGAACAACCGTAGAAATCCTGATAGACTGTATCGACACTTGTTAGATGCTCAGTAAATAATCTTCGTAACGACATAATAGGCACTAGAATTTAAATGTTGTCCTTGTTGTCCCTGTTGTCGTTTAATTTATAGTTCCCGTTAACGTTCCCGTTAAATAATAGTTATGGATAAAAACATTGCAATAGAATTTGAGAATGTAGGCAAGCAATACAGGCTTGGTTTGGTAGGCACAGGCAGCTTGCAGCACGATATTAACCGTTGGTGGCAAACCTCCATTCTGGGTAAGGAAGACCCCTACCTCAAGATTGGTGAGGTCAATGACCGCTCCACTAAGGGTCATTCCGACTATGTCTGGGCGCTGAAAGATATCTCTTTCAAAGTAGAGCAAGGTGATGTTGTTGGTATCATAGGTAAGAACGGCGCAGGCAAGAGCACCCTGCTGAAGCTCCTCAGCCATATCACTGCGCCCACCACAGGTCACATCACTTATAGAGGTAGAATTGCCTCTCTGCTTGAGGTCGGCACAGGCTTCCATCCAGAGATGACAGGCAGGGAGAATATCTATATGAACGGTTCTATCATGGGTATGAGCAAACATGAGATAGACCGCAAACTCGATGAGATAGTCGATTTCGCAGGTGTAGAACGCTACCTTGACACTCCAACAAAGAGATACAGTTCAGGTATGACCGTCCGTCTCGGTTTTGCTGTAGCAGCCTTTCTCGAACCTGAAATCCTTGTAGTTGATGAGGTCCTTACCGTTGGTGATGCTGAGTTCCAAAAGAAGGCTATCGGCAAGATGGGAGAGGTTTCCTCACAAGGCGGTCGTACCGTTTTGTTCGTAAGCCATAATATGAACTCTATCCGTCGTTTATGTAATAATTGCGTAGTTTTGAGAAATGGAATGTTAGATTTCATTGGAGGAGCTGATGAATGTGTAGATTATTATCAGGAGACTAGTGTAGAGACACTGCAACGTGAATGGAGTTCGTTGGAAGGAAGACCGAAAACGTATAACAATATGTATTTAGAATTTGTTGAAGCTAGGATTTTAAATACAATAGAAGAAATTGGAACAGATGAACCTATAGAAATAGAATTAAAAATCAAACGTAATAATAAGATATTAAAAAAATGCCAATATTCGGTGGTTTTTGCTAATACAGCAGATGTTGTGGTTCTAACTTACATCTCAGATTATATGGATATACCTCAAGACAAGGATGTATATATTGCCAGGATAAAATTAGAAAACCATGGATTACCTAAGGGAAAATACAAGGTCGGTTTTAATATCGGGGTTAAAGATTATTCAGAAGTAACACAACATTATGATACATTGTCTTGTGGAATTCTTTCATTTGAAGTGAAATATCTAAAAAAACAGACTCGTGCAGAATATCTTAATTGGAATAAAGATGCTTGTTGCATTCTTCATGATAAGGAACAAATAAATGTAACGTGTTTGGAATAAAATCTTAATAATGGCTATTCAAAAAAGGGAATCAGAGTGTTGTGGATGTACAGCTTGTGTAAGCGTTTGTCCTATACAGGCTATAGTTATGAAACCGAATGATGTAGGTTTTTTATATCCTGTTGTTGATAATGAAAAATGTGTGGAATGTGGTTTGTGTGAGAAGGTTTGTAATTTTAAATCAGACTATAATACAAAAGAGAATTTTTTAAAACCATTGGCATATGCTGTTCGTCATAAAGATATTCATCAAATAGAAACTAGTAGAAGTGGGGCGGCATTCATAGCTCTTTCAGATTGGATATTAGAAAAAGGGGGAATTGTTTATGGGGTTGGTTTTTTAAATCATTTTGTAATAGCTCATAAACGTGCTGTAAACAAAAAGGAGAGAGACGAGTTTAAAGGAAGTAAATACGTACAGAGCGAATTAAGTGGTATCTTTACAAATATAAGAGATGATTTAAGCAAAGGGTTTACAGTCCTTTTTTCGGGAACGGGATGTCAAGTTGCAGGATTAAAGTCTTTTATTCCTACAAAGTTAAGAGAAAGACTATATACCGTTGATATTATTTGTTATGGTGTACCATCACCAAAATTATGGAGAGATTATATAGAATATTTAGAAAAAAGATATAATGAGAAAATCATCTCTGTGAATTTTCGTGACAAAGGGAGATTTGGATGGTATGATCAAAAAGAATCAGTAGTATTTGAAAGTGGTAAGATTTTGTATAATGATACATTTGCAGATTTATTCGGTAAAGGATATATAAGACATTCATGTTTCAATTGTCCATATACAAATTTGAAACGAACAGGTGATGTTACTATAGGCGATTATTGGGGTTGGAAACGTACAGATGAACATTTTAATGAAGATGGTAAAGGGTGTTCACTTTTAATGGTAAATACTCCCAAAGGAAAAATATGGTTTGACGAGATAACAAACGCTATTACTTATTTACCTGCAAAACTAGAAAATATAATCCAGAATAAACTGACGGAACCTACTTCTAAACCTGATGATCTTCAGAACTTTGAAACCGATTATGCACGTTTCGGATTTCGATATACAGCTCGAAAGTATGGTAATATAAGGATAGCTCTGAATGACGATACAAAAATAAATATTATCAGAAGATTTTTTAGTCGATATTTGAGAAAAAAAATGTTTAGAAAATGAAAATAGCAATATTAACTTATCATCGCAGTTATAATTATGGTGCGATGCTACAAGCTGTTGCAACAAGATATATATTGAGCCATATGGGACATCAAGTATATTTCATTAATTATTGGCCAAAACATCAAAGTTTACTATATAAGGAAGTGTCAATTTGGAAGACAATAAAATATTGTTTAAAAACAAATCCTTTGAATGTATTGAAATTATCTTATAAGTGGTTATGGCAAGCTATCAGAAGATATAAGTATGAAAAGTTTATATCAAAGTACATATCAAAATATTATGGTAATGAAAAAGCAGAGTATGATGTCTTACTATGTGGAAGTGATCAAATATGGCGAAAGCAACCTATAACGAATAATTATAATCCTTTTTATTTTGGAGATAACGATGTAAAGGCAAATATTAAGATGTCATATGCGTCAAGCATGGGAAAGTTACCACAAACAAAAGAAGATGAGAATACAATAAAAAAACTGCTAAAAAATTTAGACTATATATCTGTCAGAGAGAAGAATCTTTGTGAGTATATTAAAATAAACACACCATACAATGCTATACAGGTGTTGGATCCGACACTGCTCTTGACGAAAGAACAATGGGAGGATTGTGTTCATATAAAAGAAAAAATGTTTTTAGAACCGTATGTATTAGTATATGATTTAGGGCAAAAATTTGATAAGAATAATATAAAACATTTTGCAAATAGAAATAAATTAAAAGTTATAGAAACGATACAATGGATCGATTTCCCTGAGCAGCAAATAAAACCAGCTACAGATAATCCGGCAGATTTTTTATGTCTGATAAAAAATGCATCTTTTGTGTTGACATCTTCATTTCATGGAATGGCACTTTCCATAGTTTTTAATAAACCTTTTTATGTTACATCGTCACATAATATAGATAGATTCAAATCTCTTTTACAAACATTAAAACTTGAAGATAGATGGTTGGATAATTGTAATATTTCAAATTTATTATGCAGAACAATAGATTACAATACAGTGAAACAAATATTAGAGAAAGAAAAAGAAAAATCAATAAATTATTTGAGTGAAAATATCACAAAAAAAAAGAGTAATGGAAAATAAAAAATTTATATTTGATAATCCGATAAGTTATAATTTTAAGTATTATAGGAACTACATAAAACTTATAATGCAGAGCATAATGTATAAAATTATGTTCAAGTATTGTTCTATTCCTAAAACAGATAAGAAATATAAATACAGTATTTGTTCGTGTTTCAAAAATGAGGCTCCATATTTAAAGGAATTTATAGAATATCACATATTGATAGGTTTCGAACATTTCTATTTTTATAATAACAATTCGGAGGACAATTATAGGGAGGTATTACAAGAATATATTGAGAAAGGAATAGTAACTCTTGTAGAGTGGCCTATAGTTCCTTGTCAGCAACCGATGTATGAAAATTGGTATGTTACATATCGTCATGAAACGCAATGGGTGGCTTTCCTTGATTTGGATGAGTTTATATGCCCAATAAAGGCGCATACCATAGATGAATGGATAAAACCGTTCAAGAGGTACCCATTGATAATGATGTATTGGAAAATGTTTGGTACTTCTGGTATAATAGAAAATGATACCAGTAAGTTGGTAACAGAACAATATTTCAATTCGTGGAATAAGCTTGTGGATATAGGTAAGTTGATATATAATACGGATTATGATATAGCATATTTTGAAAAAGGAATGATGCATTACTTTTATGTGAAATATAAAGGGCATCATATTCCACCGATTAATCAGTTTGGCTATTTCGTCAGATATGGTATTCACAGATATAACATGAATGATGACGAGATACAGGTGAACCATTATTGGAGCAAATCGTATAGTAACTATACTCAGAAACACAGAAGAGGTTCTGCGGTATTTGGTAAATCATGGAAAACTTTCGACGCATTCCTGTTCCATGAACATTTCAACACTTCATGTGATTTTAAGATATTCCGTTTCCTCACTCAATTAAAGTTGAAGATGAGTGGCAAGTATCCTGATGTCCACTATGATAATTTAGAAGGATGGAAGAATGTGTAGGGAAGAGGAGAGAGGGAATTGATTGTATGTAGTGCAAGAATAGTAGTGCAAGAATGTGGCTTTTTTGCAACAATATAAAAAAAGGAAGGAATATAATTGGGAAATTGCAGAAAATGTTGTACTTTTGCGGATTATAGGATAAGAATAAAATAAAAATGCGGTCGAATAACTCGACCGCAACAAATAAAGTCACCAACAATGCTTAGTCACCAGGTTTATGATGATGTGGCTTAAGCGAAGGAGTGTTGCCAGGAGTTTTTTTGTTGTCCCTTTGTCTCCTGTCAGGTTAGCCAGTAGATATGGCAAATCTTTTAGGTCCAGGTTTTATTCCCATAGGCTTTGTCATACTCGTTCTTTGGCGATGTTCCTTATTGGTTGCATGTTTCAGGCAACCGTTATACTGTAGTAAACACAAAAAACGTGCCATTTTATAGATGTGTATAATTTATGAATATTCAAGATTCACAGATACTGGACCTTCCGAAGATAGCTGACCCGAGGGGTAACCTCTCGATAATAGAGCAGCTGAAGCAGGTACCCTTCGAGATAAAAAGAGTGTACTGGATATATGACGTGCCAGGCGGTTTTGACCGTGGCGAGCATGCCTACAAGGATAATCAGGAGTTTATAGTGGCGCTGTCGGGCTCGTTTGACGTGGAACTGGACGATGGCGAAGAGAGGCAGACCTTCCAACTGAACCGTTCATATAAGGGACTGTATGTGGCAAAGGGTATGTGGAGGAGAATGACCAATTTCTCTACCAACTCGGTGGCGCTGGTGCTGTCGTCAACAGAATATGACCCACAGGACTATATATGGGACTATGAGGAGTTTAAGCGATGGACAAAGGACAAGACCACAGAGACCAAGGCACCAGACCCAGAGACATCAGTAGAGGTGAGCAAGGGCGAGAAACTCTTTAAGGCAAGCGAGGGAAAGACAGTGTTTGACTGTTCGTTCTGCCAGCTTAACAAGATGCACGATGTGGAGGGCAACCTGACCT
>Ga0310691_10000462_pt1 | contig 76569 bp, 66 predicted proteins | sample 176DNAGHGlowgp2_FD_203887 | JGI IMG/M metagenome (GOLD analysis project Ga0310691, IMG submission 203887) | Sheep rumen microbial communities from Palmerston North, Manawatu-Wanganui, New Zealand - 1766 DNA GHGlow gp2 (v2) (version 2) | ecosystem: Host-associated > Mammals > Digestive system >...
CCATTCCGAACACGGAAGTTAAGCTCTGACGCGAAGATGATACTTGGCTGGCGACGGCCTGGGAAAGTATTTCAATGCCGGCACAATTTGAGCCTGTTCTTTTCAGAACAGGCTTTTTTGCTATATAAGGAGGTATAAGATATGCTGAGAAAATGGAACCGTGCATCTGTGGCAGTATCCCTGATATTCATACTATTCGCCGTTATCCAGTGCTCTACTTTTATAATGGCCGGCGATGATTTCTGGTGGGCATATATCCCGTCTGTCGGTAAGCTCTTCGGTGAGCTCGATGTCAACGGAAGATATCTCACCAACTGCATAACCTATTATATCGCGCACTATCCCATACTTCGCCCCATTGTCTGCATACCTTTCTTTGTGGCGCTCTACTACCTTATGTCGCAGCTGCTTACAAGAGGTATCAAGGACCGATTCTGGAGCCGCGTTTTTACTGCCGTATCCATTATGCTCACTCCTACGGGGATCTCAGTCCTGACAACAAACTGGATCTCAGGCTTCACCAACTATGTTATATCAATAGTATTCAGCCTGATCTACGTGATCTACTGCATTCCTCTCTTTGAAGGCAGGCCCGACAAAAGGCCTGTATGGCTCGCGCTGCCCTTCCTGATACTGGGCTTTGCCGGAGCCTTCTGCGTGGAGAATATTTCCATTTATAACGTATTCACCGGCCTTTTCTTCATCATTTACTCCCTTGCCCGTTTCAGGAAGGTGCATCCTTCAAATATAGCCTTCTTCATCGGCGCAGCCGCCGGCATTTTCATCATGCTCCAGGACAAGAACTATTCCCAGATCGTCGCTGATGGTGACGATTCCGGCCTCCGTGCGGTGGAGATAGATTTCTCGAATATACTGATGACCTTCTATGTTGATCTTCTGCCGTATATCGCCCGGATCTTCTTCATTGTCCATATCACCATCGCTGTTTCCGTGGCTGCCCTCTATTTCCGTAAATACCATTCCCTCAGCTGCAAGGGAGCTCCCAAGTATGCGAAGCTCTTCCTGCCGCTTATATGCGTGTATGCCATCTATTCAATCTACTCTGAGACCTACGGAAATCTTACCTCCCTGACAATGGCCTTCAGGATGAATTCCATCGAGGTCGCCTTTGCCTTCATGTACCTCTTCGCCCTGATCTATATGGCGTGGACGCTCTTCGACCGCAACAAGTTCGTAAGGGTGGTCTTCTTCCTTTGCAGCATCGTAGTTGTTACAGCGCCTTTCCTTGTGGTCAAGCCTGTTACCTCTCGCTGCTTCTTTGCGACATATCTCTTCTGGGTGCTTTCGGCAGGCGAGTTCCTGCTTCCTGCTATCCGTCACCGCCGTCTCAGCGCTTCCGCAGCCCTCAGGTTAGGTGCAGTCTCCGCTGCGGCTTCTCTGACGGTCATCCTCTCCGTTTTCAACATCACAAACTTCATCTGTGACCGCATCAGAGTAGATTACATCAGAGAGCAGCTGGCTCAGCCCGGTCGTACGATCGAGCTCATCACACTGCCCTACCCCTTCTACTCCTGTGATACTATCTCCTTCCTCGAGCCGAACAACAAGTTGATGACCTTCAAGATCGACAATATCATCGCCGGTTACTCTAATCTTATGTTCGACTACTGGGGCATAACTGATGATGTATCGGACAAGAATTTCATTGAGGTAACTATACGCGATTACTTCACATCCCATTCAGACGAATAAATGACAACGGCGGTCAGGATCTCTCCTGGCCGCCGCTGCCGTTAGGGTGGTTTATATGAAAGGTTGGGGATGTCTTGTTATATGGCAGGCTCTTCTGTCTGCTGACTGTTTCTTCTGCCTCTGCCGAAGCCGTCCTCCGGCATCTGTACCTCACCGTTCTCGTCTGTCGGGGGCTGGAAGTCCTGACCGCCGCGGCCGCCCATACGTCCGCCGCCGGCCATACCGCCTTCTGCGGCCTTTGCTGTTATTTCCTGCCCGCCTGTGAGCTTGCCGCCGGTGATTATATAGTATGCGTCGGTCTGTGTCAGTACCCTGCTGCCGCCGGTAACTGTTCCGCCGGTATAAGCCTTGCAGTCCGTGCAGTTCCGGCCTGCTGTGCCGTTTGCAGCGACGAAGGATACTATCACATTTCCGTCATTGTCAACAAAGCTGTACCTCTGGGTGAGGTCTCCTGTACCTGCTGTCATGGTGATGACGCTTGCGCCGTTGTAGTTGATACTGCCGCCGAAGTCGCCGGAATCGAGAGGTTCCTGACCGTTGGCGAATACATAGCCGCCGTTAAGGTTGATATCTCCGTTTGAATCGAAGGCATCGTGGTCGCCGCTTGCGGAATTTACAACAGCAAGTCCGCCGTTGATATTGAGCGTTCCGGTGGATGCTGACATCATGCCGCCGCGTGCTGAGGTGTTGCCGGAGGAGTTCTCCGTGTCGCCGCCTGCTGCATTGAAGCCGTCATCTGAGGTTATGATGTATACCGAACCGCTGTTCTGATTTATGGTAACGCCCTCGATACCCTCATAGCAGGTCTCAATGAATATCTGCACGGTATCGAAGCGGTCTTCTGCCTTTTCGCCGATGTTCACGGTCGCTTCGGAGTGTATGGCGTCATCGCCTGCCCTCAGTGTGAACACGCCGCCTGTTATATCGGCATCACCGTCTGAATGGACAGCGTCATCGGCTGAATCTATATTGAAGGTGCCGCCGCTTATGCGGATAGCTGAGCCTGCTTTGAGGCCCTTTGCGCTGTCAGAGACCGGTTCCTCTGCTGTGGCGGTCTCTTCCGCTGCTTCATCGCTGTCAGCATTCCTGCTGCCGGAGAAGTCAAGGGCTGAAAGGGCAGACATACTGCTGCCTGAACTGCTGCTCTTTTCCGTTGCGCCAGGTCTTCCGTCAGTATCCTGACTTCTGCCGGAGCCGTCTGACTGTGAGGGATCAGAGTCTTCCCAGTCCTCGGGCGGTGTCTTTTTCTCGTACTGTGAGGGATCGAAGTCATCCCAGCCCTCGGGCGGCGTCATCTTCTCAAACTGTGAGCGGGCAAATTCCTCCCAGCCCTCAGGCGGAGTCATCTTCTCAAACATTGAGGGATCAAATTCGCCCCAGCCCTCGGGGGGAGTCATCTTCTCAAACATTGAGGGATCGAAGTCCTCCCACCAGTCGGGCGGTGTCATGCCGCCGTTCTGCGAACCACCGGAGCGTCCTCTTCCGAAGCCGCCTCCGAACCCGTCTGTATGCTCCTTGACGGAGTTATCGCTTCCTCCGCCGGAAACTATATCTATCGTGCCGTTCTTCACGGTCAGCTCCGAGGATGCCTGTATGCCGTCATTGACAGAGGTGATGCTGAAAGCACCGTCCTCTATGTATACGAAGCCCATGCCCTCGTCGGTATCGTTGGTGGACTTGATACCGTCCTGTCCGGCGCTGATGTTTACTGTGCCGCCGGCTGCCGCAACGTAGTCCTTGCCCTTGATGCCGTCCTTTGCGGCGTCAACATTGACAATCCCGCCTGTTATGACGATGTCATCCTTGCTTTGTATGCCGTTTGCCTCTGACTTCACCTCAAGGCTGCCTGAGCCGTTGACGGTAAGGCTGTCGGAGGTGTATACGCAGGCAGGAGTATCGCTGTCCGCTGTGCCGCCGGAAAGGCTGTTTATGCTGTCCTCGGCAAGGGTGAGGAATATCTTGTCGGAATCGTTCCCGAGTATGGCAGGGCCGCTCCTGCAGGTGATATCTGCATTGTCGAGAACGAGTTGCACCTTTGCCTTGTCAGCGTCAACGATGATCTGTCCGTCGCTCAGAGAGCCGGAGATAAGATATACGCCCTCAGCATTTACAGTGACTGCTGAGCCGTTCACTTCCGCGCCCTTTCCCTCAACGGAGATACTGCTGCCCTCAAGGGTTATCCTTGCGGTCACATCATTATAGGAGGGATCGAGGTCGCGCGCTGAGAAGAGGTCGCTGACTGTTCCTGTCTCCTCATCGCCGGAAGATGCTGCGGCAGTCCCGGCTTCCGTTGCTTCGGCCGTCTCTTCTGTGAGCGTCTCAGATGCTTCGTGCGACGGGAGCGCTTCTTCTATGACACGGGGAACGGAACAGCTCACTGCGGATACAGCGACGCTCATGGCAGCTGCCATGATACATACAGGATATAATATGCTTCTTTTGCTTTTCATAAATTCACCGCTTTCTGAAATGTCATTCCCCTGTGCAGGTTTTTCTCTTTCTGATATACATTCTATCAGCCGGATATGTGCAACCGGTGAAAGTGCGCTGAAAGGACGAAAAAAGATAGGTGGAAATATATTTGCTATTTTCGCCCTTCTGTGGTATAATGAACGTATGATTATTGTTCGGTTTATCATTAAACCGTGTTTTCATTTTTATAGGCGGATGCCCATTGGGCATCCCTACAATGTGATCATTGAACAGTGTAGGGACGACCATTGGTCGTCCGCAGCAAATAGCCGTGATATTGGCTGTTGTTGCAGAAATACAGATACTGCCATTTGCCAGATACAGGAGGTCAATTATGAAGCTGCTTGCCATAGACGGAAACAGTATCCTCAACCGTGCATTCTACGGTATAAAACTGCTTTCCAACAAGAAGGGCGTATACACCAACGCCATATTCGGTTTTATGAATATATATATGAAGAACTTCTCCGACGTCGGGCCGGACGCCGTTGCAGTTGCGTTCGACCTCAAAGCGCCTACCTTCCGCCACAAGGCCATGGATTACTACAAGGCCAACCGCAAGGGTATGCCGGAGGAGCTCGCACAGCAGCTCCCGCTCATCAAGGAGCTCCTCACCCTCATGGGCATAAAGGTCATTGAGTGCGAGGGCTATGAGGCGGATGATATCCTCGGTACGCTCTCGAAGGAATGCTCCGACAGCGGCGACAAGTGCTTTGTCCTGACCGGAGACCGGGACAGTCTCCAGCTTATCGATGATAATGTCACAGTCCTCCTTGCGACCAACAAGGAGACCATACACTATACCCCCGAGGTATTCCGCAGGGACTACGGCTTCGAGCCCATACGCCTTATCGACCTCAAGGCACTCATGGGCGACAGCTCCGACAATATCCCCGGTGTTGCAGGCATAGGCGAGAAGACTGCCAAATCTCTCATTACGGAGTTTGGCACCCTTGAGGGAGTATACGCCGGATATGCGGATTCCGGTCTCACCAAGGGTGTCAAGGCCAAGCTGGAGGCGGGAGAGCAGAGCGCAAAGGACAGCAAATGGCTGGCGACTATCGTGCGTGATGCCCCCATAGGCGTGAAGCCGGAGGAATGCCTTCTCGGCGAGCGTGACGAGGCCGGTATCAGCCGCCTGCTCACGGAGCTTGAGATGTACAAGCTGCTCGACAAGTTCGGCATAGGCGCATCGGCAGGAGAGGCGGCAGAGGACGAGGCTCCTGTGGAGTTCGTGCCGGTAGAGCCCTCCTTCTATGAGCTGAACGATATACTCCTCATGGGCATCTCCTCATGCAGCTATCTCTTTGACGGCACACGCCTCTCGGTAAGGAGCGGCGACAGCATATACACGACGGAGGATGAAGGCATGATAAAGGCCTTCCTGTCCTCGGAATGCCCCAAGGTCACAGACAGCGCAAAGCCCCATTACCGCTGGGCCATGGCGCATGATACGGAGCTGAGAGGCCTGAGGAACGATGTCAGCATCTGCGGCTATCTCCTCAACTCCTCCGGCACTGACTATACCTGCGAGAAGCTCTGCGCCGAGTACAGGGTGCATTATTACAGCGAGAACGGCGAATACGCAGACCTTCTCTCCCTTGACGGCCTTTCGGCAAAGCTGCTGGAGGAGCTGGAAAAGGAGGGGATGCTCAGCCTGCTCAATGACATAGAGCTGCCCCTGACGGAGGTGCTCGCCTCCATGGAGCATACCGGAGTGCGTATCACCCAGGCCGGCGTGCGGGAGTTCGGCACCTTCCTCACGGAGAAGATAGAAGAGACACAGCAGATGATATACGACGATGCAGGGCATGAGTTCAATATCTCTTCCCCGAAGCAGCTGGGCACAGTCCTCTTTGAGGAGCAGGGACTGCCCTCCGGCAAAAAGACCAAGAGCGGCTATTCCACCAATGCGGAGGTGCTGGAGGGGCTGAGAGACAAGGCTCCCATAGTTGACAACGTGCTGAAATACCGCCAGTACACCAAGCTCAATTCCACCTACGTCACGGGACTGCTTGACAAGGTGGCGGAGGACGGCAGGATACACACCTCCTTCAGGCAGACGGAGACACGTACAGGCCGTATATCCTCCACAGAGCCCAATTTACAGAATATACCCGTCCGCACGGAGCTGGGCGCGGAGATGAGAAAGTTCTTCATCGCCGAGCCGGGCAGAGTCCTCGTTGACGCCGATTACAGCCAGATAGAGCTGAGAGTCATGGCTCACCTCTGCGGCGATGAGAATATGATAGCCGCCTTTACCTCAGGCGAGGATATCCATACCTCCACGGCGGCACAGGTGTTCGGCCTTGAGCCGGAGAGAGTCACCCCGGAGATGAGAAGCGCCGCAAAGGCGGTGAACTTCGGCATCATCTACGGCATAGGTGCCTTCTCCCTCTCCAAGGATATCGGCACCTCCGTAGCGCAGGCAAAGAGGTATATCTCCGACTATCTTGCAAAGTACCCCAAGGTGCAGCAGTTCATGGACGGCGCAGTCGAGACGGCTGAAAAGACCGGAAGCGTGGCCACCATGTTCGGCAGAAAGCGCCGCATACCGGAGCTGGCATCCTCGAACAAGGTACTGCAGGCCGCCGGAAAGCGCATCGCCATGAACACCCCCGTACAGGGCACGGCTGCCGACCTTATCAAGATTGCCATGGTGAACGTATACCGCCGTCTGAAAAAGGAAGGCCTTGACGCAAGGCTCATACTCCAGATACACGATGAGCTCATCATCGAGAGCAGCAGGGACTGTGCCGGCAAGTGCGCTGAACTGCTCAGGGAAGAGATGATGAATGTATACAAGATGAAGGTACCGCTCTCCGTAGACGTGCATCAGGGCGAGAGCTGGTACGATGCCAAGGGCTGAGAGGTGAGAGGATGATAGTAAACCGGACCACCTACAATGAGAAGGATATGCGGATACTGTGCAGCAAGACGAAGAAGACAAAAGCCTTCTGGATACGTGTTGTCATCACAGTGCTCGTCGATGCCTTTTCCGTATGCTGGGGCATATACTGCCTGAAGCTCTACTGCGATTATAACGGCAGGGGATTCCCCGGCTGGTACCTGCCGCTGACTGGGCTGCTCTTCGCCTTACCTGTGTGGACGGCCTTCTCCTTTGCCACAAGGAAGAAGCGTGCTGCAAAGGCGCTGATGAAGGAGCTCAGCAGAATGGGCGGCTGCGACAGGGAGATCACCTTCGGAGAGGATGAAGCAGTTGTCTCCTCAGCGGCCAACGGCATAGAGACCACGTCTAAGTACAGCTATGATATAATGAAGGTATTCTACACCGACGAGGACGGCGTCTATATTATGATGAAGCGCGGGGAGCAGGATGTCTTCATGCCCGTGCATGACAACGGATATGCGGAGGGCTCAAAGGAGGAGCTCATCGACCTGCTTGAGAGCCGCGGAGCAAAGCGTGAGAGCCTGTGACGGAGAGGTGAGCCCATGATAGTAAACAGCACCACCTATGACGCTGAGGATATGAAGTTCATATACAGCCGCCGTGAGAGGAGACCAAAGCCGAAGCCGCGGGAGATCGCCTCTCTGGTCATCGATGTGCTGGCGGTCTGCTGGGCGCTGTATATGCCTCTGAGGTACAGGGACCTCGGCCTTCAGAGGATACCGTTCTGGATATGGCTGATAGTCATAGTTACCATCTTCCTTGCGGTAAGGTCGATATGGCAGTTCGCCGCAAGGAACAGGCAGAAGATAAAACGGGCAGTTGAGAACGTTCAGAAGAAGAGGGAGGACAGAGTCTTCACCTTCGGCGAGGACAGCGTTGAAGTGCTCAACAGGACGGGGGAAGCGGAGTACAGGACAAATTACAGCTATGACAAGCTGCACAGGCTGTACGTCAGGTCTGACAGGCTCTATGCAGTGATGCGGCTGAAGGTGAATGATATCTATATCCCCGTACACGATAACGGTTACACGGAAGGCTCAAAGGAGGAGCTCATATCCCTCCTTGAGAGCCATAACGTCAGGAGGGAAGAATTATGACTGAATACAGAAGGATAACAGCAGCTGAGGACGATAAGGTATATACCGCTCTTTCAATGCTTGACAAGGCCTGCGTGGGAGCTGACGGCTGGTCGGAGGCCTCCTTCCGCAGCGAATGTGCCAAGGATAACGGCATAGTCCTTGCAGCCTTCGAGGACGGCGGGCTTGCCGGACTTCTCTCGGGCTATACCGCCGCAGGAGAGGCAGATATAACCAGCGTTGCGGTTGCCCCGGCTTACCGCCGTATGGGCATAGCAAGGCAGCTCATCAGCGATTTTGAGGCCATGCTGCCGGAGGATACGGAGAGCATCTTCCTCGAGGTGCGCGCTTCTAATTCCGGCGCCATAGCGCTGTACAAGGGCTGCGGCTATGAGCAGCTCTCGGTTCGCAGACGTTTCTACTCCAACCCGGAGGAGGACGCTCTGGTAATGACAAAAAAACTCAGGAAGGGATAATAATGCTGATTTTAGGTATAGAGAGCTCCTGCGACGAGACCGCCGCAAGCGTGGTAAAGGACTGCCGGACGATATGCTCGTCCGTTATCTCAACGCAGATAGAGGAGCACAAGCAATACGGCGGAGTTGTGCCGGAAATAGCCTCACGCCGCCACTGTGAGAACATACTCGGGGTAGTCCGCTCCGCACTGGAGCAGGCTGACGTGAAGCTCAGCGACCTGGACGCCGTGGCCGTGACCTACGCCCCGGGACTTATAGGCGCCCTGCTGGTGGGAGTGAGCTTTGCGAAGGCTCTTGCCATGTCGGCAGGAAAGCCCCTTGTTCCGGTGCATCATATCGCCGGACACATCGCCTCGAACTACCTCACCCACCCCGGCCTTGAGCCGCCCTATCTCTGCCTTGTGGCAAGCGGCGGACACAGCCATATCATCGAGGTGCTGTCGTATACGAAGTTCCGCGTGGTCGGACGTACCCGTGACGATGCAGCAGGCGAGTGCTTTGACAAGTGCGCGAGGGCTATGGGCTTCCCCTATCCGGGCGGAGTGCACGTAGACAGGGCGGCACAGGAGGGCGATCCCAGGGCCTTCAGGCTGCCGCATCCGGCCGTTGCAGGCAGCGAGTTCGATTTCTCCTTCTCCGGCCTCAAGACCAATGTCATAAACCTCATCCACAATGCGGAGCAGAAGGGCATGGAGATAAACAGGAACGACCTCTCCGCAAGCATACAGTCCACCATCGCCGGAGTGCTCACCGAGAAGACGCTGAAGGCTGCTGAGGCGCTCGGCTATGAGCGTATCGCCCTTGCGGGAGGAGTATCGGCAAATTCGGGCGTGCGTGCAGCGCTGTCGGAGGCCTGTGCAAAGAAGGGCTATGAGTTCTTCATGCCGGAGAAGAGCCTCTGCGGCGACAACGGCGCCATGATAGCCTGTCAGGGCAGCTACAACTTCCTTGCCGGCATAACTGCCGACGAGAGCCTCAATGCCATAGCTACCCTCTCAATGGAGGATATCTGACATGACCGGAAAGAAGAAGGCAACGAACTGCGAGACCTGCACCAACTACGTCTACGATGACGACTACGAATGCTGCGTCTGCATGGTGAACCTTGACGAGGACGAGATGTACCGTTTTTTGCAGGGCACCAATTACAGCTGCCCCTACTACCGTCTCGATGACGAGTACGGAGTAGTAAGGCATCAGAACTGAACCACACCGCTCACGCCGCCGGAGCCGAGCTCCGGTGCACGGGCGGTCTTTTTTTCGCTCAGCAGACCGGAGAGGACGGTCACGATATCACATTCCGGTATGATACCCTGTTCCTGCCCCTGCCGGACAGAGCCCTCGAGGAGCTCCGGCGGAGAGCCGAGGAGTATGCTCCCCCTGCCTGAGGCGGCTATACAGGAGGGCGGCAGCTTCCATTCCGTGAAGAGGGCGGACAGGGTATCAGCGGGCTCGCAGTCCCCGAGTATGACGAGCTCCGTAAAGCCCGTGAATATCCTCCTCCCCAGCCGGAGCTCCGCTGCGGATACGGCCTCTGCGGGGGAGCCGGCGGACACCTCCACCGGAGAGATATCCGAGAAGAAGGACATGGTGACCTTGCCGCCGTCTACGGCAGCCGCACGGAGATAGGCCTTGTCGTGTACTGTGCCTGCCTCACGGCAGCCTGTGAGTGCTGCCGCCGCAAGGATGGCAGCGGGTATGATGCGCTTCATGGGGGCTCCTTTCTGTCACGGCGAAAGCGTGAAGGGCGAAATAATACACAAAATACCGGACATACAGGCTTTTTTGTTCTATATGCCGGGTATTGAAAAAACGGCCGGTCTGTGTTATAATATTCTTTGTACGACCATTTTGAATAATAATTTACGGAGGTCTTTTATGAAAAGAATATCCGCGTTTATCGCTGCCTGTGCTGTTATGGCAGGCTCCCTCGCATCATGCGCGGCAGGCGGCACAGCAGAGGGAAAGAAGAGAGTAAGCAAGGCGCCCCTTGACCAGGCGCTCATAGGAACATGGAAGGGCGAACTCACCGGATACCGTTTCCAGGACAACAGAAAGGTATCCCTCATTATGGATTTCTCGTCCTCGATGCATTTCAACAGCGACGGCACCTTTACGTTCTCAGGTGAGACCTACGGCAAGGATGATCTGTCATTCGACGGCAGTATACTGAAGGCCTCCTTCGTATACGAGCCCGAGGAGGGCGAGGAGGTCAGCGATGATATGCTCGAGCCCGTAGATATCCTGATGCTGGAGCGCAAGGGCGAGGCCGACAGCAGCACCTTTGACGGCGTATACGATGTTATCGGCGGAGAGTACGTAGGCCTTATCGCCGGAAACCTTGCCATAGCTCCCGAGAACCTCTTCCTCGAGGCTGAGATAGATGGCGAGAATCTCTACTTCACAGCCGTTGACTACTGCGACTATGAGACGAAGAAGGGCAAGCTCGAGATGTTCAGCGATAATATGCATTTCGTTGACGAGAAAGCAACATCGGTAAAGTATGAATACGCTATCAACGGAGACGAGCTGAAGCTGACCTACCTCGGCAAGACTGAGGACGGCACAGAGGCTCCGGTTGAGACGCTTAAAAGAGCAGACTGACCGTTCGCACTAAAGATAACGGAGGAACGATATGAGATACCAGACCAGAAAAGCCGCCGCCCTGTTCCTTGCCGGAGCAGTGCTCTGCGGAGCAGCAGGCTGCGGTTCAAAGAGGCAGAAGAACAACTACCCCGACGGCTCCCTTGTGGGCGAATGGACTGACTACAACTTTGACGCTGTTCTCGGCGGAGACGGCAGCATAAGCGTTGAGAGAGACCTCAGCGAGCTGCTCTACTATATGCCCGACGGCACGCTCATGGCCGACGGCTATGAGCTCCCCGCAGCAAACACAAAGTCAGACAACGGCACGATGACCATAACCGGCGATATCACTGACAGCGGCGATGACAGCACAGTGCTGCTCGAGCTGAAGCGTGTAGGCGATACAGGCGCAGAAGAGCCCGAGATATTCGACGGAGTATACGAGATAACAGGCGGCACTCTGAAGGAGCGCATCGCCGAGGAATACGCAGGCGGCAGCGGGAGCACCCTTGATATCGTGTTCGACGCCGGCAGCTGCGAGATGAGGATAGAGAACGTAGGCAGCTATACCCAGAAGGGGGACGAGCTGACTCTCACAGGAGACAGGCTCGCAGAAGCAGGCTACTCTCCCGAGAGAACTGCCGGGCTCTATTTCGTGCTCGAGAACGACAGCGCTGTCCTCCACTTTGCAGACGGCACAGTCGAGACATTCAGAAAGGTCGGCTGAGACGCCTGACAGATGCTGTGACCGCCGGAAGAAGCAGCGGCAGGAGAGATACCGCCGCATAGAAGCCCTCCGGCAGAGCAGCAGAAAGCGCTCCCGTCAGCATGACGGCCGCGGTCGCGATCATGCTTTTAGCCGGGAGCTCCGGCAGGAGACTGCCCAGCAGCTCAGCGACACAGGCACTCTGTATGCTCAGGGAGAATACCGCCGACACTGAGACCACCGCCATGAACAGCGCATCTATGCGCTGCGAGGTGAAGGGCTGTATGATGCGTGCGGCGGCAGCGGCAGGGTGGCTGACTATCGGCATTATCCCGCCGGCAGAGAGCATTATCGTCATGAATACGGCAAGGACAAGGACAGACCTTCCGGCAGCCCACAGCCTTACCCTCCCACCGGAGGCAGGACAGTTCAGCACAGCGAACACGCCTGTACCTGTTCCGGCAGCAAGTCCGCGGATAAGCTCCTCTCTCAGACTGAGGGCGGCAGGTATATCCGCAAGCATGGCCCAGTCCTCACGTCCGGCGGAGAAGAGCTCCGTCAGAGTGACTGCGGCAAGGCAGAACGCTCCGGCGCAGGCAGCGGCAGCTGCCGCCCGTGACAGCGCACCCGTGCCCGAGGAGACCGCATAGATACAGACCAGCGCAGTCAGGAGCGAGACTGTCACTCCTCCGGCAGGTATGCCCAGCTCACCGGATATCCCGTGCAGAAGTCCGGCGGACTGTCCGCCCTGTATCAGAAGGCAGAGGAGCAGACCGCACCGGCATACTGTGCCGTAAGGCCGCCTGCATCTGATCAGGAGCAGAGCGGCAGCCGCATGAATGACAGCAGCGGCCAGGTATCCGGCAAGCGTTGTCAGGCTCACGCTGCCGGTGATGCACAGCAGGGCAAAGCCCTCCGTGAGCAGAAGGGCTGAGATGAGCTGTGCCTCAGATATCCTTTTCATGGTATTCCTCCACAGTGAAGCCCCGGCCCAGCAGCTTACGCATACCTGTACGGGATATGGTGTCTCCCATGCCGCGCCTGCGGAAGGGCGAGAAGGGAGCCGTGAACGGGAAACCGAAGGTCTCCGTCCCGCATACGTTTATCAGCACGGCGCTGGCCAGGAGCCCGATGCCGAAGAGTCCGAGACTTCCTCCGGCGATAAGGAATCCCAGCCGCAGGACTGTTATCTGGGCATCGAGCTGCGGCACCACCATGCCGCCCAGTACGGAAAGGGCAGTTATGGTGAGCAGGGGAGTGCTGACGAGCCCCGAGGATACCGCCGCATCGCCTATGATAAGGCCGCTTATGAGACTGACCGAACCGCCGGCAGGCTTCGGCAGGCGCACTCCGGCCTCCCGTATCGCTTCATACATCATCAGCACCATGAGGGATTCGGTCATAATGGAAAGGGGAGCCTCCCTCTCGGCATCTGCAAGGAGCATGAAGAGAGTGGTATTGAGCAGCTCCTTGTGATACATTACAACGGCGGCATAGACCGCCGGAAGAAGTACGGCAAGAATGAAGGCTATGCCTCGTATCCACCGCAGAAAGGTGGCGTACCAGGGCTTGAATGCGTAATCGTCCAGTGTCTGGAAGCTCTCGCAGAGCAGTCCCGGCACGGTTACGGCAAAGGGTATCCCGTCGGTGAGGACAGCCGCCCTGCCCTCGATAAGACGGGAGCAGAGGACGTCCGGCCGCTCCGTGATGCCGGTGGAGCTGAACAGCTCAAAGCGCTTCCTTTCAAGGAAGGGACGCACATACCCCGAGGACAGGACGGCCTCGGCCTTTATGCTGCCGAGAGAGCGGCGCACGCCGTCAATGAGCTCCTCAGGCACTCTGTCCTTCATGTAGCAGATACATACATCCGTGGGCGAGCCTTCACCGGCCTCCGTCAGTTCCATGACGAGCTCCGGAGTACGCAGACGGCGGCGTATCATGGACATATTCGTCCGCACCGTCTCCGTGAAGCCCTCATGGCTGCCCATGATGCTGCCCTCGCCGGATGGCTCCTGTATGCCCCTTGTGGCGTAGCCCTGCACTCCGAAGCCGTGAGCGTGGGAGCAGCCCTCAGCCAGGAGCACGGCAAAGCCCGAGTAGACAAGGCGCAGGAGAGTCCCATAGTCCTCCGCAGCGGGACGGTCGGCAGAAAGCAGCATCTCGTCCTGTATATGCCGGAGGAGAGCCTCCGCAGACGACACCGGCTCTATGTCCGTGACCGGAGCAAGTATAAGCTCCGCAAGCGTCTGCATGGAGAACATACCCTCGCAGCATAAAAGAGCGCAGTCTATCCCGCCGGCACAGAACCTGTTTATCAGTATATCGGAGGAGCCGCCCGTGAGCTCCTTTATGCGTTCAAGGGACGCTGAGAGCTCCGGGAGCAGCCTTTCTTTATTATCGTACATCATCTCACCTCAGCTTTATTATGCCGCAGGATGAGTCAAATAAACGCATTTCGCAAAGGAGTATACCAATGAGTATTTTTGATGTGTTCGACCGTATCTCGCAGAATTCGCCTGCGCCGGGCGGTAAAATAGAATATGTGATAGCCGGTCTCGGCAATCCGGGCATGGAGTATGACGGCAGCAGGCATAATGCCGGCTTCTTCACCATAGATATGCTTGCGGAGCAGCTCGGCACCAGCATCAGCCGCCTGCGCTTCAAGGGCAAGACCGCAGAGGTCACCATAGAGGGAAAGCGCTGTCTTCTCCTCAAGCCCACCACCTATATGAACAACAGCGGCGAATCCATAGTGCAGGCTCTCGAGTTCTACAAGGTGGATGCACAGAAGCTCATCGTTATCTATGACGATATCTCCCTCGATCCCGGAAAGCTCCGCATACGCCGCAAGGGCAGCCACGGCGGCCATAACGGTATGCGCTCCATTGTCGAGCTGACCGGCCGCGAGGACTTCCCCCGCATCAAAATGGGCGTAGGCAAGAAGCCCCACCCCGATTATGACCTGGCCAAGTGGGTGCTCGGCAAGTTCTCAAAGGAGGACGCCGCACTCCTGAAGCAGGCCGCAGAGAACGCCTGTGAGTGCGTGAAGCTCATGGTGCAGGGCAAGACCGATGAGGCGATGAACAAGTACAATTCATAAGAATATCCGCAAAGACCGGCCGGGGAGGCAGTATGGAAACTATTTTCAGTTCAGAGTTCAGCAGATTGCAGGGCTTCAGAAGCGTGCAGGAATCAATTGAAAAAAGGATATCACCTGTCTCCGTGGCAGGTCTTTCCCATATACACAGGGCGCAGCTCCTCCATGCCGTCTCGGCAGGGGGCGGGATAAACCTTGCCATAACTGCCACCGAGGCAGAGGCAAAGCGGCTCTGTGACGATATAAACATGATGTCAGGGGACAGCTCCGCCGTCCTCTTCCCCTCAAAGGAGTTGGTATTCACTCCGGCGGACAGCTCGAGCCATGAGTACGAGTATATGCGTATCTCAGCTCTCAGCCGTGCCCTGAGGGGCAGATGCAGCGTGATATGCGCGAGCATCGAGGCCGTCATGCAGCCTGTCATACCCGTAGGAGTGCTCATAGCCGCAGCCATGGAGATAAAGACCGGACAGGAGCTGAGTCTCCGCGAGACAGCCGAGGCTCTTGCAAGGAGCGGCTATCAGCGCTGCGAGAAGGTCGAAGGACCTTCGCAGTTCTCCATACGCGGCGATATCCTCGATATCTACCCCGTACAGGCCGACCGCCCCGTCCGTATCGAGCTATGGGGCGAGACAGTCGATTCCATCAGCGAATTCGATACCGATACACAGCGCCGCAGCGATTCCCTTGAGTCCGTTGAGATATCTCCGGCAGGCGAGATACTCTGCGACGGCAACGAGCTTGCCGACAAGATAGAGGAGCTCTGCCGGAAGGTGCGCGGAAAGCACGCAGCGGCAGTCCGCGAGCATCTCGGCGCAGACGTCCGCAGACTGAGAGCCGGAGAGATACTGCCCCACAGCGTGAAGTATTCCTCACTCATCTACGGCGAGCCATCCACGGTATTCGACTACATAGACGGCGCAGTATTCTTCAGCGACTATTCAGCCATTATGGAGGCCGCAGGAGGACTGACCACACGCTTCACCGAGGATGTGAAGATACTTATAGAGGACGGACAGCTCTGCAAGGGGCTTGACGGCTTCTTCCTCGAGCTGCCGCAGGTGCAGCTTATCGCCGAGAAGAAGGTCTGCTTCTACATGAGCAGCTTCTTACAGGGCGGCGAGCGCATCAGCTACAAGCGCCTTATAGGCTTCGAGGCCATGCAGACCTCCGCATGGGGCGGCGAGCTGAAACAGCTCACCGAGGACCTCCATGACTATGTCTCCCGCAAGTGGCAGGTCATACTTGTCGCAGGCAGCGAGAAGACTCTCCCCATACTCCGCAAGGACATCGAGGACGAGGGCATCCCCTGTGACCTGTTGAGCTCCGGCGTAAAGCCCCAGCCCGGCAGGGTGATACTCATGTCCGGATGTCTCAGCGGCGGAGCGGAGTATCCCGAGATACACAGCGCCGTTATCACTCAGGGCAGACAGACCGACAGCTCCGGCAAGCGCCGCCGCCCGAAGAGGAACAAGGCGGAGGAGATAAGAAGCCTTGCGGATATCACCGAGGGCGACCTTATAGTACACGTATCCCACGGTATCGGCCGCTTCATAGGCATACGCAAGCTCGAGCTCGAGGGCGTCACCAAGGACTATATCACCATACAGTACGCCGGCACGGATAAGCTCTACATACCCGTAACGCAGCTTGACATGGTGTCCAAGTATATCGGCCCCCGTGACGACTCCGGCGTTAAGCTCAACAAGCTCTCCTCTAATGACTGGCAGAAGACACGCTCCAACGTAAAGCGTGCCGTGAAGGACATGGCACATGAGCTCATAGCCCTCTATGCCAAGCGTGAGAAGAGCGTGGGCTATGCCTTCTATCCCGACGACGAGATACAGCGTGATTTCGAGAACCGCTTCCCCTACGTGGAGACCGATGACCAGTTACAGGCCATATCCGAGATAAAGTCGGACATGGAGCGTCCGAGGCCTATGGAAAGGCTCCTCTGCGGAGACGTAGGCTTCGGCAAGACCGAAGTCGCTCTCAGGGCGGCCATGAAGTGCGTCCTCGGCGGAAAGCAGTGCGCCATACTCGCTCCCACCACCGTTCTCGCCTTCCAGCACTATCAGACGGCTCTGCGCCGCTTCGAGCATTCCCCCGTGAACGTGGAGCTCCTTTCCCGCTACCGCACCCCGAAGCAGCAGGCGGAGATAATAAAGAAGCTGAAGGAGGGGCGTATAGACGTCCTCATCGGCACCCATAAGATAATCCAGAAGAGCGTACAGTTCCGTGACCTTGGCCTTGCCATAATCGACGAGGAGCAGCGCTTCGGCGTTGCACAGAAGGAGCGTTTCAAGGAGGCCTTCACCGGAGTTGACGTGCTCATGCTCTCCGCTACGCCTATCCCCCGTACACTGAATATGGCCATGAGCGGCATACGTGATATGTCAGTCCTTGAGGAACCGCCACAGGACAGATATCCGGTGCAGACCTACGTCATAGAGTACAACACCGCCGCCGTGGTGCAGGCCATAGTAAGGGAGCTGCGCCGCGGAGGACAGGTATACTACATACACAACCGCATAGAGACCATACAGGGCTGTGCGAACCGTCTTCAGGAGCTTCTTCCCGATGCCCGCATAGCCTACGCCCACGGCCAGATGAACGAGGACCAGATGTCGTCTATATGGCAGCAGCTCGTTGACCACGAGATAGACATACTCGTCTGCACGACCATCATCGAGACCGGAGTAGACGTCCCCAACGTCAACACCCTCATCATCGAGGATTCCGACCGCTTCGGCCTCTCCCAGCTCTACCAGCTCAGAGGACGTGTTGGACGCTCCAACCGCAGAGGCTACGCCTTCTTCACCTACCGCAGGGACAAGGTGCTCACGGAGATAGCCGCCAAGCGCCTTGAGGCCATGAAGGAGTTCACCCAGTTCGGCAGCGGCTTCCGCATAGCCGTCCGTGACCTTGAGATAAGGGGTGCCGGAAGCATACTCGGCGGCAGTCAGCACGGCCACATGGAGGCGGTCGGCTACGATATGTACCTCCGTCTGCTGTCCGAAGCCATATCCGAGGAGAAGGGCGAAAGACCGGAGAAGGTGCCGGAGTGCCTTGTGGATATCCAGATAGACGCACATATCCCGGAGAAGTACATCCCGAGCCTCAATCAGCGCCTTGACATCTACCGCAAGATAATGTACGTCACCACGGAGGAGGCAAGGCTCGACCTCACCGACGAGCTCATAGACCGCTACGGCGAACCGCCGAAGTCCGTCCTCGGCCTTATCGAGGTATCCCTCCTGAGGAATCAGGCGGCACACCTGGGCATCACGGAGATATCCCAGAAGAACGGCCAGATGTACTTCTATACCGAGTACCTCGGTCCGGAGCAGATATCCGCTCTCGGAAAGGCCTACAAGGGGCAGATAACCTTCAACGGCTCCGGCAAGTCCTACGTATCTGTAAAGCTGACGCCGAAGCTGCGTCCCTTCGACCTTATGAAGCAGGCAGTCAGCGTCATAGCAGAAGCGGCCAAGGATGATACACCTGTACAAGGTGCATAAAAAAGTGCAGGCTGAATTGTCTATGCTGACGGTTTACTTGAACTGATATTTATGGTAGAATAAAGGTGTGAAAACCGTTCTATCATCTGAAACGCTCTCTGCTGTCAGAGGGCGTTTTATGCAATATCGGAGGGATAATATGGATATAAGAAAGATCATGGCAGGCCTTACCGTGCTTGCACTGGCTGCTGCGGCTTCCGGCTGCGGCACAAAGCCCGCTGAGCCGGAGCAGACACCTACTGAGGCGGCAACAGAGGAAGTTACCGAAGAACCCACAGAAGAGCCCACAGAGGAGCCCACGGAGCCGGAGCCTCCGCATCCCGTTGAGGCATCCGATCCGAACGCCGTTACCTTCGATGACGGAGTGTTCAGCTTCGCTTCTCCCAAGACCACGGATGACGACTCCGCACAGGGCACTCTCGAGATAGCCGAGGTGGAGGGCAACCCCATGCTGCGCTTCACGGATGACGGAAACAATCTCGACAAGGGCACTGTCCAGAAGATACAGATAGATGCCGCCATGCTCCTGACACCTGAGGACCTTGCAAAGGTCAAGAGCGTGGAAATGGATATCTACGCCGATGCCACAGGCTCAAAGCTCAACACCGAGGAGGCTGAGGGAGTGAATGCTCCCGGCTGGATAGGCGGAGGCGGCGGCGCAAATGTGGCCGGCGACAAGTGGTATCAGTTCGGCGAATGGAGCGGCGGAGAGTATAACTTCCCGATGTCGGGCCCCGTCCATGCGGAATTCAAGTTCCTGCTCTACAAGGGAGGACAGCACTGGGACGAGACCATGACAGAGGCCGCTCTGCTCATCATGCGCTGGGGCGCACAGAATGACGGCAACTTCTACATCGACAATATAGTATTCTATGACGAGGATGGCAACTCACTCCCCATAAACCTTTCTGAGGGACAGGCATCCGAAGCTCCGGCTGAGGAAGCACCCGCAGAGGCTGAGGAGGCTCCCGCAGAGGAGGAAGAGACTGAGGCTCCTGAGGAGACTGAGGAGGCTGCCACGGCGGCCGAAGAGACCGTATCAGGCGATAATGGCCAGTGATATAGGTCTCGTCCTCGGCGGAGGAGGAGCAAAGGGCGCATATCAGGCGGGCGTGTACAAGGCACTGACGGAGCTGGGCATAGCGCCGCAGATCGCCGCCTTTTCCGGCACCTCGGTGGGGGCACTCAACGCTGTGCTCTTCGAGTGCAGGGGCACGGAGGCGGAGGAGGTATGGCTCGGCCTGAAGTCCTCCGATCTTCTCCATGTCACTCCGGCTCAGCTTCAGCTCCTTGCGGCAGGCGGCCCGGCAAATGCAGCGGTGCTGACGATGCTCATGGGACTGCCCTTCTCACAGGGGGCGGTATCAAAGCTGATAGACAAGTATATCGATTTCGGGGCTGTAAAGCGACCGGTATACGTTACCTGTCTGCGTTCAAAGCTCAGGCTGCTCGCGTCGCCTGAGAGAAAGGCGGAGTACTTCCAGCTCAATCAGGTCTATCCCTGGTATGAGCCGGATCAGCAGAAGGATATGCTCCTTGCCTCATCAGCGCTCCCGCTGGTATATTTCGGACTCAGCGGCGCACGTATACGCGGCTTCAATGACCGCTTCTTCGACGGCGGCTATACCGATGACGGAGACAACCTCCCCGTGCGTCCGCTCTATGACCGCGGCCTCCGGAAGATCATAGCTGTTCCGCTGACTTGCGAGCCGGAGCTTGAAAAGCAGCAGGGCTTCGAGGGGGCGGAGATAGTGAACATCATCCCGACAGAGGATCTCGGCGGTCAGGTGACGGGTATGCTGTACCTTGACCATGACAAGGCGGAGCACGATATAAAGCTCGGCTACGACGATACGATGCTCCTCCGCAGGCGGCTCCTCGCACTGGCGGAGAGGGATATACAGTAAAAAATAAGCCCGTGAGCAGTCAGGAATGACCGTTCACGGGCTTTGTTCATCACATATCACCCATATCACCATAGGGGAAGTCCGGCGGAGTTTCCGGGACAAGAGACTCGTCCGCAACAGAGAGTCGGTTGACCTTCCTCATGGCAAGGATCGTTATGATTATCTCGAATGCAAAGAATACAAGCAGGAAGATACCTGCATCGGATGACATATCAAGGCAGAAGTCATAGAAGCCGTGGAGCAGCACCGGTACGGCGAGGGCCTTCTGAAGGTTCATTTTTGCGCCGGCCGCGTTGCCTGCTGCGCTGCATTTTTTGGCGATACCGTAATAGAAGCCCATGAATACGCCGTCAATGGCGTGGCCGGGAACTGAGAGTATGGCACGCATGATCGCTGTCCGGACAGTGCCGTCGAGTACGTACAGCACGTTCTCGAATGCGGCGAAGCCGAGCGATACCGCAACAGCGTAGACGACCGCATCAAAGGTATAGTTGAAATGCGGCGAGCGCCAGGTCAGTCTTCTGAGGATGAAGTATTTGCAGACTTCCTCAGACAAAGCCACGATCAGGAAGTTTTCTATCACCATATAGGGCACGGTGCCTTCAAAGAATAAGACCTTGAGGATGCCGCCGAACACCAGCTCAGCTATGCAGGCGGGTACGATGGTGGCAGCACCCAGGAGGAAGAGACCTGCCAGCAGGAGAAAGGGCTCCTTCTCCACCTTGTCCTTGCGGTATATGTATATCATCAGCACAGCTGCGGGCAGCAGTGCCAGAAAAAGCATAAATGACATTATATCCGCTCCTTTCTGAAACATCGCTCCGTTATGGAGCGGAGATCGTTTTTGCAGGCTTCAAACGCCCTCAGCTGTCCGCACAGCTGTCGTGCCCTTTCAAGGCACTGCTCCGGCGTCTTGCTGCGGAAGTAGACTGCCCCTCTGAGACAGTCGGTAAAGTAGCGCATGGCGAGCTCTGCGGTAACGTAAAACACACCGTCACAGAGCGAGGATACCTCCTCCTGCGTGAGCGCACCGTCAAGACCTGCGGCAAAGCCCTCAGTGAGCTGCTCTGCGGCAGCAAGGTCTCCTGTGCCTGCAAGGGAACGTATCAGGTCGCCGTAGTCAACAGCGGCATAGCTGTACATCACGTTGTCGAGGTCTATGACCGTACCTCTCTCCGGCACCTCCGTCAGGACGAAGTTGTCGCCCTTGGCGTCGCCGTGTACGGGGCGCAGCGGCAGACCGCTGAAGGCTTCGTTTATGCGGCTGTACTGCCGGGCGAGGAATACCGGTATATCTTCTCCCTGCATCCCGGCATCACGTACCGTATCTGTCATCTGCCGGAAATGGAAGGAGATATCGTGGAAGCCCTCAATGGCTGTGCTGAGCACAGGCTTTCCGCTGCCGAGAGTACGCATGAAGGCTCCGCAGGTGTAGCCGGCGCAGTAAAGCGCCTCCTGTGCCTGAACAGTGCCGCAGATATAGCGGTACATACGCCATGCCGTGCCGCCGGAGCGGACAAAGAGCCCTCCTCCGGGAGCCGGGAGGTATTCCGGTATACTCACGTCCCCTGATGAACGGAAGCAGCGCATGACCTCGCCCAGATTCCTCTCAACGATATCCGGTTCCGTGAATACAGCGGGATTGAGGGACTGGAGGATGTATCTGCTGTCGCCGGAGCCGACAAGAAAGGTGCGGTTGATATGGCCGTTCTTCAGCTCCGTGACGGTATCTGCCGTCACGCCGAACAGCGCCGCAAGGCTTTCCGGTGACATAGAGCTCCTCCTTTCGTTATCAGTTCTTCAGGCTGTGCATGGGAGCGGGGATTCGTCCGCCGCGGCCAATGAACTTGGCAGCAGACTGCTGACGGATAGGCATAACAGGGCCGCTTCCGAGAAGTCCGCCGAATTCGAGAGTCTCCCCCTCCTTCTTGCCGATAGCAGGGATGAGACGTACAGCAGTCGTCTTGGTGTTCACCATGCCGATAGCTGCCTCGTCAGCGATTATTGCAGAGATGGTCTCGGGAGCGATATCCCCGGGAACTACTATCATATCAAGGCCTACGGAGCATACAGCAGTCATGGCCTCGAGCTTTTCAAGGCTGAGCACTCCTGCAACGGCAGCGTCTATCATGCCGGCGTCCTCGGATACGGGGATGAATGCGCCGGAGAGACCGCCAACGGTGGAGGAGGCCATTACGCCGCCCTTCTTGACAGCGTCGTTGAGCATGGCAAGGCAGGCTGTGGTGCCGTGGGTGCCGCACATCTCAAGGCCCATTTCCTCGAGGATATGAGCCACGCTGTCTCCGATGGCCGGAGTGGGAGCGAGGGAGAGGTCAACGATGCCGAAGGGGACTCCGAGCAGCTCAGAGGCTCTTGCGCCGACGAGCTGTCCCATACGTGTTATCTTGAACGCAGTCTTCTTGATGATGTCAGCAAGCTCATTGATAGAAGCGTCGGGGTACTTGCTCAGTGCGGAGCGTACAACACCGGGGCCTGATACGCCGACGTGAATCTCGCAGTCGGGCTCGCCGGGGCCGTGGAATGCACCTGCCATGAAGGGATTATCCTCTACGGCGTTGCAGAATACAACGAGCTTGGCAGCGCCGATGCAGTCGCGGTCGGCAGTCTTCACGGCTGTCTCCTTAACTATCTCGCCCATGAGCTTTACAGCGTCCATGTTGATACCGCTCTTGGTGGAGCCGATATTGACAGAGGAGCATATATTGTCAGTGACAGCAAGAGCCTCCGGGATAGAGCGTATCAGCGCCTCATCGCCGGCCGAGAAGCCCTTGTGTACAAGAGCGGAATAGCCGCCTATGAAGTTTACTCCGCAGGTATCGGCAGCCCTCTGGAGGGTGCGTGCGAACTCAACGGGATCCTGTCCGGGGCAGGCTGCTGCCAGCATGGCGATAGGAGTGACGGAGATACGCTTGTTGATTATCGGTATGCCGTATTCCTTCTCTATCTGCTCTCCGACGGGAACGAGCTTTTCCGCACGGGTAACTATCTTCTCATAGACCTTGTCACAGGCCTTGTGTATATCAGTGTCGATACAGTCAAGGAGTGAGATGCCCATGGTGGTAGTCCTTATATCAAGGCACTCATCCTGTATCATCCTTATCGTCTCAAGTATATTATATACGTTAAGCATTATTATTTCCTTTCATGGAGACAGCCGTCTCAGATAGTGTGCATTGAATTGAATATGTCCTCATGCATGGTGTGGATAGAGAGACCGAGCTTTGTTCCGAGCTCCGTCATGCGGTCTACCATCTCAGAGAAATCCTTCTCCATGCCGGTTATATCTACAAGCATTATCATAGCGAACATATCCTGGAGCACGCTCTGTGTCACCTCGATGACATTAGCGCCCATATCAGCACAGATACCGCTGACCTTGTGGAGAATGCCCACGTTGTCCTTGCCTATAACAGTAACTACTGCTCTCATATTGATTACCTCCGATGAAATTTATATCCGGAAATACCGGACTTACTGATATCCATTATATCATAAAAGCGCAGCGTTATGATATAATCGCCCGATATGCAGGGAGCAGGTCTCTTATCTGCGTATCTGCAAGGGCACTTTGATAAAATATAATGAATGTCTTGCATTCATTATATCATATTTAAAATAAGTATTCCACTGTTTTTAATGATTAAATAATAAAATTAAAGAATCCTCTTTATTTTTCGGCGGCTATATGTTATAATTATTCTTATACACCAACGATATCTTACAACAGACAAATAAAAGATACTGGAGGGAACAAAATGAACATTATTGACTGTCATACACATACTCAGTACTCAATGGACTCTGAAGCAGATATAATCGCCTGTGCAGAAAGAGCCGCAGAGCTCGGCCTTGCGGCATGGGCTGTCACCGACCACTGCGAATGCGATGCGTGGTATTCAGAGGGACACTACAAGGATAAGGATACTCTGGACTATTTCGATTATCATAAATGCTTCTGTTCCTCACTTGAGGCTGTGACCGCCCTCAAGGGAAGGTACGCGGGAAGACTGGAGATACTCTGCGGCGTTGAAATGGGACAGCCCCAGAGCGATCCCGTCGTTGCGAAGATGATGACCGATGACAAGCGCCTTGACATGATAGTCGGCTCGGTACACCGTATCCGCAAGGAGAAGGATTTCTACTGGATAGACTACGAGCGCATGACCATGGACGGCATCTATGACCTTCTTGAGCGCTACTTCCTCGAGGTCAACGAGATGTGCCGCATGAACTGCTTCGACGTTCTCGGCCACCTTACATACTGCCTCCGCTACATGAAGCAGAGGAACGGCATTGAGGCGGATATAAGCCGCTTTGACGATATCATCGCCGACAGCTTCCGCATCCTCGCACAGAACGGCAAGGGCATTGAGATAAACACCTCCGGCCTGAGACAGGGCTTCGGTGAGACCTTCCCGGCACTGAAATACGTAAAGCTCTTCCGTGAGCTGGGCGGCGAGGTGCTCTCCATAGGCTCCGATTCCCATACCGTGGAGGATATCGCAAAGAATGTCACTGATGCGGCAGATATCGCAAGGGAGGCAGGCTTCACAAGGCTCTGCTATTTCCGCGAGCGTAAGCCCGTATTCATAAATATAGACTAAGTCCTGCAAGGCAGGTAAAGAAAGGATATGATACCATGACTGACAAGAAGCACGCCATAATAAGCATACTCCAGCAGAACGCCCGTATCTCGGATACAGCGCTGGGAGAGGTGCTCGGCATGACAGCCGAGGAGGCAGCGGCAGAGATCAGAAAACTCGAGGAGGAGGGCATCATCAAGGGATACAGCGTTATCCTTGACGAGGAGCTCTACGACAAGTCACTGGTATACGCGACCATTGAGCTGAAGGTAACACCGCAGAGAGACTGCGGCTTTGACGATATAGCAAAGACGATAATGATGTATGACGAGGTGGAGAGCGTAACTCTCATGTCCGGCTCCTACGACCTTGCAGTCGAGGTAAAGGGCACGAACCTCAAGGATATCGCACTATTCGTGTCTGAGCGCCTTTCCACCATAGACGGCGTCCTCTCCACGGCAACTCACTTCATCCTTAAAAAGTACAAGGAAAAGGGCATCTTCATCGACAAGGAAGAGCCGGATGAAAGGGGAATAGGTTAAGCGTGATAGACTATAATAAGGTGCTGTCGAAGAAGATACAGGATATAAAGCCTTCCGGCATACGCAAGTTCTTCGACATCGCAGGCACTATGGAGGGCGTTATCAGTCTCGGCGTAGGCGAACCGGATTTCCCTACCCCCTGGGTGATACGCAAGGCTGCCATCAGGGTGCTTGAGCGCAGGCAGATAATCTACGGCCCGAACAAGGGCATTGCTCCGCTCCGCAAGGCCATATCAGACCGCATAGAGCAGAAGCACGGCATAAAGTACGATCCCGACAAGGAGATAATAGTCACAGTCGGCGGCTCCGAGGCTATCGACCTCGCCCTCCGCGGACTTCTCGATCCCGGTGACGAGGTGCTCGTTGTAGAGCCCTGCTTCGTCTGCTATGCTCCGCTGGTCGAGCTGGCAGGAGGAGTGGCTGTTCCCGTTCCCACGAAGCTGGAGAACAATTTCAAGCTGACGGTGGATGATCTGAAGGACAAGATCACAGACCGCACAAAGATACTCATACTCCCGTTCCCGAACAATCCGACAGGCGCCATAATGACGCGCGAGGATCTCGAGCCCATAGCAGAGCTCCTCAGAGGCACCGATATCATGGTGCTAACGGATGAGATATATTCCGAGCTGACCTACGGCAGGAAGCATTTCTCCATAATCGAGCTTGATGATATGCGGGAGAGGACCATATACGTAAACGGCTTCTCCAAGGCCTACGCCATGACCGGCTGGAGACTGGGCTACGTCACAGCTCCTGCCCCCATCATCACACAGATAGCCAAGATACATCAGTACGGCATCATGTGCAGCCCCTACATAAGCCAGAATGCCGCAATAGAGGCTCTGACAAGCTGTGATGCCGAGATAATGAAGATGACGACCGAGTACAACGCACGCCGCAGATATCTTGTCAGCGAGTTCAACCGTCTCGGACTTGTCTGCTTCAATCCCGAGGGCGCATTCTACGTGTTCCCCTGCATACGCAGCACAGGCCTTACCAGTGAGGAATTCTGCGAGCGCCTGCTCTACGAGGAGAAGGTGGCAGCAGTACCGGGCAGCGCATTCGGCGAGTCCGGCGAGGGCTATATCCGCATATCCTATGCCTATTCCCTCAGACACCTCATGGAAGCTATGCGGAGGATAGAGCTCTTCCTGAAAAAGCTGGAGGCTGAGAAGAATGGCTGAGATGAAGGTCAGGACGGCGGCAAAGCTGAACCTCACCCTTGACGTGACCGGTATCCTTGATAACGGCTATCACGCCATCGAGAGCGTTTTCCAGACCGTCGGCATATACGACGAGGTGACAGTGAGCTTCACACCGGCAGAGGAGACGTCCATAAGCGTTTCCTGCGAGGTGCCGGAGCAGTTCGCCTCCTCCGATCCCATACCCTGCGATGAACGCAATATCGCATACAAGGCGGCAAAGCTCCTCATGGAGGACAGAGGCCTCACAGGAGAGTGCCGCATACACATAAAGAAGGGCATCCCTTCACAGGCCGGCATGGGCGGCGGCAGTACTGATGCTGCGGCTGTCATATACTGTCTGGCCGCACTCGGCGGCATCACGCTGACGGAGGAGGAGAAGGCATCCTTCGGAGGACGTCTCGGCGCGGACGTACCCTTCTTCTTTGCCGGCGGCACAGCATACGTCAGCGGCATCGGCGAGAAGATAGTACCGGCGGCCGATTATTCCGGCAGGCTCCTCGTTATAGCCAAGGGCAGCGAGGGCGTCTCCACCGGCGAGGCCTACCGCAGGATAGATGCGCTTGAGAAGCCGTATCACCCTGATACAAAGGGGCTTGTGAAGGCGCTGGAGGAAGCCCCCGACGACGCATGGCAGTATTTTGGCAATCTCTTCGAGCAGGCAGTACAGCTTGAGGAGGTCGATAAGCTCAAGTCGGCCATGCTGAACAAGGGCGCACTGAAGGCGAATATGACCGGCAGCGGCTCGGCGGTATTCGGTCTCTTTGAGAGTACTGAGGAGGCTGAGGTATGCGCGGCAAAGCTCCTCTCATGGGGCTACTGGGCAGAGGTCTGCGAGACCGTAGGCACTTCATTCATAGCTGCTGACTGAAATTAAGACGTAAAAAAGGACTCCCCCGGGAGTCCTTTTTTGTATCAGTTAGCTGCGTAGTAGGGTATAGCCCTTGAACAGAGCCAGTCGCACCAGTCGGGATAGTAATCCGCCAGCGGATGAACGCCGTCAAAGGTGTAGCTCTCTGTGAGATATCCCGCGCTGTCCTCGAACAGGGGATTGATGTCGATGTAGAATACCTTCTTGTTGTCTGCAAGCTGCATTATCATGCTGTTGAGGGTGTTTATAGCAGTGTTGCTGATAACGCTTGTCTCAGCGGACTGCGATACCCTGAGGTTGGCGCAGACATAGATGATAGCGTCAGGCTGATGAGCCTTTGCCTTTTCAACTATGGCGCGGTAGTAAGTGATGACGCTCTCAAGATCGTTTCCGACCTCGTTGATGCCGAGCATGATATAGATCTTGCCGTAGAGCTTGCTGTCTATCTTGGTATCGAAGGTCACGCCGTCAACAGTCTCGTTGTTCTTGGTGATGCCGGTAGCGGAGAGACCTACGCTGCAGAAGTAATCCGCATTCTTGAGAGTGCCGTAGTCCCTGAGGCCTACTGTTCTCGAATCGCCTATGAAGAGGGCATCATCGAAGTAGGAGGTATCTGCGATTATGAAGCCGTTATAGGGCTCTGCTGAGGCCGCTGTGGAAGCTTCGGTGGGCGCGTCTGCCGCCCCGGTCGCGAGTGTCGTATCCTCGCCGGCGGGCTTCTCCGCGCCGTCAGCCGCCGTAGGCTTTTCGGCCTGATCCTTCTCCGGCTCGGGCTGAGCGGCGTTTCCGGGCTTCAGCTGGCTGTTGAGAGCAGGCGGATCGGCATTCTTGACAGGCTTTGCCTCCTTGCTCGTTTTCCAGATCTGCACCCAGATGAACGGCGATGCGATCAGGCAGGTGAAGGCCAGAAGAAATGTATACAGAGATCTTTTGAAATTGCTCATTGCTATCTCACTTTCCTAAAGTTCTATTATCAGAAGCGGTCGTACAGGAAGGGATCGACGTTTCCGCCGCGTCTGTACATGATATAGACCGCGCACCAGAATACCACAAGGAGAAGCACAGGCGTTATGGGCGAGCGCTTTATCTTCTTGTATATAAGCTCGGGCAGGGGAGTGCAGAAGATGAAGCAGCCGACGAAGTATTTCCAGTATATCTTCCACTTCTCTGCGTAGTCTCCTTCGTGGATGATGGCGTTGTTCTTTATGAAGGGTATCAGTCTCACAAGGTATATTCCCAGCTGCTTCATGTCCGTAACTGCGAACAGGAGCCAGGTCAGCGGTATCACAAGCGCCATGTAAAGATGTGCGACGATGCGGTGCTGCCTGAGGAAATCCCCGATGTAGAAACGCTCCAGCATGATAAGGCCGAAGAGCGCCATTCCCCAGAGTACGAAGTTCCAGCTTGCGCCGTGCCAGATGCCGGTGAAGAGCCATACGATGAAGAAATTGCGGACGGTCTTGCTGCTGCCCTGACGGTTTCCGCCGAGGGGTATATAGATGTACTCGCGGAACCAGGAGCCGAGGGTGATGTGCCAGCGTCTCCAGAAATCGGACATGGAGGTCGCCGCATAGGGATGACGGAAGTTCTCCGGTATCTTGAAGCCGAACAGCTCTCCGAGACCCATAGCCATGAGGGAGTAGCCGCAGAAATCGAAATAGATCTGGAAGGAAAAGGCGATGATGCCGAGCCATGCCAGTGGAGTTGATATGTTCTTGAAGCCTATGCCCTGGATATCCTTCCACAGCAGACTGATCTGATCTGCAAGTATGACCTTGTAGCCGAGGCCTATGGTGAAGGTCCTGAGGCCGTTCTCTATTTTGGAGGGCGTATGTCTGTGATCGTTAACCAGATCATCAGCTATGTCCTTGTATCTTACGATAGGGCCGTTGCTGAGCTGCGGGAACATACTGATGTATACGCCGTAGTTGAGGAAGCTCTCCTCAGGCTTTGTCTCACGGCGGTAAACGTCGATCAGGTAGGAGACGTTCTGGAAGGTCACGAAGCTGATGCCAAGGGGAGCGATCATGTCCTTTACGGTCAGTGAGAAGCCTATGTGATTGAGGTTCGTGAAGATGAATCCGGTGTATTTGAAGAATATCAGCCACCAGAAATTGAAGACGATTCCCGCTATCAGCCATAGTTTTGCCGAATTCCGGAAATGGCCGATGAAGTTGCCGATGATGAAGTTGAACAGTATCGTCAGCAGGAAGAGCGCCATATACAGCACGGGCTGCTCTGTAAGGCCGAAGGCGTAGAATACGAGGCTCCCGGCAAAGAGAACGAGATTCTGGAACTGGCGCTTCGGCGGATCAAACCACTTTATAGGAAAGAACTGCGGAAGTAATCCGTAGATCAGGAAAAAGACCGGTAAGAAGATGAAGATGAACTTCAGGCTGCTGAAAACCATTTGGAATTACCTTTCTTAGTGTATGTATATCATGTGAGCGGCGCAGACTGCCGCATATATTATTCTACACGTAATCCGTCAAAAAGTCAATACAAAATCCTTGAAAATGCCGGAGTTTTCCGACACCGTGAGCGATTTGTACAAGTTGTGGAAAATGATGCTCCGGCCGGACGTTCTTTCCGGCAGAAAACAGCTCCTTCAAACAGATTTCGCCCCCATAGGTCATGCCTGTGGGGGCGAAAAGGGAACCGGTTCCTTTATTCTTCTGAGCCGCTGAGGAAGTCTTTCAGCTTCTCGGCTATCTGTGCCTGTCTCAGGTTGTGTACATAGTGGCCGCAGCCGAGCTCAACGGCCTTTCCGCGGGTGAGGTTCAGTACATAGTTGTTCTGTATCGCCGTCCAGTTGTCAACGCCGGTCTCCTCTCCGTTTGAGACGAAGAGTATGGTCGGGACATCGGGAACGGGCCTGCTGTCTGTCTCAAGACAGGCCTGACGTACATGGGTGAGCTCGTCGATGGTGTCCTCGTTGCAGAGCTTTGCGTGGAGCAGCATCCTGTATATCTCTATCTCATCCGTTCTCAGGACTCCGTTGGTCATGGCGTCATACATATCAACGGTATTGACGAGCCTGAGGAAGCCCAGCTTTCTTGCGGTATTCACCAGCTTCTTCTTTTTTACCGCGCCGTCGATATCGAAATTGTCGTAGGCTCTCGGCAGCGCCATGTCAAGTCCGGCTATGGCCTCTACCTCCTCGGGGTACTCCTGAGCCCAGAGTATGGCTTCAAGGCCTGCCATGGAATGCGGACAGAGCACGAAGGGGCCTTCTATACCGGCCTTCTCAAGAGCCTCCCTGTCCTGTCTGAGTATTGTGCTGAATGATCTTGCGGAATCCGCATTGTCGCTGCAGCCGTAGCCGAATCTCTCGATGACGACTATCCTGTATTCGTCGCTGAGGAGGGAATAAAGGCTCTTGAAATCGAGTATCGGCGAGGGCGTACATGAGCCGGCGAGGAATACGAGCGTCTTCTCGCCATCGCCTTCGGTGTATACGTTCATGAATCCGTTGTCGACCACAACGGACTGTCCGAGTGATCTGAGTATGCTCTTCTCTCTGTTGAGCAGCACCTTGTTGAGAGTGAAGGTGATGAGCACGAACAGGACGGCGAGCACCACGATCACGGTTATCGTCTTCAGTGCTGTTTTCAGCGCTTTCTTTTTCATTTTATCCGATCCTTTCTCTGTATCCGGAGCAGCAGGGAGAGCAGGCAGACTGTCCGGTGGATATGCTGGGATATATCTTTCTCTCTGCTGCTCCCCTCAAAGCAGAGAGAATCCCCCGCATGACGGGGGAGAAATGAAGCGTTTGTCTGGTATGGAGAAATGCTGTCAGGCTTTCCGGCATCTCCCGTGTCAGGAGGCCGCGCATTGGACAGCATGGTAAATTGTTTACTGCAGAGTATCCATGCTCCGTGCAGTCATAAATTGACTTTTATCCGGAACAACGCATTTACTATTTTACACGTATCTGTAGAAATTGTCAATACAAAAAACGGTAAAAAGCAAATATTTCCATGTTTTTCCACGATTTGTACAAGTCTGTCACAAACCTTGCACAGATGTGCCGGAGTGGCACAAAAAGTCAACGGACGCACCTCCGGTACGTCCGCTGTATCAAAACTATATCATGTTGTACAGGGCTCTTATCATCTTATCCCCGGATAAGAGCCCTGATATCCTGTGCTGTATCAGTACAGGCCGCGGCGGAGAGGCTGTGTTCCGGCCTGTGATGACAGCCTGAGTATCATCATCTCCGCCTCGTCACAGATACCCGTATCGCGGTCATCAGTCCCGATGAGCTGTTCGGAAGTCGCTCCGCAGAGCGCACCATTATCTCTGATTGTTATCCGGTCGTACATCGTTATCGTCATAACTAACAGCGAAAACGGTATCAGTATTGCAAGTGCCATTTTTAGAGTGATTTTTAGTACATTGTTCATAGCTTGTTCTCCTGAGATGTTTTTTGTTTCTGTAGGTTAGACGGACAAAGTACGGAAACGTTACAGATTATTTTAAAAAACGCAGCAGCACCTCAGAGGCTCCCCCTTATCCTTACTGTATCATGTATCACAAGGCTCCTGTCATTCAAGTCCCCCGACAAGAGCCCTGATATCCTCTGCTATCCTTTCGTATTCAAAGTCGTGTACATAGTGGCCGCAGTCGAGCTTTACAAGCTTTCCGTTCACGGAAGCATTCACCATTGCCTGTGCGCCGTTTTCCCAGCTTTCATCGGCTTGTGTGCTGTCGGGAGAAAGGTACAGTATCATTGGTACAGCCGGCAGCGCAGAACTGTTTATCTCTGCATTTACAGCCCTCTCGATATCCTGTTTGCCTTCGTTCATGATCGTATCGTTAAGCAGCTTATGACAGCATATCTCGGTCATTATTTTGTTTTCCTCCTCGGATAGCGTTCCGGATTGGTCGAGACTTCCGAGACGTAAAAGTCCCGTTGCTTTACTGAACTTATTTATCCCGACTGCAAGCTTCATAAGACTCTGCTCTTTTTTGTAAAGCTCCTCGCTTTTGCAGTTCGCTGTACACATATCCAGTCCGACGATGGCTTCCACCTCATCGGGGTACTTCTGCGCCCAGAGTGTAGCCTCATAACCTGAGAAGGAATGAGCGCAGAGCACATAGGGGGCTTCGATGCCTGCCTTTTGCAGAGCCTCTCTGTCCTGACGGAGTATTGTATCAAAATCACGTTCGCCCTCAACTACATCGCTGAAACCGTACCCGAATTTCTCCACAACGGCTATCCTGTTCTCATCGCTGAGACGTGAGTACAGGCATCTGAAATCCAGTATGGGTGAGGGTGTGCTCCAACCGGCCATGAATACCAGTGTGTGTTCACCCTCGCCCTCGGTGTAGACGCTCATGTTGTGGCCGTCCACCTCGACGAGCTGCCCGAGGGGCGTTTCATAGAGCGCCTTGTTTTTTCTGAGCATTATCTGGTTGTATACCGTCATAGCCAGCAGAAACAGGGCAAGCAGAAGCAGTATGGCAAGCAGGGATTTGCCAATGAATTTAAGTACCTTTTTCATAATTTATCCTCCTGTTTGGGGTTTTCTGTAGGTTAGACGCAGAAGGGCAGGTTTCGTTACAGGAAATCGAAAAAATATTGCCGCCCCCGTTATCCGGGGGCGTTCTGCGTTATTCCTGAATCTCAGGCACCTCGCCTGTGTCCTCGTATTCGAGGATGTCTCCCGGCTGGCAGGAGAGGGCGTGGCAGATAGCGTCAAGTGTGGAGAAGCGGATAGCGCTCACCTTGCCTGTCTTGAGCTTTGAGAGGTTGACGTTGCTCACGCCCACCCTCTCACTCAGCTCATTGAGGCTCATCTTTCTGTCCGCCATAACGCGGTCAAGTCTCAGAATAATAGCCATAGAGCACCTCCTCAGACTGTCTCGTCAGCTTCCTTCTGAAGCTCTGCGCCGTAGCTGAATGTGAATACGAAGAGGAATACAACGAGTACTGAGAGCACACCGATGATGCCTATGCCGTTAGCTGTGAGTGCAGCGATGCCGAAGGGGATGAGGGAGTATGCAAAGTGCTTCATAGCCCTGATAACATCCTCGTGGAAGGGTGTCTCGCATACTGAGAGCTGCTTCGCGAGCTTCTTGCCGAAGATAGCTGCGATGAGTATAAGCGCCAGCAGGATGAGGAGCATAACGAATCCGGTGAGCATCATTACCTTTACTGAAGCGCTGTTGAATTCATCGATGGCACCGTCGATATTATAGGTCCTGCTGTGATCGCCTGTCTTCTCCTCTGTGACCTTCCAGTGCATATCGAATCCGAAGTTGTTGATACTGAGATCAGAAGGCTCGATATGACCTACACGTACTGCGCCTGAATCAATAAGGAACTTGCCTATGGGGTTGAGATTAGTCTCGTCGATCTCCAGATTTGCATCGACTTTGCCGGTGATAGTCATCACATCGTCTGAAAATCCTGATGCTGTGATGCCTGCGATGCAGGTAGCGATGATGCCGAGGATGAGCACTGCGATAACGATGACCGAGATAACGTAAGCGACCTTGCCTAAGATGTTGATCTTTCTGATGTTTGCGTTTTTCATAACCATTCTCCTTTTTATAAATCTGCGGGTTTATATTTTTTTCATAGCTTTCAGATCTGACCGGCGGGGTGTTTCCGTGTTCCCTTCCGGTGACTATATCATAGCACGGTTTTTTACGAAAGTCAATAGTTATTTATCGAAAAACGATAAATATTGTATGTTTGCATATAAACGGCTCTGACGGGCACTGCCTCATCTGTGCAGATTACACGATAATTATTTATCGACAAACGATAAAAACTTATCGTGATGCGATGAGGGCCGCTTGTCCGTGAAGGTCAGTGCTACTGACAAAATGAGAGCGCCCGTCAGAATGACAGGCGCCCATGCTGTGTTATTTTGTTTTCTTTCCGGCATTGGCTGGCTTCTTTGCTGTATTCTTCTTTTCCTTCTTCTCCGGCAGCGGAGCAGGAGCGGCGGCTATGAGTTCCGGTACAGGCTCAGCCGCGGGAGTGCCGAAGAGGAAGAGCCTTTCTGTCCATGCTCTGCCGGAGAGCTTTTTCCGTGCAAAGTCGTACATAAAGCACATACCTGCGGCGGCATATCCGGTCATCAGCATGAAGTAGGGAAGAGAGTACTGGGACTTTGTCTCGCTCATAAGGTGGAAGAGGATACCTCCGAGGACCGCGAGAGGGAAGAGGAGCTCGAGGACGCGTTTCCTGCGGAAGGATGCGATGATTCCGGCAAGCACGCCGATGAAGACTATCTGAGCGTACTTGTCCATATAGCGCTTCATGGGGTATTCTCCGGGGCCGCACACCCATTCGGCAACAGGGCCGCGCCGGAAGTTGTAGGTCGGCCGCGCCTGGGTGTTCCATATACTCTCATAGCTCGTCTCGTTCCACTGCGAGAGATATTTCTTCATGAAGAAGTTGCGTGTATAGTCAGGATGTCCGGCGAAATAGCGCAGTCTCTCCTTTATCCCCTCTGATGCGGCGTTCCTGGTCTCGCCCTCGTTGAAGCCTTTTTCATTAAAAAGCTCCAGAGTACAGGAGATGTCAAACCAGCCGGGAGTTCCCTGGCTTTCACTCAGTCCCATATATATCCATGTGTTGAACGGCACGCTGTCCAGAGGCATGGCTTCTGCCCTTTCGTAATACGTATAGCTGACGCCGTACTGTATGAACAGGCTCAGCACCATGGAGCATACAGCGAGGAATATATCTGTGAAGTACTTCTTTCTTGCAGGCATCCTTGCGATCAGCATTATGACTATCGCTGTGACGATGATGATGTAGTTCTTCTTCACCATTACCGCTATTGCCGAGGAAAGGAAGGTGAGGAGCAGCCAGATGAGGCTGTTGTTCTCCATATACCTCAGGATGCTGTATACGGCGAGGAGCGCAAACATAAGTCCGGGGATTATGCCGTAGGCATAGCTGTTCGTCAGCAGCGGCGGCGCACAGAAGGCCAGCATAAGGAAGGTGAGGTCCGTGATGCGCCTGTCCCGGAATATACGGCGGTTTATGGCGGCGATCAGCATATCCGACACGGCGAGCATGGGAACGTTGACGTATTCAAGCACCATGAAGGTCTTCACGCCTCCGAACAGATTGCATACCCGGAAGACGAGCTCATAGAAGAGAGCCATGCCAAGCTGGAACGGATAGTAGGTGAAGTAGAAGTAGGTTCTTTCCGTGAGCCAGTAATAGTCATTCTTTGCAAACAGATAAGCTGCGTTTGAGACATAGGCGGAGTCGGCTGAGGGCGCGCTCTGTGCAGAATGCACCCACAGGAGACCGGCTGCCGTTATCCATATCATAAGGGCGAGCTGTTTTTTTCGGTAGGAGATCTTTTTCAGTCTCGGCAGGGCGATAAAGCAAAGCATGATCCCGGCGGCGGCAGCGATCAGGTTAATGATGATGATATCGCTGTTGAACGTGATATTCTCTATGCCTCTGTCACCGGAAGACCACAATGCGGAGCCGTCAGGGACTCCGATGGTCAGATCCGCAGTCTGTAAAAAGCTGTACATAACAAGAATGCTCATAAAGAAGAGCATCATACACGATATGACAGTGCCGAGCAGCCGTTCAGTCACAGGCAGACCAGAGCCTTTTGAAGTGTTTTTCATAATATATCTCCTTGCCGTTGCCGGCCATAGTGTTATACTAATAATCATATCATTTTACAGCATTATTGTCAAGTAAGGCAGCCCTTTACTCAGTCCTTTCAGACTATTGCAATACATCCGGTGATATGTTATAATATTTATACTGTATCTTACACGTAATCCCCGCAGTGAACAAGGAGAGAGAAATGGAATACAAATATAAAGCCTTTATAAGCTATCGTCATCTTGAGCCTGATATGCAGGCCGCAGAAAAGCTCCAGAAGCTGCTCGAGGCCTACAAGCCGCCGAAGAACCTCGGCAAGACAAAGGAGAACTGGCGCATCTTCCGTGATGTATCCGAGCTCCAGTCCAGCAGCGACCTCAGTGAGGATATCAGGAACGCTATCGACAATTCGGAATTCCTTATCGTTATATGCTCACCCAAGTATAACGAATCCAAATGGTGCAAGCAGGAGCTCACCCGCTTCCGCGAGCTGCACAACAACACCAATGACAATATAATCACTCTTCTCGTGAACGGCCAGCCGCAGGAGGCCTTCCCTGAGGAGCTCACCTATACCGAGGTGAACACCACCGACGAGAACGGCAAGGAGGTAAAGGTACGCATGGAGGTGGAGCCCCTTGCTGCCAATATCACCGCGGACAGCCTCAAGGAGTCGATGAAGCGCCTGAATACCGAGTATCTCCGTATCGCCGCCCCCCTTCTCGGCTGCGATTTCAATGACCTCTTCCAGCGTGAGAAGCGCCGTGAGGCAGCGCGCAGAAGAAGGATATTCGGCGGAGTATCGGGAGTACTCTCCCTTATAACCGTTATAAGCGTGGCCTCAGCCGTGACCATCAGCGGCAAGAACGTCCGCATACAGCAGCAGAACGATCAGATCATGGAGCAGAACAGCCAGATCAAAGAGCAGAACAGCCAGATCATGGAGCAGAACGAGCAGATTGAGAGGAAGAATACAGACCTCATGGTCGAGAACTCCGGTCACCTTGCCGTAGAGTCGGAGAACCTCTTCAGTGAGAGCCGTCTTGTTCCGGCCATAATGAAGGCTGTTGAGGCTCTTCCCGCACAGGAGGGAGAGAAGCCGGTCATTCCCGAGGCTGAGTACGCCCTATCCCGTGAAATGGGTATGTTCATTCCTAACAAGCTCGCTCCCCGCATCTCCCTGAGACATGAGCGTTCCGTAGAGAAGCTCTCCTTCATGGCCGGCGGAAAGAGCGTTGTCTCACAGGATGCCACAGGCCTGTATTTCTGGAATGCTGAGACAGGTGAGCTCATAAAGAAGGTAGCCTTCTCCGACAGCGCATTCGCCTCCGAAAACCACCGCTACAGCAACAAGCTGACCGCGATATTCGATATCGATCCCGACAAGACCGGCACCTATTTCAGTCCTACGAGCTCCCCCGGACTGATATCCTACTCGGTCAGCTCCGTATTCAACCAGATCTATACCGACTTCGTACACGATGCCGATGAGGAGGAACCCGGCACAGGCGGAGACGTATACCTCTATAACTCGGACGGAGCGATATGGCGGCTTGACGCCCTGACCGGAGATGCCGCATGGAGCGCGCCCGCACCTGAATCAGCGAGCGAGAGCATCAGCATCATGCTCAGGAAGGATCATATCCTCCGTCTATGGCGCAGCGGGAGGAAGCTGCCGGGCGGCACCGATATACCCGGCGACGGTTATTTCCTCGATATCATCGACTGTGAGACCGGAGCGGTCACCGAGACCATAGATGTGACAGGCCTCTCCGATTCCTCCCTCGGCTATTCCGTGGACGTGGAGATCTTTGACGTCCGTGACGGTTTGCTCTATATCTACCTCGATAACAAGATGGAGGTACAGTCCTTTGAGATAAAGGATCATGCTGCCGTTAAGAAGAACGCGCTTCCCGAGCCCGGTATCGCAGAGGGCGTTCTGCACTCAGTATATATGGAGTTCATGGGCAGCGATCCTGTTGTCATTTCCGGCGATATCATCGGCTTCGACCTTACGACCACCATTTCCCGCTGCGACAGCGGGCTCAAGGAGAAAAAGTGGAGCACCTCCATTCCCGTCAACTATCAGAACAACGGCAGGGTGTTCTGTATGCCGGCAGCAGAGACAGGCTATGAGCATGACGTGCTCGCCCTGACGACGAACCGCACCTTCTCCTTTGTGGACTATGAGACAGGCGCGGTGATAAGCAGCGTCAACCTTGATGCAGAGATCATTGACGTTTCCTTCACACGTTCCGGCCTTGTGATGTTCACAGACACGACCGGCAGCGAATACGTGGTGAGCCTCGGACACTATACCGGCGGAGTCTCCGAGAGGGCAGCCTACAACGTGCAGAACATAGAGACCTCTGTATCTCTCTGCAGCTACAGCCGCGGAAAGTACGTCACCGCCGGCGATTACTCCAACACAGCCTATATCCAGTACCCCGAGGACAACGCTCATTTCACGGCTATCGATACAGGCGAGTATATGTATTCGCCTGAGGTACTGGCAGTAACGGATGACGGCGCATTTGCAGCGGTCAGAGCCAGCTACTTCCCCGACGGAGAGTACAACAGTGATACCGAAGTAGTTCCGCATCTCTTCATTTACGGCACTGCGGACGGAAAGCTCACAGAGATCAGCGGACTGGAGGGATACAGTATCCATACCGCAGCCTTCATCGGAAATACTCTTTATGCCGATGCCGCAAAAATACTTCCGGGCGGCGGCTACGATCCTGAGGACGTGATGTTCAGTGTGGATATCACTGACGGCACAGTCACTCCCGTTTCCGCTCCTACGGTAAAAAACTCCGTATCTCAGATGATACCGACAGGCGAGGGCATAATGTACCTCTGCGATTACAACAAGAATGTCGCCTGTATCGACTCGACCGGCAAATGCACTACGTGGGCAGCTTCCGAAGAGGGGGCTTCCGCAGACAAGAAGGTCATAGACGATAGAATGGCCGTATGCGGAGACAGGGCTGCTATCCATGCAGATGACCTGGCCAACGGCGGAGAGTGCATAATGATCCATTCCTTCGGCACCGGCAGCGAGACCAAGCTCGACTGGGAGTCCGGTGCAGGCAGGGAGGTAAGACATATCTTCTGGCAGAATGAAAACACCGTCGGCGTACTGTTCAGCAGCGGCTCCGTAGCCCTCTTTGATGCACAGAGCGGCAGTCTCATCACAGAGACAGAGCTCAGCGGACTGGTGGAGGAGGCCGTATCAGTCGCCCCCATGACAGCGGATACCTTCGGAGTCCTCTGCCGTGATTCATGTATCTACGAGGCTGACGCAAAGGGCCTGACCGGAAGAAGCTGCCGCCTTGACTTCGGCGCAGGTGAGGAAAACACCATACGCGGCTATGACAGCACCAGGGCAGGACTGCTCTCAGTCAGCCCCTCCGCCGACAGCAGCCGCATCTACGTCGTATGGGACAGAAATAAGGCATGGCTCCTCGATACGGACAGATTTGCCGTTCGCTTCAGGATAGATGACTTCGATGCAGCCCCCTCCGGCCGGGATATCGTGTTCATCAGTGATGATATGCATACCAGAGCCGGCTTCTTCCCCGTATATACCACTGAGCAGCTCCTTGAAGCCGCAAAGGATTACCTCTTCGCCCTCGGAGAGATGTGAAAGGACGATGTGAATGAAAAACAATAACAGCCGGGCAAGGACTACCAGGCTGATACTCATGCTTGCCGTTCTCTCGTTCGTCATCGCAACGGTGCAGGGCGCCATATTCTACAGCAGCTACGAGCCCTTTTTCAAGCTGCTGCTCGTTCTCCAGAACAGCATAAACGCATTCGGCTTCAAGGCCTCCGTCACTATAAAGGATACGGTCGCCTTCATCAAGGATCACCCCACCCCATTCAACAAGTCGATAGGATATGCCTACTGTATCGCCGTGTTCACTGCGCCCTACTGTACTCTGTCCTTCATATACAAGATACTCGAAAAGCTCCTGCGCTTCATCATCTTCTTCCGCAGGAACAGGGACTGCCGCCATGTGGTGATATTCGGCTTCAACGACGATATCCGTTCCATGCTCCGCAACAACCGATCCGATCCCAAGAAGATATGCGTGCATATCGTTACAGCCGGAGCTATCCCACAGGAGGAGGAATACGCACTGAACAAGGCGGGGTATATGATACACTATGCCGATATGCTGAAGGCAAACGATTCGGAACTCAGTCAGCTTCTTGCAAAGACGCGCATAACCTCTGCGCCGAACATCATCCTCTATGAGGATTCCTCCATACGCAATTTCTCTCTCCTCCAGCTTTTCCGTCTCAACGAGGAAGATCCCGAATCGAGGATCACCCTCGCGCCCGGCACAAAGGTATCCTGCCGCTGCGAGGAGGAGGGCATAGGCCGGCTCATCGCCGAATACTACAACAGCGCCGCCGGCACCGACGCCGACTTCGACCTGGAGCTTGTCGGACTGCCGGAGATGCAGATACACCGTATGTATTCCGACCACCCCCTGCATACCATATATAAGGACAGCGATACTCCTCTCAGCGAATGGACGGTACACCTCCTTGTTGCCGGCTTCGGACAGCTCGGCGAGGAGGCAGTCCTCCAGGCCATGAACCTCGGCGTGGTGCATGAGAAGAACCGCATCATCATTGATGTATACGACAGCACCGTAAGGAAAAAGAAGGCTGTCTTCCTTAACCAGCTCAGCCGTGAGACCTTCGAGATCACCGGGAACAGCGCAGTAATGAGACCAGAGGCAGCAGACGGCCGCCTTGAGATAAACTTCCTCGAGACCGATATCTCCCATGCGGATTTCTATGATACCGTCCGCAGCAGGAACGATGACGAGCCCTATACCTATGCGGTCATAGCCCTCGAGAATATCGACCTTGCAGTAAACTGCGCGATGCAGCTGACGGAGATGTTCGCGGAGCAGGAGAGGAAGGTGCCCGTGCTGATGCGTATGGATACCGACCGCAGGCTCGCAGGATATATCGCCGGGGATACGAGTTCCTTCGCAGACGTGAGCCTTATCGACGACAGGAGCTTCGTCATAACCCTCGATATGATAATCGACCATGCCATAGACCGTATCGCCAAGGACTACAACCATTTCTACAATAACATCTCGCTCATCACAGCAGGGGAGGAGCCGCCTGCGGAGAGTGATCCCGGCGATCCTGACAAGGAGTGGAACAGGCTCAGGCTGTTCAGACGCTCGTCAAGCAAGGCAGCAGCCTACCACGACGAGGTCAAGGACGTTATCATACCGCGTCTTGCAAAGGAATGCGGCGCGGAGTTCTCAGACAAGCTCAACGAGCTCATCGGCCGGGAGGGCAGGCTTATGAAGTATACCGGCACCGCCTGGCAGATGAACGGTACCGAGGAGGAGGTACTCAGTGCGATGAAGCAGGACAGCTTCGCCTACGGACTGGCCGCACTGGAGCACCGCCGCTGGTGCTGCTATATGGCCTCTATCGGCTGGAGAGCTGGTAAGAGGAGCGACAGGTTCCGCCGCAACCCCTGTCTTGTAACGCAGGAAAAGCTCATGGAGACCATGCCGGAAATGTGCAAGTACGACCTTATGTCACTTATGGCAAGATATAAGAGGGCAGAGGAAACGGAGAAATAAAAAACAACCGCTGAGGGATCATTCTCTCAGCGGTTATTTTGTAATATACTCATTAAAAGGATGTTAAGCCGATCAATGTATTTTTTGCGTGCATCAGCATAGTCCCGGCGTTGCTGTCTCGACTTTTCGGGTTCTTCCAATTGGTTGTAGCTTCCGTAGTGATGGGTTATATTTATGAGATCTTCATCATATTCATCATAAAGCTCTTTTGCTTTTTTCTTTGTGGTTGGAAATTTCAAAAGGAAATACTCTATCCTTGCTTCATTAACACTAAGAGGATTCGCACCGCCCGCATAGTTATGATCATCTCCCTGAAGTCCATCATCTTCCCATTTGCAGAACGGACAAATATCGAATGAGCTATATTCCTCAAATTCGGTTTTACCGCATACAGGACATTTCATAAGTTCCCTCCTTGCTATGCAAATAAGGCATCCACCAGCAGATGGATGCCTTGATCTTTTGAATAATACTCCCGACAGGGATAAAATTATCTCTTTGAGCTAAGCAGTATCGTTTCGCTCACTTTTGCTGTTTTTCAAAAAGCGCCGAAATTACGATAAAATCTGCAATTCAGAGCAAACGCTCTTGTTGTAAATTTCAAGTTTTATCGTAACTTGGTTCAACTTTGTTGAACAGAAGTTGAACTGACGGACTTGGGTATCTCGTCGGTATTCAGAGAATGTAACTATAACGATTGCAGTGAGGATAAGGCATCTTCCTCACTCTACCGAACGGAGGTAATCTTAATGAGCAGATACAAAAGTGAACAGACAACTTACGATCCACTGAAAAAGAAATACGTTCCGCTGTGGAGGCTTGACACCAACACCATGACCGTCACTCACTTCAATGCTGATACACTGACCGAGGAGAGCAAGACCTACCATACCGACTTCATCAGGTATCATCTTCATTATTCTGACAGCAAATGCCCTGACAGGCTTCGCAGGCTTGTCAACGAGGGCAGGATCATACAGTACCTCGATGATATGGAACGGAAAGTCGGTGAAGCTATCTCACGTCAGGTGGAGCTTTGGAAGCAGACAGACAGTTGCTATCAGAAAGCTGTCCTCAGCGGTGATGCCGAAAAGATGCTCGGTCTGGAAAACTACTTCATATATATGGCGAGAGAATCGGTGTTTGAGTGTATGGTTTATATTTGATTGTTTACGGCTGTGCCTTCGGGTGCAGCCGTCTATGTTAATTAGATAAAAGAGAGATTTTTTTCTTCAACTCGTTCTCTGCTTGAATCAGTTGCTCTTTTAAGACAACATATTGTTTTATATAGGTGTCCCTATATTTTATCTGTTCATCATAAGGAATATATTCTATGTAATAGTTCATTAAATCAGTAGGTCTTATTGTAAGCTTTGAAGTACCATCGGCTAAATCATTTCTTAGTTCTTCCCTAATTGATTCAAAATAATAATTGTAGAACTGCAAATCTATCTTATGATTTGGGTCATTTTTCGGAGAAAGGATTAAACATAGATTACTTGCAATGAATTTCCCGTTTACATAGTGCGTTCTTCCGAGCGAGCCGGCTGCACCTACAGCAAAAACAATTGCTTCACAATCATGAGTAGATACAGTATGTTTTTTCCATTCAGAAGAAGCTGTAATGAAATCAATATCGCCATCATCATTGGCATCCTCAGAAGCTAAAGCTCCTTTTTCGTAAGTAAACAAATCACCAATTCGGACTAAAGGACGACTATTAGATTTTTTCTTTTTAAAGCCTGAGCAGTTCAAAATACCTTTATCGTCATATATTTTGCGTTTCTCAGACACTCCACTTATTTCTTCTAAATCATTAATAGTTGAATAAATTGCAGCCTGTCGTTCTTCCCATTTACCATTTTTATCTACTCTGCCTTTATGCTGTATTGATATAAACCCGTCATCTGAAAGGTTATAGAATAGAACGCTATCATCTGTTTTGTGCGGTGTTTTAGTAAATCCAAAAATGGACGTATTAACAGTGCGGTTCTGTTCAGTAAACAACTTTTCAGGGCATTTTATTACAAAATCAAGCTTAGCTTCGGAAAGAACCTTTTCTGTTAACCCGATTTTTATACATTTTCCAGTCTTTTGGTCATACTCTCCCTGATTGCGAGTTAACGTAGGAGTAGGCATTATAATAATAAGTTTGCCTCCAGGTTGTAAATATTCTAATGCTTGAAGAACGAACTTGATTGGTTTATTGTTTTCATAAGGAGGATTTATTATGATTTTTGTAATTTTATTGTCTTGCATAAACTCAGACAATTCCTTATCGCTGCTATTAACTATATTTTCGTGGGAGTCTCCTAAAAGAGAGGAACGATAAATCAACTTAGTTCTTCCATCTCCATGAAGGAACATATTGGAACAAGCCAAAGCAAAAAGGACAGAGTCTATTTCAAAACCGATTAACTGGTTCTCCTTGATATTTTTAATCACGTTGGGATCATTTGTCATCCCTATCATTTCTTCCATTGCTTCCATTAGAAAGCCACCTGTTCCCATACAGGTATCACATACAACATCATTAACTGATAAGCGTGCTAACTGCACCATAAGGCTTTTAATGTGATCTGGTGTCAAAATGATATTTTTATTATCGACCTTACCGGCTTTTGCAAGAAATATTTTATATGCTCGTGCAAGTATATCTTGCTTTTCCTCGTTCTCGAAAGGAATAAATATTTCATCTTCTATCTTTTTGATCATCATCTTGTAGTTCACAAGTGGATAGTCAATGGTTTTTATAAATGAGAACTTGTCTTTCCAACTATACTCTTTACTGAGATTGTTTATTTTTCCTCTAAGCTGTCTCTCTATTGCATTGATTATTGCTTCATTTAATAGATGTGCTTCTAATAGCTTAGCTCCAGTATAATCTTCTGGAGCTTGTTTGCTCATGTATTCTCTACGAAATGTTTTATCTTTTAGCGCAATCATGATTCCAGAAAAGAACAAGCTTCTTTCAGTATCACGAACGATATCTTCATTATGGAATTGCGTATTTAAGGATTTAAGTGTGGCATTAAGATGCTCAATAGTTGTACGGTTTTTGTATTTAAAGCTTTTAAACAATTTATCAATATCATCCAGTGAAATGAGAGCAGACACCTTTTCTATCCGATGAATTTCGTCTACACCATTTTCTTTAATAAAGTAAGAAACCTGTATCGTTTCAATTGTTTGTCCAGACACAGCAATGCCTATTAAATCGACATCGATTTTGTTTTCCTTCATATATAACTGGACTTCTTTTTCTGCCTGTTGTAAATCCAACTTTTTAGCTTCCACAATTATACAGTAATCTTTTTGATCTTTAAAAAAATCTGGATATCCATCGTTTGATGATCCTTTTTTCTTGCTTACAAAACCATATTCCTTTGGAATTGCAGATTTTTCGATGAATGTATTAGCTCCATAATATGTTCTAAAAACATTTTCAGTATTAGTTTCACTGATATTTGCTTTCGCACTCATAGTAATATCCTCGCTTCGAGATTTATATAGGACGTAATTGCGAACACTATCCCAGTCTCTATTATACCATAATTTGCGATTTTGTCAATACATTTTCGACTGTTTCTTATGATTATCATAACGCCTTAGCTTGTTATTTTATTACTTCGACTCCACCGGAATCAAAGTTGCCACTATTTCTTCCTCGGCTTCTTGATCTTAGCCACCGCCGTCACATCAAACCCATACTTATCGAGTATCCCCTCGGTAAGAGCCTTGATCTCAGCCTTATACTGTCTGCCCAGCTCATACAACTCCGCAGAGGGCAAGCCGTTTCGTATCAGCTTCTTTTTGAGTGCCGTCATTTTCTCCATACGCTCCTGCTTTGCCTGCATAAATTCATCGTAATCATCAGGGTGATAGCGCTCAATCTCCACCACATCGAGGTAGCCCTTGTATCGGCGGACAAAGGAATCGTAGTCCTTCTTGATTGCAGAATATTCCTGCGTACTCTCCTCGATGATTTTTTCTTTCTGCTGCTTCTGTGCTTCAATACATTCGGCGGAGCGACAGCAGACATCACCTTCTGTTCCAAGAAACAGCTTATGGCAGAATCCGCACTCACATACCGTCCACTTGTTCTTGTGAACGAGCCGCCCTATCTCTGCAAGGACGGTCAGCAGGCAGCTATCGCTTTCATGGAACACATTAAAAGTATAGTCGTCGGCAGCGATAACCGTTCTGCCCGTTGCAATATCAAAATGCTCAATAGTGACTTTGTGACTAAAATATGCTTCACTGCACAGCAATCTGAGCTGCGTATCGAAAAACGCATTGATGCGTTCAGATATGCCTGTCTGTATCTTATTCCTGTTCAGCTTGGCAAGCACCACATCATTCGGCTTCAAAAGCTGATAACGCTCGGTGTCATACAGGTCAATGACCGCCGACACAAAGCCCCTGAAAAAGATGTTTTCCCCATACTCGGCAGCGAACCTTGCGATCATATCATCGGTGCTGACCTCGATGCTCCTGCCGATACGCAAGGCACTGTGAAGCCTGTCCCGAAACGTATCAAACGGCTCGGTATGCTCCCGAAACATCTTATGCTGATACAAAAGCTCATCAAAGGTATATGTCCGTGTATTCAGGACTGCGCCGTGAATACTCTCCTCATCATTCTGTACAGACTGTGCGATGTCTATCGTGCAGTCTGTTTCGTTTATGCGGTAAATTGTGGTAGTTCCCATAGGCTCACCTCGTATTTAGTATCTTTTTCTATTATAACATACAATACGCAGGTTGTCAATAATATGCGTATTCAAATAAATGTATTTCGTATCTTAAAATTATTTGCGTATTTGATTGGAGCTATACGCAATATCCAAACTAAGATGCGTTTGAAAATGGTACAATATTCATGTCAGCAGGAGAAAGATAGCTGACACATCTTAATACATCAGAAAGGACTGATAGAAACTTGAATGAATCTATCCAGTGGACAACACCCACACCCCTCCGTCCCGATGGGACAAACCTCCTGCCGTTTCCTGTGAACGCTCTCCCACCTATTATAGGTGATATGGCACAGGCGATAGCGACCACCACATCAACGGACGTTGCAATGGCAGGCACTTCCATACTCTCGGCAGTGAGTTATTGCTTTTCGGGAGTTTACCGTATGTCCGCCAAACGTGACCACACCGAGCCGCTTGTGCTTGACACATTAACGATAGCAGACCCCAGCTTTAAGAAGTCACCCGTTATGTCGCTGATAAAGCGTCCGTACATTCAGTTCGCCCACGACTGGAACGAAAGCAACAAGCAGGACATTTTAAAGTCGCAGGCGGAACGAATGCTGTTACAAAGCAAGCTGGAAGCACTTGAAAAGGAGAAAGACGTTACCGCTGAGGAGATCGCAAAGCTCCAGACAGAAATCAGCAATATTCCGCCCAGCAACTTCCGCAGGATAGCGGTTGACGATGTTACACCGGAGTCACTTGTGAACCTGCTCGAAGAAAACGGCACTCTGCTGATGATCTCCGATGAAGCCGGAATGCTCGGCAATTTCAGCGGACGTTACAGCAACAATGTGCCGAACCTCGATTTGCTTCTGAAATCGTGGAACGGCGAGACCTACATCAGCGACAGAGCGACCAGGGCGAGTATCGTGCTGAAAAAGCCGTACATGAGCATCTGCCTTGCCTGTCAGCCGTATGTCTTTGACGGTATGATAAACAATCCTGTGTTCCGTGGCAGCGGTCTGATAGCGAGGTTCATGTATTGTTTCCCTGTGAGCAATATCGGCACTCGCAAGTACGATACGCAGGCTGTTCCCGAATCTGTCGCTGAGAGCTACAAGAACCTTGTGTACAAGCTCCTCGGAGCGAAGTTCACCTACCACGACGAGAAAGAGCTGTATCTGCATTTCGATGCCAAGGCTTACGGCGAGTTCGTTGACTACTACAACAACTTCATCGAGCCACACCTCGTCACGGATATGGCTTTCTGCAAGGATTGGGGCGGCAAGTATCACGGAGAGCTGCTCCGTCTGTGCGGTATCATTCACTGCATCAAGTGTGCGCTGAACGGTGTTGAACCCGTGGAGAACCGTGTTACGCTGGATACGTTTTGTAACGCTATCGAGATAGGCGAATACTTCCGTGAACAGGCTATCTACGCTTACAGTCTCGGTGACGTTGATCTCGGCACGATAAAGGCTGAACGTGTGCTGAACAAGATTCGCTCGAAACACATTCAGCAGATTAGGCAGAATGACCTGTACAAGCTGTGCAGATGCACAATGTTCAAGAATGCCGCCGACTTCGCTGAGACAATGGAGATGCTGGAGGAATACAACTATCTCCGCCGAGAAACGATTCCGGCAGCAAACGGCTGTAATCGTTCGGGGGTAATGGTCTATATCAATCCCCACATCCGTACACAATAAACATTTTAGACATTATAGGAGCTATTGTGCTTAAAATGTCTAAAGTTCACAACATTAAAACCGTAGAAAGAGAGAGGTTTATTACTATGAATACAACAGAAAAGAAAGCAATCGTAGACAACATTCTGGAGCTACTCATTCAGCTCACCGAGGACGGGGAGAACTCCGCTCCGCAGACCACTACCGCACCGACCGCAGACAAGGTCGAGATGCTCACAATCAAGGAGAGTGCCGCACTCATCAGCGGACTTTCCGAACACACAGTACGCCAGCTTGTGAGACAGGGCAAGGTGAAGTCCGTAAGAACAGGCGCAGGCAAGAACGGAAAAATACTCGTAAACAAGGCTGACCTTGTGGAGTATTTTCAGGGAAAGGGGGCGTGAAAAATGGTCGATATGAAAAAGGTAAAAGCGCTGACCTCTCTGCTTGAAGAAAGAAGCGGTCTTGATGTGCGTGAAGCTGTTGCTCGCAGCATTCACTACCTCGATGGTTATGAGAGTTATCTCTATCGTGATGAGTTAAAGTATCTGCTCGAAACTCTCGATGTCGAGGAGGAGCCGCCGTTCTGATTCGGGAAATCGAACTTGCTCATTTTTGAGCGGGTTCAGTTCATCAAAATCTCCATAGGCTATTACTCATTTTTGAGTAAAACTCGTGTGATGATTTTGAAAAATGTAATGCGGATTTTTGAATAAATGTACCCACATTTTCGGCTGCTCCGACAGCCGTTCAGCCTCGCAGAGCCACATTAGCATTTTTGATAGTCCGAGTAGGCTGTCAAAAGTGCTATGGGGTTACTGGCGGCGCACCGCAAGTAAATCCGGCTCTCCGAGCCGTTTGGTTTGCCGATATCCTTATCGTTGCAAGCCAATTTGCACGTCAGGGCTTTGCATCAGCAATCTCCCTCATCAGAGGGTCCATCTATAAATATAAAGGAGACTTTAATTATGATCGCAAAAACTATTTCGATGTGTCAGGGAAAAGGCAGCCTGTCACACAATAACAGGGAGTTCACTGCCAAGAACATCGACCCGTCCAGAACTGCGGATAACATCGTGTTCGTTCAGCAGGATCTGGGTGATGCTTACCACCAGCTTTTTGATGAAGCGGTAGCGAGATACAACGCTCATCAGAAAAGAAAGGATCGCATGATCGACGACTACTTCCAGCACCTGTTCAACCGTGAGCCGAGCAAGAGTGTTATCACCGGAGCGAACAAGCAGAAGAGCTTCTATGAGGACTTGGTGCAGATCGGCACGAAGGACGATACAGGTATCGGCACTCCCGATGCGGAAGTTGCTGTCGCTTGCTTGAAAGAATACATGGAGGGTTTCCAGAAAAGAAATCCGAATCTCTATGTGTTCAATGCGGTGATGCACCTCGATGAAGCAACGCCTCATCTGCACATCAACTACATTCCTGTCGGTCACTATGACAGAGGTCTTGATACCAGGAATGCTATGGCGAAAGCTCTTGAGGAAATGAACTTCGGTCATGATGCAAGAGCGATCAACCGTTGGCGGCTAAAGGAGTGGGCTGTACTCAGTAATATTTGTGCTGAACACGGTATTGAGATTAGTGAACCGCAAAAGTCCAGAGGTTACAGCTACACAGTCGAGGAGTACGGCAAGCATCAGGATGAGATAAAAGCTCTCAATGCTGAAATGGCTCAGGTCGAAAGTGAGCTTGCTGAGAAACAGGCAAAGCGGGAAGATCTCGACCAGCAGATTGAGCAGAAGACAGCTCAGGTCAAGGCGATACTCAACTACATTCCCGACTATGAAAAGGAGTTCAAGATAGAGGATGAGTGCGATCAGCTTCGCAGAGAGCTTGTCGGTCTGCTTGACGGTAAGCTGTCTATCATGAAGCACAAGGATGCTATCATCGCCAAGGTGCAGAGACTCTGCAAGCTTGTCAAGAAGGTCAATGATAACGCTTACAAGTCCGGCAATACGATCTACTCTCTCCATGAGAAGCTCGATGCTGCGATGAAAGAGTATGATGATGTGTGTCAGCGTTGGAAACGTGCAGCAGAAGAACGCACGGACCTTCGCCGTGATAATGCTGAACTGTCAGCTGAGGTCGATGACTTGACAGAATTCGTGAGCCTGCTGAAACACTTGGAGCCGCAGAAATACGCTGAGGTCAAGCAGGCACAGGAGTATGTTCACCGTCAGCGTGAACAGGAAGCACAGCAGCAGTCCGCCACCAGAAAAAAGAAATCGTGGGGACTTGAATAACATTAAAGTAGAATAAAAGACAAAAAGCTATGGCATATCTCCGAAAGTGCTTGACAGAAAGAAAAATGCGCGCTACAATGATAATACGAGATATGCCATAGTCCGTAAAGGAGAAAATATGGCAAATATTACAAACAGAAACGGAAAGTTTCTCATAAGAGTATTCACAGGTCGTGACATCAGTGGAAAGCAGATAGTCAAGTCCACAACTTACGTTCCGCCGGAAGGCACATCACCGAAAAAGGCTGAGAAGCTGGCTCAGGAGTATGCTTTTGAGTTTGAAAGGCACTGCAAGGGTTATGCCCAGTTAAATGAGAATATGCGTTTCTCCGAATTGGCAGAGTGGTATTTTGAGAACTATGCACCCGAAGAATTGAAGCCGACTACTATTCTGAACTACGAAAGTCAGTACAGAAACCACATCGCACCGATACTCGGCAACAAAAAGCTCAAAGATATTACCACACCGATGCTGACGGAGTTTCTGAAAGTGCTTGGCAAAGAGCATCACTTAAATCCTATCTCGGTCAGAAAGGTCTATATAGTGGTGCAGAGCATTTACCGCAGAGCCTTACAGCAGGGTTTTGCAAGGGACAATCCTTGTCAGAACGTGATAATTCCGAAGAAGCGTGACAGTGGCAAGCGTTATTCTCTTTCTGAGGAAGAAACAAAGCGGTTTCTCCACCTTATCCGTGACAAGCCGTGGGACGAAGATGTGAAACGTATCCTGATCGTTCTGCTGTTCACTGGTATGAGGATAGGCGAGTGCCTCGGTTTGGCGTGGGAAGATATTGATTTCGAGAAGAAAACGATATTCATTCACCATACGCTGTCCTGCGTGGACGGAGAGTGCTATCTTGATTCACCAAAGACAAAAAGCAGTATTCGCCTTATAGCCATGAATTCGACAGTTGAGAAATGCCTAAGAGATCAGCAAGCATATGTTGGGGAGCTAAAAACGGCTCTTGGAAACAAGTACGCTCACCCCGAAATGGTCTTTCCGTCCGGGTTAGGCAATTATCGTGACCGCAGCTCCGTGTATCATTCCTTGAAACGTATGACCAAAGGCACTGAGTTTGAGGACATGACGCTACATAAGCTGAGACATTGCAACGCTACGCTTTTGCTTAACAGCGGTGTTGACCTGAAAGTAATCTCTGAACACCTTGGTCATTGTGACATTGGTGTTACTGCGAACATCTATGCCGATGTACTTCAAAAGCAGAAGATACGCCTTGCTGACACGATAGACGATAAACTTTCCGATGAACTTATTTAATGTAAAAAACCTCTCTGTCGGTCTCCCGACAAAGAGGTTTACATTCACAGTATTTAGTTGAACAATCTGTTGAACAGATTCGTAAGAAACTCTCGAAAATACCGTAATATAGGCGTTTGCGAAAAAATCTTTTAACGCTTTGAGAACTGAGGAGCGCGACGTGCAGCCTTGAGACCGTACTTCTTTCTCTCCTTCATTCTGGGGTCACGAGTGAGGAATCCGGCCTTCTTGAGAGTGGGACGGAGCTCAGCATCGAACTCGAGAAGAGCTCTGGAGATACCGTGTCTGATAGCGCCAGCCTGACCTGTAACGCCGCCGCCTGCAACTGTGCAGACAACATCGAACTTCTCTACATTATCTGTGAGAGCGAGGGGCTGACGAACGATCAGCTTGAGAGTCTCAAGACCGAAGTAATCGTCGATGCCTCTGCCGTTGATTGTAACATTACCTGAACCGGGGTAGATTCTTACACGAGCAACGGAGTGCTTTCTTCTACCTGTTCCGTAGTAGTATTTTGTCTTTGATTCGTACATTTTTGGGCACCTCCTTGATTAAAGCTCGTAAGCAACAGGCTTCTGTGCAGCCTGCTTGTGGTCTGCGTCCTTGTAAGTTCTCAGTCTCTTGAGCTGTGCTCTGCCGAGAGAGTTGTTGGGGAGCATACCGTTTACAGCGATCATCATAGCTCTGTCAGCCTGATTAGCCATCATATCCTTGTAGGAGATGGACTTGAGGCCGCCGATCCAGCCGGTGTGCCAGTAGTACTTCTTCTGCTCCAGCTTTCTTCCTGTGAGGATAGCCTGTGCGCAATTGATGATGATAACATGGTCGCCGCAGTCTACGTTAGGTGTGTAGGTAGGCTTGTGCTTGCCTCTGAGGATGTGAGCTGCCTTAGCTGCTACACGGCCGAGAGGCTGGCCTGCTGCGTCGAGGATATACCATGTACGTGTTACTTCAGCCGGTTTAGCCAGTGTTGTTGACATAATAAGTTCCTCCTTATGAGATGTATGGTCAGTGCGATTTTTGGCCGCACTGATGCGCTTTCCGCGCAGTGACAGATATTATTATACATGATTGGCAGGGTGTTGTCAATAGGTTTCCGGGATTTTTTTCAATCTATATTCGATTTTCTTTTTGATTCTCTCTGTTTTTCTCTCATTCTCTCACTTTCTCTTGTTCTGTTCCGGAAATTGGCCGCCGAAATTGCGGGGCAGGGCAGGGGATTTTTTATGCAGAATGGCAAGGGTGAGCTGTCAGCCGTTAGCCCTTAGCCGTTAGCTTTATGACCGTAGGGGCGCATTCCGTGCGCCCGCAGTTCATCCGCCTGTTTTCAGCGGTTTTCCCCCACCCCCTGCCCCCTCCCCGGCGGGGAGGGGAATAAAAAATGAGGGGGCTGCGCCCCCTCGAACCCGCTTTCTTCTGAGGCTTCGCCCCTTGCCCCTGATTCAGCCTGCGGTTGTAGGGGCGGCGTCCCGCCTTCATATCGTTTCATAAAGACAATCCTCTCTGCTTGATTGACAGAGGGATGCCATTTATACATTTTAATATACAATTCTATAGATTGCACACGCAATGACAAATTTGATGAGCAATACTAAAAACCAGGGACAATTTTCAAGTGGCTTTATCATAATAGTAGGAATATATACAATTGAACTAATAAACAGGCTAAAACCTGCCATATAATCATGTTGGATTAAATTTCCTATGGCGCCCAATAGGTCAAAGATAATTAACCCCCAACTAACAACTCTGTATTTCGTATTATTAACCACAGTGATGGATGTGGATTCTGAAGGTAGGTTCTGTGATGCTCCGCAGCTACTACAAAACGAACTGTTATCAAGTATTTCTTTTCCACATTTAATACATTTCATCCTTATTCCTCCTTTATATCAGTACATCTCTGATGTACTATATTCTATATACATTATAACATGATATATTATAAATTGCAAGTAAAAATTACTTGCAAATATAAGTGTATATTTCGCAAATAATATCATGTAAAATATAGATATAGACAATAGGGGGAGAGTGAACAGTAAAATGTTTGAAATAAAAAGGCCGTCGGCGTCAAACAAGACTATCCGTATGCCGGACGAGCTTATCGGACGGCTGGAAAAGCTCGCTGCGCAGAATGATATATCCTTCAATCAGCTTGTTATACAGTGCTGTGAATATGCGCTGAGCAATATGAAGACTCCCGAGAAAGAAGATAAGGAATAACAAAAAGCCATGCCCCTTTTCAGGTGCATGGCTTTGTTGTTATCATCCCAGCATCTCTTCAAACTGCGAGTAGTCGAAGCCTATGGTGTCGCCGCTCTTGTCGGTGGGCTCTTCCATGATGTACTCTCCGTCCGGATAGTAAATCTTCCATGTCTTTTTAGGACCGTAGAACTCCGTGAAGTCGATCCATGCGATGCCCTTCTGTCTGAGGATATCGCCGAAGGTCTCGCCCTCTGAGTAGGTTATCTCGCCGGAATCCCTTGTCTTCTTGAATTCGCCGTTCTCTATGGTGTACCAGCCTATGCTTGCAGCGCCGTTTCCGCCGCCCTCAACGAGCACGAACTCGCCGGTATTTGTATCTGCTGCAAAGTAGCTTCTTACAGCGTCGAATTTATCCACTATGGTCTTGAGCTTGCCGTCTTCGTAGGTGTATATGGCTATCAGCTTGTCGTCTATCATAGTGCCGTAGGTCAGCACCAGCTCGGGCATATTGTCCATGTCGATATCGTACAGGGTGAATACCACATCCACGTAGTCACGGGGATCATAGATGGGGGAGCCGTCGTCCTTTGTGGTGTTCTGGAGCTCTTCATACTCCTTCGGATCCATGGAGGCCCTGTCCTCTTCGATTATCTGCTCCTTTACGCCCTCGAAGCAGTCCTGTATAGCCTGTCTGTACACCTTGGCAACATCGTCCCTGATCTCTCTGGACTCCCATTTCCATGTAGTGCTTTCGGCAGTGATACCGAGGTTCTGAGCTGCGTCATCGCCGGGATCGGAAGAAGCCGGTCCGGGCGGATCTGTCTTTACGCTCTGACATCCTGTGAGAAGCATCGCCGCAAGGACGAGCCATGCTGTTTTTTTCATATTCATTCCTCCGTTATCTCTCCGGTCACAGCCCAGTTCATGGAGCCTGTGATCCTGACATTTACGAACTGACCGATGAGCCTTTCATCACCGGGAAATTCCACAATGATCATCTCGTTGCTCTTTCCGGTCAGATAGCCTTCACGCTTTTTTGCCCTGCCGTCAGCGAGCACTCTCATGGTGCGGCCGACGAACCTCTTGTAGTTCTCTGTGGATATCCCGCGCTGCACCTCGAGCAGACGGCGCATACGCCGGCCCTTCTCCTCCTCGCTCACCTCGTCATCGATCTCGGCAGCCTTCGTGCCGGAGCGCCTTGAGTAGATGAAGGAGTAGATATTGTCGTATTTCACCAGCCTTATGGCATCGAGAGTCTCCTCAAACTCCTCAGCAGTCTCGTTGGGGAAGCCGACGATGAGGTCGGTGGTGAGTGAGAAACCGGGATCCCTGCTTCTGATCCTGTTTACGGTCTCCATATATTTTTCAAAGGTATAGCGTCTGTTCATGCGCCTGAGCACCTCGCTGCTGCCACTCTGCAGGGGCAGGTGAAGATGCTTTGCGACCTTTTCGCAGTCAAATATGGCGTCGATGAGCTCCGGCGAAGCGTCCTTCGGGTGCGAGGACATGAAGCGGATGATGAAGTCGCCGGGTATCCTGTTGAGCTCCCTCAGCAGCTGCGGGAAGGTCATGCCGTCCGTGAAATCGCTGCCGTAGGAGTTGACGTTCTGACCGAGGAGCATTATCTCCCTGTATCCGTCCTTTGCGAGCTGTGTGACCTCAGCGATGATATCCTCCTGCTTTCTGCTCCTCTCCCGGCCTCTTACATAGGGGACTATGCAGTAGGTGCAGAAGTTGTTGCAGCCGAACATTATGGGCACGCTTGCCTTGAAGCTGCTCTCGCGCACCTGCGGGGCAGCGGCGGAGAAGTCGTCATATTCCGTTATATCCTCGCCGAAGTCCTTTCCCCTGAGAGCGTCAAGGAGAAGCTCCGGCAGGGCGCTTATGGCAGAGGTGCCGAGGACTATATCCACCTGCGGATAGGAACGCTTTATCTTTTCCGCGATATGGGGCTGAGCGGTCATACATCCGGCGATGCCTATGATGAGCCCGGGCTTCTGCTCCTTGAGCTTCTTCATGCTGCCGACGATGCCGAACACCCTGTCCTCAGCGGATTCCCTGACAGCGCAGGTGTTGAGTATGATAAGATCCGCAAGGCTCTCGTCCTCAGTGAAGCCGTAGCCGGCCTGCTTCAGGACGCCCTTTATCTTCTCACCGTCCGAGACATTGAGCTGACAGCCGAAGCTGCGGACATAGGCGAGCTTTCCGCTTCCGATAAGAGAGGCTATCCCGCTGATGAACTGATCGTTATCTTTCAAAAGTGTTCCTCCGTTCGTTAAATGTTCACCGATTAATTATACCACATTCTTCCGCAGGTTGCAAGTGGGTTTTTGCGCTGTTTTAGCAGATAAGCCATTAGCTTTTTAATTCATAATTCATAATGCATAATTCATAATTATTGAGCTGTTAGCCATAAGCCGTTAGCCGTTAGCTTTAAATGCAGAATGAAGAATTAAGAATGCAGAATTGCGGTATCGCCTTGCGGTGATGGATTCAAAAAAGCTGTTTTCTTTACGTTGCCTGTGCGATAGCCGGCTTTAGCCTGCGTATCTGAACAAAGCAAAAACCGGCAAAGGGAGGGAGAAAGGGGGAGAGGGAAAAGAGAGTCCAGAGAGGAAAACCGTATGGTGACTCCCCGCGGGGCGGGGAGATGTCAGCGCAGCTGACAGAGGGGACGGGCGCCTGTCAGGCGAAGGAGGGAGGGAAATGCCGGTTTTTGCTGCGGTTTTCTTTTTCCCTCCCTCTTTCCCACGGAGGTGTTCCTCTTTGGCAAACAACCGTTATGTAACGGGAGAAAGAGGGTAGGGGCGCATTCCGTGCGCCCGCTGAACGAATAATTCTTTCTACCTCTTGTTTTTTTGGTTATCCCTACCTGTACTGTTGATGCCAGAGGGGGAAACCAGGGGAGTTGGGGGAGGAAAAGAAAACCGCAGTAAAAGCTGACATCCTCCCCCTTCCCCAGTTTCCCCCTCTGGACTCCCCCTTCCTTGCCCCTTATCCCTCTCCTGTCAGCTTTTGCTTTTTCTCAGACACGCAGGCTAAAGGCGGCTAGCGCACGGGCAGCATGGAGAGCGTTTCGGCTTTTGACTGTATCTTTTCAGCTGAATGCCCTGCCCCGCAGCATAGAAAAAGCCGTCAGGCTGTACCTGACGGCTTTGTGTTCCGTGATTAATATGCGTTGCCCCAGCAAACCATGTGCTTTGCGGGCTTTCCGCAGCATACGCACTTGTCAGAGAGATTCTTCTGTAAGGTCGGGATGCAGCGTGAGCCTACGCCTGTCTGCTCCTTTACTGAATCCTCGCAGGCCTCGTCGCCGCACCACATAGCCATGATGAAGCCGTCGCCGTTCTTTGCGAGGGTATCCTTTATCTCGTCGATGGATGTACACTCGTATGTGCGCTTCTGCTGGTTCTCAAGAGCCTTTGCATACATACCGTCATGTACACGCTTAAGAGCCTCCTGTACGGCATCCTCAAGGCTGTCGAGGGATACTGTTGTCTTTTCGTTGTCGTGACGTGTAACGATAACGCACTGATTCTCCTCGATATCGCGCGGACCGATCTCAACTCTTACCGGCACGCCCTTCATCTCATACTCAGCGAACTTCCATCCGGGTGAGTTCTCGCTGTCGTCCAGCTTTACGCGGAGACCTGCTGCTGCAAGACGGTCTCTCAGCTCGGAAGCCTTTTCAAGAACGCCCTCCTTGTGCTGTGCAACAGGAACTATGACTGTCTGTATGGGAGCTACGGCAGGCGGGAGAACGAGTCCGTTGTTGTCGCCGTGAGTCATGATGACAGCGCCGATGAGACGTGTGGTAACGCCCCAGCTTGTCTGGTGGGGGAATACTCTCTTGTTGTCCTTGTCGGTGTATTCGATGTCGAAGGCCTTTGCGAAGCCGTCACCGAAGTAGTGGGAAGTACCTGCCTGGAGGGCCTTTCCGTCGTGCATGAGAGCCTCGATAGCGTAGGTGGCAACAGCGCCGGCGAACTTGTCGCTCTCGGTCTTTCTTCCTGTGATAACAGGCATAGCAAGAGACTCCTCGCAGAAGGTCTTGTATACCTGGAGCATACGCTCTGTCTCCTCTATGGCCTCCTCAGCGGTAGCGTGGATAGTGTGGCCCTCCTGCCAGAGGAACTCTCTTGAACGGAGGAAGGGACGTGTTGTCTTCTCCCAGCGTACAACGCTTACCCACTGGTTGTAGAGCTTGGGCAGGTCACGGTAGGAGTGAACTATATTTGCATAGTGCTCACAGAAAAGAGTCTCAGAGGTAGGTCTTACGCAGAGCCTCTCCTCCAGCTTCTCGTTTCCGCCGTGAGTTACCCATGCTACCTCGGGAGCGAAGCCCTCAACGTGATCCTTTTCCTTTTCGAGCAGGCTCTCGGGTATGAACATAGGCATACATACGTTCTCATGACCTGTTGCCTTGAACATACCGTCAAGGATGCGCTGGATGTTCTCCCAGATTGCATAGCCGTAAGGTCTTATTACCATACAGCCCTTGACGCTTGTGTATTCAACGAGCTCTGCCTTCTTGCATATATCGGTATACCACTGCGCGAAATCCTCGTCCATGGAGGTTATGGCAGTTACCATCTTCTTGTCCTTAGCCATTGTTATTCCTCTTTTCTGTGGGATAAAGTATTCAATAAACATATTATACCAGTTTGCGCCGTAAATGTCAACCATACAGGAGCGTAGGACATGAAAAAGGGACGTCCGGAGACGTCCCTGTATGTGCGTTATATAAGATAGGTCTTTCCTTCGATGGTGTACATCAGCATGGGGAGGTACTGAGCCTCGGAATCCGTGCGGAACAGTGTGCTCCTGAGGGAATGCTTCTCCTCGCTGCCGGGCAGGGTGTAGGTAGCCTCGACGTACATATATCTCATGCTGTCCTTGTCAACGTTTTTCTCAGCGAAGGTCTCGTCCTCCTTGAGCTCGTTGAGCATGGTGTTCACGTCGCTGAATGCCTGACCGGATTCCGTTCCCGGATCCTTGTCGGTGAAGAGATTTTCGATGAACACCTTGTCGAATTCATATCCCTCGCCGAGTATCTTGGCATAGTTGTCGTGGAGCGCCTTGAAATAGGACTTGGGATCGGGAGTATTCGTCATCTCGCAGTAATAGTTCATTACCTCGGGGAAGAAGGTATCCTCAACATGAGCGGAATCGCCCGAACCGATGGCATAGAGGAAGTTCGATACCATAGTAGCCTCCTCCTCAGTGAAGAAGCGCTTGTCGTACTCTATGGGGATGTACAGGCCGTTATCGTCTGTGGGGGCGAGTACAGTGAGCGTCGAACCGTAGGGCATACTGTCCTCGTCTATGGCGTGGCCGGGTGAAGGCGAAGCTACCATATTATTGTCAGATACCTGGCTCTCGGCCGGAGTTTTCGAGCTGCATGATGTGAGTACGGCTGTCATTGTCAGTGCTGCAATGAAGGCCGCAGAACGTCTGATAAGATCTTTCATTGTGGTTCCCTCCCTGACCGCTGCGGCGGTCATCAGTCTGCCGGAGGAGCTTCTTTATACCGCGCTCTCTCCGTCAGGCAGACATTGTGTTTTATTATAAGCTGATATATCAGCAGAATGCGTAATAGTGTCCGTCCTTCTCAACTACGACGATACCCATGCCGTTCTCGGTGTTCTTGAAGAAGAGCTGCTCGCCCTCCGCCGATCCCGTGACCATGACATAGAGCTGTATGCAGTATATATTGTCCGAATCTTCCTTTATCTTCTTGCCGTAGTCTTCTCCGCAGATATGGGAGATCTGCTCGAAGAAATCGTCGCTGAAATCCTCCTCCGGCACCTCTGCCTTGATGCGGGTGAGGCTGTAGCTGCCGCCCATCTGTTCGTCAAGGGAATCACAGCGGTTGGTGAAGGATGTCTTCAGGTCGTAGTCGAACTCTTTCGGGAGGTATTCCTCCATGGATTCGATATATGTGGGGTGGATGCAGGTGAGGTAGGTGTCATAGTCCCTTGCAGGGTATGTGCCGAACAGCTTTTCAAGATAAAGCAGCAGCGAAGCCGGGTATTCCTCCTCGTTGAAGTAGAGCTTCACGCCGCTCGGGCTGCATCTGTATGCGCCGAGGGCGTATTCCGGATCGTCCTCAGCGGGCTGTACGAGCTCGCCTGCGCCGTCCTCAAGTATGACCATGGACGAAGACTCGGTCCCGGTCTTCGCACCGCAGCTCCAGAGTCCGGCACAGCATACCGCTGCCGTAAGAGCTGCCGTCAGTCTTCTGTATATCATAGCATCCTCCTGTTATACAAAAGCATAATTTACACTTCCGCTGCTCTGCGCCCACTGAGCTGTCTCGGAGCCCTCAGTGACATAGAGCGTCAGGTCCTGAATGTCTTCAAGGCCCCAGTTCTCGTATTTCACGCTGCTGCCGGCTATGGTAAGGCTCGTCATGGATACGCAGCCCGTGAAGGCCTCCTCATGGATAACGTTCACGGACGCCGGAACATACAGCTCCGGGAGACTTGTGCAGGCTGCGAATGCACCTCTGTCGAGGAAGGTGAGGCTCTCCGGAAGCTCCACGCTCACCAGTGAGGAGCAGTCGCTGAAGCAGAACTCACCGATGCTTGTGACAGTATCGGGTATGATCACGGACTTCAGATCCCATTTTGCCTCAAAGGCGTAGTAGCCCAGCTCTGTGACGGGCACTCCGCCGAGCTCGGAGGGTATCACGACCTCCTCCGCGCTGCCTGAGTATTTTGTTATCACAGCTCCGCCGTCGATGACCTCGTACTCGAAGTCAGACGATGCTTCTATCTCACGCTCGCGCTCCGTAGGCTTTTCCTCAAGGGTATGTCCCTCGGGATCGACTATGACCGGAGCCTCGGTAGCTGTGACCTCAGTGGGAGCCTCTGACGGTACGGGATCGGCAGCGGGCTTCTCTCCGCATCCGGCTGACAGACAGACAGCGATGAGCGCTGCTGCGGCAAATACACGTTTTTTCATTATAATAATATCTCCATTATCTGCAAGCTGTATGATGACTGTGTGAACGATAGGCGAAATATAGCCCTTACGCCTTTGCTCTGTTCTTAGCGCGCTGAGTGTTGCTGAGAACTCTCTTGCGTATTCTCAGGGACTCGGGAGTAACCTCAAGGAGCTCGTCGTCTGCGAGGAATTCCAGGCAGTCCTCAAGGCTGAGGATGCGGTGGGGGACAAGACGGAGAGCGTCATCGCTTCCGCTCGCACGGGTATTTGTGAGGTGCTTCCTCTTGCATACGTTTACGACCAGGTCGTCAGTCTTGGGTGAAGCGCCGACTACCATTCCCTCGTATACGGGAGTGCCGGCAGGGATGAAGAGCTGTCCTCTCTCCTGTGCGTTGAAGAGGCCGTATGTAACAGCCTCGCCTGTCTCGAAGGAAACGAGTGAGCCTGTGCTCCTGCGGTCGATATCTCCCTTGTAGGGCTCATAGCCGTCGAATACGTGGCTCATGATGCCCTCACCTCTGGTATCGGTAAGGAACTCGCTCTTGTAGCCGAAGAGACCTCTTGAGGGCACCTTGAACTCGATACGCATACGGTTGCCCTGGGGGTGCATGGCAACGAGCTCGCCCTTGCGGGTGCCCATTTTCTCCATGACGGAGCCTACGCAGTCCTCGGGAACGTCGATGACAAGACGCTCGATAGGCTCCAGCTTCCTGCCGTCCTCGCCCTCCTTGTAGAGTACACGGGGAGTGGATACTGCCAGCTCATAGCCCTCACGGCGCATATTCTCGATGAGTATGGAAAGGTGCATCTCTCCGCGTCCTGCAACGCGGAAGGCATCTGTTGAGTCTGTCTCCTCCACGCGGAGGGAAACGTCCTTCAGCAGCTCGCGGAAAAGTCTCTCACGGAGCTGACGGGAGGTGACAAACTTGCCCTCCTTGCCTGCAAAGGGGCTGTCGTTTACGGAGAATGTCATCTCGACTGTGGGCTCGCTTATCTTTACGAAGGGCAGAGCCTCGGGAGCCTCTGTTGCACAGATGGTATCGCCGATAGTGATGTTCTCGATACCGGATATCCATACGATATCGCCCACCTTTGCCTCCTGTACGGGAACACGGTTGAGTCCCTGTATCTGGAGAAGGCTCACTATCTTGGCGTTGTAGTTCTTCTTGCTGCCGGTGTAGTCGCAGACAGTTACCTGCTGGTTCACCTTGATATCACCTCTTACGATGCGTCCGATACCGATACGGCCGACGTACTCATTGTAGTCGATAGAGGATATGAGCATCTGGAGAGGCTGTGTCTCGTCGCCCTTGGGGGGCTCGATGTAGTTGATGATAGTATCGAAAAGGGGCTTGAGGTCTGTACCTGCCTCATACTGGCTGAGTGAGGCTGTGCCGCTTCTTCCGGAGCAGAAGAGAAGCGGGCTCTCAAGCTGCTCCTCGCTTGCATCCAGGTCGAGCAGGAGCTCCAGCACTTCGTCGCCGATCTCGTCAAGACGTGCATCGGGACGGTCGATCTTGTTTACTACAATGATTATCTTGTGTCCCATTTCAAGAGCCTTGGAGAGCACGAAACGAGTCTGCGGCATGGGGCCCTCAGCTGCGTCAACGAGGAGCAGAACGCCGTCAACCATTTCGAGTACACGCTCTACCTCGCCGCCGAAGTCAGCGTGGCCGGGGGTGTCGATGATGTTGATCTTTGTGCCGTTGTACATAACGGAAGTGTTCTTGGCAAGGATAGTGATGCCTCTCTCTCGCTCGAGGTCGTTGGAGTCCATGACTCTCTCTGCAACAGCCTGGTTCTCACGGAATACGCCGCCCTGCTTGAGCATCTCGTCAACGAGGGTGGTCTTGCCATGGTCAACGTGGGCGATGATGGCAATGTTCCTTAAATCTTCTCTTATCATAATTATCCTCCTGTTTTCATGCCGGTATCCTTATCCGGCTCATATCATCATTCTCAGTCTTTCTGTCAGCGCATCCGAATTGATGTGGCTTTTCGGTATCCGGAGCGTACCTGTGTAGTTTACCACAAAAAAGTGCTTCGTGTCAAGTCTGCGGAGCTTTGCCTTCACACGGTACTCCTTTTTTGTCTCCTTTATGTCATGGACCTGCTCTATCACGGTGCCGCAGTATCTCACCACGGCCTCCCGCTGAAGGAACTCGTCCACCTTTGAGCAGGTGTTTATGTTCTTCATGTTGGAGGCTATCCTGCCCCAGTTGTGGTGCTCCCTGCCGAAGGTCACGCTGAACTCTGCACCGAAAAGAGTGTCATTTGTGCAGGCTCTGACTATATCTTCCATAACGACGGCGGAATTGATGTCGTCATCGAAGAGATAGGCGAGAAAATAGCGGTCTGCGGCTTTCTGGGAGAGGTATATATTGACGAAGCAGAGGACTGTGAGCGCTCCCAGTGCAACAGCGGTGAGCCGGGCTGTGAGAGTCCCGTCCATCAAGGCGAATCCCGCGGCTATCATAGCGGCTAAGAAAAGCACCACGGTGAGCAGCGTCCATTTTGCAAAAGCTCCCGGCTTCCGGGACATAAGCTGCCCGGACAGATTGTCTGCATCGTCCATACGGCATATCATCATAATATCACCCCCTCTGAATTGCCGGATACTGCATCCGGCAATGGTGACCTCCTATACATTTCTACACAAAAGCGCCGTGTTTCCGTGCATATCCTCTTTTTTTCAAGGCATAAAAAAGCCCTTGCCTTACCGGCAAGGTACTTTTTTATAAATGCTTTTACTTCTGAAGCAGCTATTACAGAACGTCCTCAGACTTCTCTTCCTCTGCCTTTGCAGCGGGAGCAGCAGGTGCAGCGGGCTTGATTGCGGGTGCAGCTGTTGAAGCGGGTGTCTTGTTGCCCATCTTGATGTCATAAACATTCTCAGAGATCTCACAGGTGATCAGAAGACCAGCAAGTGTAAGACCGTAGTTTATGAGGCTTCTTACGAGGCTGAGCAGATAGTTGAAGAAATTGCCGTACTTGATGATATCAATCAGGAAATCGACAACGCATACACCTGCAAGCACGAGAAAAGCGAGAATTGCGACATCTTTGATCTTTTTTGTCCAGAACATAAACCTATACCTCCATAATATAATATATGCTACCCGAGTCAGACTCAGGGTTTAGCCTGTAAGTTGCTTACAGCAGAAGCAAAGGATGAGGTAGGAGCAACAGGGCTCATCAGCACCTTTCCTGTGCCTCTGTATACATTCACAAGTCCTTCTCCGCTCACTGCTGAACCGATGAGGGATCTTGTGGACTTCTCAACGGTGAAATCCAGGTTTGCCGACCAGCATACGGCCAGATTTCCGTCGATCTTGAGTGTGTCGTTGTTGAGCTCGATCTCAATGAGCTCCTCGAAGGGAACATTGCTCTCAAGTGCGACAACGCCGTTTCCCCTGAGGACGAGATTGAAAAAGCCTTCACCGCCGAGAACGGCAGAAGATACATTCTTTCTTGCAACTACGGAATGCTGTACAGTGCCCTCGGAAGCGAGGAACATACCGTCCTCAACAGCAATGCCTGCACCCCATTCTGCGACATTCTGGAGGATGATGTATTTATATGTAGGCTCGAGAGTAAGGATACCTGTACCCTTGTACTCCGGCTTGATAGCTGATTCCTTTGTGACAGCGCCCTTGAACATCTTGCCCATGAGGTCGCCCACGCCCTTTACGTTGGTGGAAGCCTCCACGCTGCCAGCCATCCACTGCATAGCGCCGGCCTGTACGGTAACGGAGCTGCTGCCGTCAAGGTTCACGACGAGCTGTCTGCGGCGGACGCCCATGTGCGCCATGAAGAACTGAGTCTGTGCGTTGTAGGGCGAGACACTCTTGTCGACTGCGTATTCAAGTACCCCGAATGAACCGAGTCTGCTGACAAATGAACGGTTGTCGTTGGTGATGTTTCTGATAGTCATGGTATATTACCCTCCCTATGGTAAATGATAAAATCATTATATCATAGTGATGGGGGTTTGTCAATATACATCGCATGGCTCCGGGAAATTTTTTGAAAAGAAAAAGGACTGCATCGGCAGTCCTTTAACTGGTGGGAGAGGGTGGATTCGGACCACCGAAGCTGAAAAGCAACAGATTTACAGTCTGCCCCCTTTGGCCACTCGGGAACTCTCCCATATTCTATTTTCTGCCGTTTAAGCATAAAATGGAGCTGGTGGACGGACTCGAACCCCCGACCTGCTGATTACAAATCAGCTGCTCTACCAACTGAGCTACACCAGCTTAACTGACTTAGATATTATACCACAAACCGAAAGGCTTGTCAAGTGGTTTTCTGAAATTTTTTCAGATGCTTCCGAAATGGTATTGGTCGAGGCGACAGGACTCGAACCTGCGGCATCTTGGTCCCAAACCAAGCACTCTACCAAACTGAGTTACGCCTCGGATGATCTCTCAGGGATTCACTGACGTTAACCCTTGCCGTTGTTTCAGACAGCTTTTATATTATATCAAAGACGTGACAGAAAGTCAAGTGCAGAAATGCAGTTTTGTAACAATGCACAATTATACAGTGTCAGGGCTGTGGATAATGTGCAGGTGTGCCCCGGACAAAAAACAGATCCGCCGGAGCAGATCTGTCATTCGTCAGTATACAGCATGGTGACCGCAGTCACGTTATCACGTCCGCCGCGCCTGAGAGCCTCGTTCACGAGCAGCTGTGTGCGCTTCATGAGGCTTTTCGGCATCTCAAGTATGTCCTGTATATCCGGGGCGGATACGTAGTCGCTGAGGCCGTCCGTACAGAGTATGAATATATCTCCGGGGATGACGCTGCCTCTTATCCATTCAACGTCTATCTGCGGATCGGCCGTCAGGCAGCCGAAAGCCGGCATGATGATGTTGCGGTGGATGCTGTTCTTTCTCTCCTCCGCAGTTATGGAGCCTTCCTTGTAAAGCAGCTGCACGAAGGTCTGATCCCTGGTTATCTGCTTGATGTGGTGCTCACGGTAGCGGTAGAGCCTTGAATCGCCTACATTGAAGGCGAGCATCTGTCCGTGCCGGTCAACAGCTATGCCGCACAGCGTCGCCTGCATATTCCGGTACTGCGGATAGGTCTCGCTGAAGGCTGCCAGCTCACGGTGTATCCGGTAGAGCGACAGCTTCATATCCTGCTTGCGGTAGCTGTCTATCCCGATGAGCTTCTCAAGGCACATATGCGATGCGACCTCTCCGGAGCTCTCGCCCGAAACACCGTCCGATACGGCCGTCATAAACGGCGCATACAGCTCCTTCTCGAAGCAGCCGTCCTCGCAGACGGTCCTGCCGATGAGCATGGCGTCCTCGTTGTGGGACATTATTCCCTTATCTGTTACGCCGCAGCAGTAGAACATCCGGGTATTCCCTCCATCTGTGGTAAGTCTTATTCTTCTATGCCGTAGAAACGCATACCGTTACGGCAGGTCATGTCGAGCAGCGCCTGTGTGTCCATTCCTCTGAGCTCCGCCGCCCTTGCAGCGGTATACTCTATCATGGAGCTGTCGCAGCGCCTTCCGCGGAAGGGCTCCGGCGCCATATATGGGCAGTCGGTCTCGAGGAGGAGCCTGTCATCCGGCACCTCTGCGAGAGCCTTCAGCGCCTTTTTGGCGTTTTTGAAGGTTATCACTCCTGTGAAGCCGATGTACATACCGAGCTTTATGACCTCTTTCGCTATCTCGGCAGAGTAGCTGAAACAGTGCATGACACCGGCCGGACGGTACTCCCTGAGTATCTTCATGGTGTCCTCCGCGGCGTCGCGGCTGTGTATTATGACCGGCAGGCTCAGCTCACGGGCCAGCTCGAGCTGCTCGCGGAAGAGCTTTATCTGCCTGTCGCGGTCGTATCCTTCATAGTGGTAATCAAGGCCTATCTCGCCGATGGCCCTGACATCGGGACTGCTCATGGCGAGCTTCTTCAGCTCCTCCACGCAGCCCTCCTCCGCCTCTGAGGCGTATTCCGGGTGGAAGCCGGCGGTGGTGTATATCCAGCCGTGTCCGGCAGCAAGGGCGATATTGTCCGCTGTGTCTTTCACAGAGCAGGAGACGAGTACGGCATAGCGGACTCCCTTCTCCGGAAGCCCTGCCATGACCTCAGTTCTGTCATCGTCAAAAGCCCTGTCGCCGTAATGGCTGTGGGTATCGAATATATTTCTCAATTTGCGGCCTCTGTGGGTGCCTCGGCGAAGTATTCCTTCCTTATGTCGTTAACGAAGGACTGGCTGGGGATGAAGTCTTCGTATGATGTGGTTCCGTCGAGGATGAGGAAGGATGCGATAGCACTTCCTCTTGTGAACATATTCTTGATGGCGTCCTTCCTGTTCCTGTAATCAACTGATGTGATGTTGGAATCGGTGGTCATGTTTATCACAGATGTGAAGTTGTTGTCAAGGTTGGAAGCAAAGCGCTCGCCGTTGGTCTGGTTTATCATATCGGCCACAACGGAGCTTGCGATGTATGCTCTCTGCACCTCTCCGTCCGGGAACATGGAGTAGGTCACGAATCTCTCAATCTGCTCGGAGTTGAGGTACTGATCCGTACCGTCGCTGTTGAATCCGGCGATATCGACGTTTACGGGGTAGGATACGCCGCCGAGAACGTCACATATCTTTATGAGAGCTTCGGGGGATACCTTCATGTATCTGTCAACGGTGATGCCGAACAGCGCCTCGGTGAACTTGGCAGCTGAAGCAGCGCCGGCTCTTTCGTACTGGCTCTTGAGGTTCTGCTGCTGGCCGTCAACTACGGTGACGGTGTTTGTCGGGATACCGATGAAGAGGAGGCTCTTGTCGATCGGTCTCGAACGCATGAGTACGAAGGTGGAGGAGCACTTCTTGTCCGGCTCGTCAAGTATGAAGAGTATGGTATGATTGTCCTCTACGGTAGTCGTGCCGACTGCACGCGGTGTCGGCGGCTTGAGCTCACCGCCCTTGCCGAGGCCGAAATACTTGAAAAGACCGAAGGCTACGCCTCCGACGATAAGAAGTCCGACGAATACAGTGATAAGGAAGGGAACGGCGATACTGCCGGCTTTCCTCTTCTTTTTCTTTGCCATTGCTACAATTCTCCTTTCGGCTTGATGCCTTTTCCCGGATAAACAGCTTGTATATTTCCGGGCAGATAAGATCTGATAATATTCGCCGGAGGGTGAATAGCCATTCTTTTCCCCCGGCCGGTGTTGAAATGTATCTTGCGAAAAACCGTTATTAACAAAGTTTTCAACATTATCAACACTGCTTGAATGTGAATTCCATGTTTAAACACGGTATTCAACAATCTGTTGAAAAGAAAAAGTGTTCTCATCGTCATATCCGTGACAATGAAAAAGATCCGCTGAGGTCTTGCAAAATCCTGCGGTTGTGATATAATATAAGTATTCCGGAAAAATCCGGACTTATCACAGCTCAGAACGGATATTCAAACATATTCTCCGGATATACCGCGTCAAGATCCATCGCTGAGGGATCTCCGCCTGCTCTTTCAAGGGCTCTGAGGACGTCTCCGCAGCCGAAGCTGACGATGCGTTTCCCGCAGCGCTGAGCATAGCTCACGGTCTGACCGGTGCCGGAATGGAGCGTCTCCGGATTCAGGAAGGCTATCACAGCCGACGAGTGATCCACCATGAAGTAGTTCCTGTCACGGTAGAGCGAGGGCGATGTATGTGCTCCCGGTGTCCGGGAGAATACCACAGCCGGATCGCTGTTCACGATGAGGAGATGATCCGCATTCCGCTCGATTATGCCGAGCAGTCGTCTGCTGCGTTCCGGAAAGTAGTCAGCGTGCCTGAGATAGGGCACGACTCCGACGAGCTTTACGGGTGCACCGTCGATGCGTCTCTTTATGACGTGTTCAGCCGCCCAGAGGTCAGTCCCCGAGGCGAGGCCGCTGAAAAAGTATTCATATCCTGCTTCCGCCGCCATATCTATGCAGCGGCAGAGAAAGCGCTTCACCCCGGCCGTTGCAGCTTCCGTGCTGCCGTTATACGGGATGATGCCGTTCTCACGGTGGCCTGTGATACATACCGAGCGGCTGATATCTGCCGCAAACAGTTCAGCGGGGAGCAGAGGCTCTCCGGAAATACGCGAATAGAGCATGATCGACCTCCGGTCCGGACATAATATGCTGATTATTCTAATTATAACACAGGCTATGACATATTTCAAGGCGTATTTGCAAACTGTTACTATTTGTTAATAAACCCCGCAATTATTGATATTGCTGCAAATCCGGCGTATCCGCCCTTCCCGGCGGCCTGCGTCTGCATAAAGAAAGGACATGATAACAATGAAGCCGTATCTCAAAAGGGCATGGGCAGAGATAAACCTGTCACAGCTGAGAAAGAACGTAGAAGTGATAAGGAGCCTCAATTCTCCGGGGACGGAGATCATGGCGGTCGTGAAGGCTGATGCCTACGGCCACGGCGATGAGCACATAGTACGCTGCCTTGCAGAGCAGTGCGGGATACGCTTCTTTGCGGTATCCAATCTTGACGAGGCCATAGCTGTACGCAGCTTCGCCCCCGATGCCGATATTCTTATCCTTGGCTATACTCCCCCTGAGTATGCCCACGAGATAGCGATGTACAATATCATACAGGGTGTGGTATCCACAGAGTACGCCGAGGCTCTTGCAGCCAACACCCCCGATCCTATCCGCTGCCATATCAAGATAGATACAGGTATGGGAAGGATAGGCCTCAAGCACGATACCCCTGCAGCCTGCGCCGCAGAGATAGCAGGGATAACCGCCATAGAGAAGCTCTCCGTCGAGGGCATATACACCCACTTCGCCGTTGCCGACAGCGATGATCCGGACAATATCGCCTATACAGACAAGCAGGAGCAGTTCATCCTCGATACCTACGACGAGCTTGTGAAGAACGGCATAAAGCTCCGCCACCTCCACTTCATGAACAGCGCCGCCACCTGCTACCGCAACAACTCACGCAGCACCCTCAGCCGTGCCGGCATCATACTCTACGGCCTGCACCCGGATATCAGCCTTGATATCCCCGAGGGACTTGAGCCCCTCATGGAGCTGAAGGCAGTCATCTCCCACGTCAAGGACGTTAAGCCCGGCGACTGCATCAGCTACGGCAGGACATTCACCGCCGACCACAGTATGCGTATAGCCACAGTGACTATCGGCTATGCCGACGGCTATTCGAGACTGCTCTCCGGCAAGGGTGAGATACTTGTACACGGCGTCCGCTGTCCCATTGTCGGCAGAGTCTGCATGGACCAGCTCATGATGGACGTGTCGGGAGTGCCGGAAGCTAAGTCCGGCGACATCGTGACGCTCATCGGCCGTGACGGTGACGATATGATAACCGCCGATGACCTGGCCGCCATTTACGGCACCATAGGCTACGAAGTAGTATGCGGCATATCCAAGAGAGTGCCGAGGATATACATAGACTGATTTCACAGAGGGATGAATATGAAAAAAGCAATGACCATATCCTACGAGGTAGGGAACAACCTTTACATAAACCTCACCAACAGATGCCCCTGCGCCTGCACCTTCTGCATCCGCAACAACGCCGACGGCGCATACGGCTCCGATCCTCTTTGGCTGGAGCATGAGCCCACCATGGAGGAGATAAGGGCCGATCTTGACAGCAGGGATATCGCTTCCTATGATGAGATAGTTTTCTGCGGCTACGGCGAGCCTACCGAGCGCCTTGAGGATCTCATCGCAACGGCTGAGTACCTCCGCTCCAAGGAGGGCTGCCCGCAGCTCCGCATCAATACCAACGGCCTCGGCGACCTTGTCAACGGACGCTCCGTTGCAGACGACCTGTGCAGCGTGCTCGATACCGTATCCGTAAGCCTGAACGCAGGCACGAAGGACGAGTACATGAAGGTAACACGTCCTAAGTTCAAGGAGGCATGGGAGGCCATGCAGCAGTTCACCGCCGACTGCGTAAAGACCGGCAAGGCGAAGGTCATCATGTCTGTGGTGGATGTGATACCGGAGGAGCAGATAGAGGCTTCACGCAAGGTCTGTGAAAAGCTCGGCGCAACACTCAGGGTACGCACATACGACGAATAACCCATATCCGCAGCGCTGCAATCTATCATCGGCCAGCAGGAATGACAGGAGGATTTGATATGTTTGACTATGAGAAGATCATCGGCATAGACGAGCTGAGGGAGAAGATACCGCCGGAGCTTCAGGCCTGGCATCATTTCGGAACGATACTCGAACTCCATTACGATTCAAGAGTGATCGATGAATTCTACTGCGATTATACCAACACCCTTACTATGCTCCTTACAGACCGGGATCGACGGTACAGGATCGGACTTACACTATATAATATCAAGGGAAATATGAATTTCGATATGGCGAACGGATTATTCAGCGGCTTTGTAATAGAAGAATTCCGGCATTCGGTAGGCGATGTGAGTTTCCATCTTTATTCAGATGAACAGGATATAGAGTTTGAGCTGTACTGCGAGAAAATAAGAGTCGTATTATACGACAGCTGATAAAAAGGGCCCCGCATAAAAACTGCGGGGCTCGTTTTTAATTATTTGCTGCCGTCGACTACTCCCAGCTTCAGGAAGTAGCTCTCGGAATATGCGCGGTACTCGTTGCGGAAGGTCTCGTCGTTCTCCTTGACATCGTGGAGATAAGCATGGATGCTTGTCTTCTCGTCTGTCTCGATAAGGCAGCCGGCGATGTTGGAGCAGTGGTCGGAGATGCGCTCCAGGTTTGTAAGGATATCCTGGAAGATGTATCCCAGCTCGACTGTACACTCGTCGTTCTGGAGACGGCGGATATGACGGTTCTTGAGCTCTGTGCTGAGGTTGTCCACGACCTCCTCAAGAGGCTCGACCTTGTGTGCAAGGGTGAGATTGTTCAGCACGTAGGAATCGAAGGCCTTGTTGATATTCTCGGCTATGGCCTCGGATATAACGGTTATCTCCTTCACACATTCCGGCGAGAAGGAAATGCCCTTTTCGTACATTTCCTGTGCGCTCTCGACGAGGTTTACAGCGTGGTCGGAAATACGCTCGAAGTTGCCGACGCAGTGCATCATCTTGGATACGCTGCGGCTGTCCGCTCCGGTAACGCTGCTCTTGGAGAGCTTCACGAGGTAGCTGTTGATCTTGTCCTCGAATTCGTCGATGATGTCCTCGTTCTCTATGATAGTATCGCAGGTGGCTGCGTCATACTCTGTAAGTATTTTCAGCGCCATTTTTATGGTCTCTCTTGTAAGCTCAGCCATCTGGTTCGTAGCTGAGATACAGGTGTGTACCGCAACGGCGGGGGTTTTGAGAAGTCTCTCGTCCAGACCTGTGGGAGTCCTTCTGGGATCCTTTTCCTCCTCTTTTCCGTCCTTGACGATGATCTTTGCCAGCTTGACGAGCTTATTGGCGAAGGGGAGAAGCATGAAGGTAACGATGATGTTGAATACTGAGTGTGCAACTGCTATGCCGAGATAGCCGATGGTCCTGTTGAAGAATTCCAGCTTGAAAACGTACTGGAGTATGATAACGATGGGAAGAAGAACGAGGGTGCCTATTACCTTTATTGAGATATGTATGCAGGCAACTCTCTTGGCGTCCCTGGTTACGCCGATACTTGACAGGAGGGCAGTAACGCAGGTTCCGATATTGAGTCCCATGATTATCGGGATAGCCATGCCGTAGGAAAGGCCTCCCGTTGTGGAGAATGCCTGGAGTATACCGACAGAAGCGGCAGAGCTCTGGATGATGCCTGTAAAGCCGGCACCGACGAGAACGCCAAGCAGCGGGTTGTTGAATGCGGTGAGCATACTCTTGAACTTCTCGGATTCTGCAAGAGGTGATACAGACTGTGACATCAGTGTCATGCCTGTCATAAGTATTGCAAATCCGATGAGGATATTACCGATATCCTTCTTCTTGTGCTTCTTGCAGACCATTATCATGATAACTCCGGCAAGCGCTACGAGCGGGGAGAAGGATGAAGGCTTGAGTATCCTTATGAAGGGGTTGCTGCTCTCAACGCCGACAAGGCTGAGTATCCATGCTGTCAGTGTTGTTCCGATATCCGAACCGAAGCAGACTCCGACAGTCTGTTCCAGGGACATGATGCCTGAGTTTACGAAGCCTACAAGCATTACAGTCATAGCGGAGGATGACTGTATCGCAATGGTGATGCCCATTCCGAGGAGAATGGCCTTCAGTCTGTTTGATGTCATTTTTTTCAGTGCAAGCTCGAGTTTTCCGCCGGTGAGCTTTTCAAGTCCTGTGGACATGACCTTCATTCCGTAGAGGAAGAAAGCAAGTCCGCCGAGCATCGTGAAGATGTTAAAGATTGAAAATTCTTCGTTCATACCTATGAACTCCTTACTTTATTATATTACTATCCTTACGCTTTTATTATAACACCGCCCGGGAAATAGTCAAGGGGGAGCGGTTTTATTTTACGTGGATTTAACATTTTGACTTTGATGAAGGGATATTGTCAAGAGTAAAAACCAAAAAGCCTGCACAGTTCCGTCCCTTTATAATATGTATAGTCCGGCTGTATTTTTCAGGTGACGGAAAAGTGTACCGCAGAGGCATATAGATATGGCATGGCATTTTAGAATTATATTGAACTGCCGGAAGCATTATTGTACTGATTTCGTGACTGTCCTGTGAATTTTCCGGCAGAGAGCGCATAAGAAAGTGTACCACGGTGGCTTTGTTAAATGTGGTACACTTTCGTCCCGCTTATCCGGCAGGCAAATAGGCCTGATCCGGCACAATTTATGAACTGGATATTAATATTGCTTGAAATACAGCCTTTCCGGGTATGAATTTCTAATTGATTATTGGTGATATATATTATCTATATACCATCGATAAAAAATATATATTTGATTTTTTGGTACACTTATGGTACAATAATATCAACAAAGGGGAACACCGAAGAGCGTGAGCCGCGAGAAGCCCCTTTGAAATCAGCTAATTTCTATCTTTAATATATGATTTTTTCAATTTTCATCCTTTATAAAAGAGCAGGAAGCCCCTAACACCCGGGCTTCCTGTTCTTTTATACGCATTTTCGGGAGAGGCAGGAAAAGTGTACCAGAGAAGCTGAGAAACTGTACCATAATGTTAAAATAAAAAAATATGTGCATGAGTATTGACAATCCTGGCATAAGGTGATATAATAATAAAGCTGAATCGTTCAGTACATATATTGGGGTGTCGCCAAGCGGTAAGGCAACGGACTCTGACTCCGTCATTTCGAGGGTTCAAATCCTTCCACCCCAACCATATCGTCATGACTAAATTGATGACATGCCCCAAAAAAGCCCGAAATATCGGGCTTTTTTTGCTACCCAAATCTCGAAAATTTTACTTCGATTTTCATAGATGACATTGGGATGTTTTAGCCATGTGTAAGGATTTGAACTCTCAAAAGTGCAAATTCAGTCCCCTCCAAAGGCCGAAATACAGGCAAATCTCGATTTTGTCGGCAAAAAATAGTATACAAAGTTTCGGACTCGGTTTTAGTGGTTTTCACGAAATGTGAAAACACTGGGATCGAGTCCTTTTTTGGCAAAAGTTTAAAAAGTTGGATGACGCTTATATGCACAAATTAACTGTCCGGTTTTTGTGACAGTTACTGATTGACATTGATATAATAATGTGATACTATGAACTTATAGGCTGGGAAAGGAGCAGAAAAATGGCAAAAAATAAGCTGCTGTTGCTGATTGAGATACTCAAGCACAATACAGACAAGGATCATCCTATTACGACAAATGCATTGATAGAAAAGCTATCAATGTATAAAGTGCCATGTGAACGCAGAACCCTTGCAAAAGATATTTCACAGCTTATTGATATGAATTATCCCATAAGGATTGTGAAGATTGGTCACAGTAATGCATTTTATATGGAACATATCAGTTTTTCCATTTCAGAGCTTAAAATTATAATTGATGCGATACAGGCTTCTGCTGTTATCCCGGAGGAAACCACTATCTCACTTACCGAAAAGATAGCAGATCTTGGCGGGCCCTACTGTGCTGAACTTCTTCAGAACAACAGGATCAGATTTAATATAAGGAAACAAACCAATAACTGCGTCTGGGACTCGATAGCAGTTATCGAAGAATCATTCAAAAGTCAGACACAGATCTCATTCCTGTACTTCAAGCATGATGAATATGGAAACAGGGTTTATCAACGTAATAAAAAGAGATATATTGTTGATCCAATAGCTTTGATATACGAAAACAACAATTATTACCTGCGTTGTTACAATCAGGAACGAAAGGATTTCAGAAACTACCGCATAGACCGTATGGATGAAACTCGGCTGCTTGACAGTATCATTTGCGATGAGGCTCTTGTTTCTCCGAAGGAGCTTGAGACTTATACTGCTAAAACTTTCAAAATGTTTGGCGGTGATGAGACTGATGTTGTATTGGAGTTTACCGAAGAGCTGATAGATGTTATTTTCGATCAGTTCGGTTTTGACACTAAAATAGAGCCAAGTGATAATGGGACGTTCCTGGCTACAGTCAAAGTACAGATAAGTCGGACTTTTTGGGGATGGTATTTTCAATTTCCTGATCAGATGCGGATAATATCGCCGGATTCAGTGGTCAATCAATGCTGTGAATGGGCAGGAAAAATCTTACATGATGATTCAGAGCTGAGATAAAAAAATCCTTGCTTAAAAGCAAGGATCAATGCACAACACTTGTGCGAACGGTCAAACCGAACGATTTGAAAAGATTTTTATTTGAACTCGTAGTGTAATTTTATAGGGTAGTAACTCCTATGTCATTATATTACCACATAAAAGGAGGTTTGTCAAGTGGCAAATGAAAAAAACTTTTTAGGATTGGATATAGGCTCAAATTCTGTTGGCTGGGCAGTGACAGATGAAAACTACAAGATAAAAAAATACAAAGGCAACCTTATGTGGGGGGTACATCTGTTTGATGAAGCACAGCAGTCGGCTGACAGAAGAATGTTTCGTACTGCTCGCCGCAGACTTGACAGACGTCAGCAGAGGATAGTTCTTCTTCAAGAACTCTTTGCAGCAGATATTTTGAAAAAGGATGAGAATTTTTTCCTGAGATTGAAAGAGAGTGCCCTTTTGCCTGAGGATTCGGAAAACCGAAAGCATAATATTTTCTTCGATGATGAAAACTACGGCGATAAGGAGTATTTTAATGAATATCCGACTATACATCATTTGATCGTTGAACTTATGAACTGCGATTCTCCTCACGATATCAGACTTGTATATTATGCCTGTGCATATATCCTTGCACACAGAGGACATTTCCTTTTTAATGTTGAAAAGGATGACATTGAGAAGATCACGGAATTCAAACCTTTGTACAAAAAGTTTTATTCTGATCTGACAGAGCTTTGCGAAACTCCTGCGTTTGATGAGAATGCTGAGATAATGGAGGAAGTGCTGAAAAAGCATATTTCCGTGACCGCAAAGGATAAGGAACTGAAACAGATTCTTTTCGGGGGAAAAGTCCCTAAAGATATTGATACGATAAAGTATGAGCTGCTTACAAAGCTGATATGCGGCGGAACTGTTA
>Ga0310691_10000464_pt1 | contig 76465 bp, 64 predicted proteins | sample 176DNAGHGlowgp2_FD_203887 | JGI IMG/M metagenome (GOLD analysis project Ga0310691, IMG submission 203887) | Sheep rumen microbial communities from Palmerston North, Manawatu-Wanganui, New Zealand - 1766 DNA GHGlow gp2 (v2) (version 2) | ecosystem: Host-associated > Mammals > Digestive system >...
GGTACAAATTCAAAACCGTTGACTCTCAAAATTGCTCGTAAAAGACTGTAATTCAATAATTTCAAAGACCGATTAGTCCACTTTAACGGGACAGTAGTGATTATCAATTTTTAATTATGTATAGAGTCCTCCGTTGATGGACAACACATTTCCCGTGATGTAGCCTGCCTCGCGCGATGCCAGGAAAGCCACGGCATGGGCCACCTCCTCGGGCGTACCAAAACGCTGGGCAGGGATTTGTTTTTTCAGGGTAGCCTCGTCGAGTCCTTCGGTCATATCGGTCTTGATAAAACCGGGTGCAATGGCGTTGACGGTGATGCCACGGCGGGCCACCTCCTGTGCCAGTGCCTTCGTAGCGGCGATGATACCCCCCTTGGCTGCGGAGTAGTTGGTCTGTCCGGGCAGGCCTTTCAGTCCACTGACGCTGGCCATGTTGATGATGCGTCCGAACTTATGGAGCTGCATGGCTGGCAACAAGGGCTGTGTGACGTGGAAAAATCCGGACAACGTGATGTCCAGCACGCGATGCCAGTCGGCTTCGGGCATCAGTGCCAGCACATTGTCGCGGCGGATTCCTGCATTGTTGAACACCACTTCGATGTACTCGCCGTCGTGGCTGTTCTGCCACTGACTGAGGGCTGCTTGCACCTGCGGGCCATCGCTGACATCGAAGGGAAGCAGTTCGCCATGACCGCCACAGAGCTCCAAGGTGTGGCGAGCTTCTACCTCGTTGCTGGCATAGTTAATCAACACCTGATAGCCTTCTTGGGCCAATCGGACGCAGACGGCCCTGCCGATGCCTCGGCTTCCGCCTGTAATCAATGCATATTTGTTGCTCATACTGTCTGTTGCTTGATAATATTTAGTGTATTAAATGCTGTTTTTGTCACTCCCTCCAGGCCATGCAGTGCCAGACTCTGACCTGTGAGCAGGAGATTGGGGATCGGCGTGCGTGGCGAAAGCATCGTCATCAGCGGCTGCCGACTGTCCTTTCTCACACCAAAGGCTGAGCCATGAGGCGACAGCGTGTAGTCACGCCAAGTGAGCGGTGTGCTGGTGTATCGTTTCTCCACCATGCTACCAAGCCCAGGGATTACGCGCTCGGCCAGACGGATGCACTCGTCGGCGATATGCTCCTTCTGCTGCTGATAGGTGGCTCCACGGTGTCCGACCGAAGTATTTTCCCAGGGCAGGCACGATGTCCACGGCATCGGAGTCAAGAGGTCAAGCTGTCGTACGAACGACGAACCGTCCTCCGGCACTCTGGCACTCACCATCACGCCACCGACCGACGATGCTTGTTCTCCCCCCAGGGCTTCATGGAACGTCCAAACGTTGGCCTTCCGGAACACATATTTATTATGATTGAAGTAGGGCAGACTGTCTGCCTTCACTATCAGCGAGGCCGTAAAGAGGCCAAACGTATTCTCCAACGCCGCGATGCGACGGCGGAACATGCCTTTGACCAGGCCGGAGTTCTTCAGCCAGCTGAACGTCAGCTGGGGGTGTACGTCGCTGATGAAGAGACTGCCTTCGTATGTCTCTCCGTTCGCACAACGGGCAGCGACAATCTTCCCACCCTGCTCCTGCAGTTCCTCGACTTCCATCGCGCAATGGACTTCTCCGCCGGCGGCCTTGATGTCGTTCACCAATGAGCCGACAATCATGTTGCCATTGCCGCGCAGCCGCCAACTGCTTTGGACATAACTGTTCAGGCCATGGGCGTAGGTAAAGAGCGGGAGCGACTCACGGCGCAGCTCCATGCGCATGGCTGCAGCCGACACGACGTTGACCAAAAGCGGATTCTGGAAAAGTGTGGACAGGTAGTCATAGGCATTTGTCGAGAGATAGCGCATCGTGTCGCTGTCGTTCTCCACCCCTTTGAGCATTTGCACGTAGTCCTTCAGTGCACGGCGTTCCTCGGGGAATTGTTCGGACAGTGTATCGACGAAGTGCTCATAGCCTTCGGCCAGACAGAAGGTCTGCCCGTCGATGATGATGCGGTCGAAGCCGTCGGCATCGAGCCGCTGCCAAGGAAGGTTCAGCAGTCCAAGGGTCGCAAAAGCATCGTGCAACGCCTGTCCCTCGGCCAGTCCTCCCACGTAGTGCAGTCCCGTGTCGAAGTCCATTCCGTCCCTGCGATAACTTTGCAGACAGCCTCCAGGGATGCGCTGACGCTCCAGCACCACCACACTCCTGCCGCTCTGAGCCAGCTGGCGGGCACATATCAGTCCCCCCAAGCCGCTGCCGATGACCACTACATCGTACTTCATTGCCTGTTGCGATGAAGCCAGCGATAGACAGCCGGCTGTACGACATAAGAAAGGACAATGGCAGAGAGCAGACCGACCAGCGTGGAGAAACCGACGCTGCGGATGGCGGGATGAACAGCCAGGAGCATACTGCCGACCGTTACGAGCAGCGTAATAGCCGAAAGCAGGATGGCTGTCTTGTGGTATTCGAGCTGTCCGCCCAACAGTCCTTGCATCACGAAAATACTGTAATCGACGCCGATGCCGAAGATGAAGGTTGAGATAATGATGCTGATGAGGTTGAACTGTTGCTGACACAGGTTCATCGCACCCAGCACGATGAGCCAGCTAAGCAGGATGGGCGTGAAGGCGAGTACCGAATGGAGGATGTTAAACCTGAAGGACAGCAGGAGCACGAGCAGCACGAAGCCCATCGAAAGCCATTGCAGGCGGTCGAAGTCGCGGCTCATGGCAATGAGTGTATCAGTAGTATAGTAATAGGTATCGAGCACCATCAGGCTCGGCTCTTTGACAATGGCATCGCAGATGCGGATATAATCGCTCTCGCTGCTGCGCACGGAGTCGTTGGCACAGCGGACGGAGGTGAAGCAGAGATAAGTTCCGTCGTACGAGCGCTCCATCAGTGTTGACTGGAAACCGTCGGGCACGATGCCTGCCTCATAGAGCGGGTCGGGGACAAAGTCGGCGGTAGCTGTTTCGAAAAAGGCTTCAAACGCCTCGGGTCGCAAGTCTGCCGTGGGTGCACACTCGGCAATCAGTCGGCGAGTCTGCTGCAGGCGTTCGTCTGTCCAATAACGTTTCCAGGCATCGATGCGCCGCTGCTGTTCGGCTTTCGGCACGAAGAACTTGTCGGTGGGAGTATAGCTCTTCACCAAACCGAGCTGTTGCAGTGAGTCGAGCTTACGGTTCAGGATGGAGAAATTGTCCAGTGCCTCCTCCATCGTTTGCCCCTGACTGGCGAAATATTTGGTCTTGTCGCCGGTATAGGTCTTACTGCGCAGCAGGTCTTCCGAATATTTTGCCTGCGGATGGTCGTAACCCAGGTTGTGCATGTCGGCGTCGAAATGCGTGCCGCCAAGGATAAAGGCCACGATGCCAGTGACTGCCAGCAGGCTGATGATGACCAGCAGCGGTTTCTTGCGGTCGAAGGGATAGCTGTTGATGCGGTCGATGAACTTCGGAAAGGGGCGAGATGCCGTTCTGAGCATCTGCGGCAGGTAGATGAGCGAGAACAGCGTGGTGGCAAGGATGGCAAAGGCTGCAAAGAGTCCGAAGTCGCGCAGCAGGTCGGTCTCGATGAAGATGAGTGCCGAGAACGAACCAATGGTCGTCAGACAGCCCAGCAGTACGGGCTTCACCTGCTCTCGCAGGAGTGCTTCGCCGTCGCTCACATACTGATGGTGGGTCATGACGTGGAGCACGTAGCTCAGTGCCACACCCAGCACTACGCCGCCAATGCCAAGGGCGAGCAGGGAAAACTCACCCTTCAGCCAATACATGACTGCGAGCGAGAAGACGGTACCAAAGGCTACAGGGAGCAGAAGCAGGGGGATGGTGTCCCAACGACGGAAGCAAACCAGCAGGAAGATCAGCACGAGCACCAGGGCTCCGGCGATGGTGGTGGTCAGGTCGTGCTTAATCTGCGTAGAGTTATAAAAGCCGCTGGCGGGCGTGCCATGATAGCTGATGCGCACGTCGGGGTGGCTCACAGCGAACTGATCGATCAGCTCGTTCATAGACTGGAACAAAGCCGAGCCGTCGCCGGTGTTGGTACTGGAAAAGCGTGGAGTGATGAAGGCGATGCAGACGGTGGAGTCGGGAACGAAGAAATGGTTCTCGACAGTCTGGTAGCTGCCTGTCCCGCCTTTGAGAATGGGACTCAGTTGCTGTGCCAGCACGCTGCGCATGCCGACAGGGTCCATCTCTATCAGTTCAGGGAATGTAGAGCCGAAGTCGCCCATCATATCCTCGCGGTTTTGCTGCATCTGCTGCATCATGTGCTCGCGGGTGAGCAGCGTGTCGAAGGCTGCGTAGGCCGTCGTGTCGATATAGGCCGGCAGATGTTCTGCCATGTAGTCGATGGCGTCGGGCAGCAGTTCTTCGTCGAGGCAGTAGAACACATCCTCGATGTGAACAGTGTCACTCTGCAGCTTCTCGACAAACTCGTCGCAGGTTTCGGTCAGGTTTTCCACACCCTCGCCTTCGAAAAGCAGAAAGACCTTGTCTTTAATCTTCAGGTCGGCAAACGCCAGTTTCGTGGTTCCATCCTCGTTCTTCGACGAAGGCATCAGTTGGTTGATGTCCTCCTCCAGATGGATCTGTGCGGCAAAGTAGCCGAAGAACAGGAAAAGCACGACCATCGACAGCCAGCAGGCCAGTCGGTGAGCGCGGAAGTAGCGATATATGTGGATAAACAGCTCTGTCATTCCATGAATATTTTCAAGTCGATTTCTGCAATCGCCTCACCATCGATGGTGGAAGTGCAGTGGGCCAGCGTCATCTGTCCGAATGTAAGTCCGAACTGGACGCAGGTTTCAATCTTGTCGCCTGACAAGGGGCGACGTTGGCATGTGAAGTGTTTGATTTCAACAATCATGCCGATGGGTGCAGCCTCTCGCTCGCTCTTGCTTCCGGCAAGGGCAGAACACGACTGCGCCATGTGCTCAATGAGTCCCGCCTCGGCGAGCGAACCGTCGGGCAGGAGGAAGTAGTTGCCATCGCGGACAGTGAGAGCAGTGACAGCCTGCTGGCTGTCACTCTGCTCAAACTCGTCCACCATGACGAAGGGCAACCGTTGCGGGATGAGCCGCTTGATGTCTTCGCCTTTTAACTTCATGCAGGCAGGTGGCTCTCGATGTAGTCGTACAGATTACCGAAGGTCTGAATCTTCTTCAGGTCTTCCACGGGGATGGTAATCTTGTAGGTCGTCTGCACCAGAGCGATGAGGTCAACCAGGTTGATACTGTCAAGATTGAGCGTCTCCTTCAGGTTCGCATCGGGTGCGAATTCGCTCTCTTCGATTTCAAACTCTTCAGCCAGGAGGCTGTTTACCTGCGAAATGATTTCTTCTCTTTTCATAATTGTTGTTTTAAGATTACAGATTTTTGATGATAAGTGTCGAGTTGGTGCCGCCGAAACCAAAGGAATTGCTCAGGAACATGTCGAAGTGCTGTTGGCGGGTTTCGGGAATCACGTTGATGCACTGCGTCACCTCGTCGGGGTTCTCGAAGTTCAGCGAGCCGGCGATGAAGTCGTTCTTCATCATCAGCATCGAATAGATAATCTCCGAGGCGCCGGCCATCCACATCTCGTGTCCCGTCAGGCTCTTGGTCGAGGTCACTGGCACGCGATAGTCGCCAAACACCTGTGCGATGGCTTCGGCCTCGCGGCTGTCGCCGATGGGGGTCGAGGTGGCGTGGGCATTCACGTAGCCGATGTCGTGGGGATTGACACCCGAACTCTCCAGACAGCGCAGCAGCGATCGTGCCGGGCCCTCCACGTTGGGCGTAGAGATATGGTCGCCGTTGCCAGAGAATCCCCAGCCGAGGATTTCTGCCAGGATGGGTGCTCCGCGCTTGACGGCGTGCTCATAGCTCTCGATGACCAGAGTGGCAGCGCCACCGCTGGGTACCAGTCCGTCGCGGTCGCGGTCGAAGGGGCGGCTGGCCTTGGTCGGATCGTCAATGCGGGTAGAGAAGGTCTGCAAGGCATCGAACGAGGCAATGCCGTACATGTTGTTCTCTTCGGCTCCGCCACAGATGACGCAGTCCTGAAGTCCGTTCTTGATGAGCAGGAACGCCAGTCCCAACGACTGTGAGCCGCTGGCACAGGCTGCCGACGCCGTCAGGTTGATGCCCTTCAGGTGGAAGAGCGTGGCCAGGTTCATTGTCACCGTCGAGTTCATCGACTGGAAGATGGCGCCCGAGCCACAGGCGGCGGTCGAGCCGGCGGCACGGAACTTGTCCATGGCCACCATCGTCGATTCGGCGACGGAGTCGTTGCCATAGATGACGCCCACCTCATGGCTGTCGATATAGTCTTGGGACAGCTTTGCCTGTTCAAGGGCTTGCACCGTGGCCACGTAGGCATACTGAGCCTCCTCAGGCATCATCTGGCGCACATTCCGACTCAGGATTTTTTTCAAGTCGGGGTGCGGCACGTTTCCACAGATGGGCGAACGAAATCCGGCATCTTTGCGTTCCTGACTGAACACGATGCCGCTTCGCCCTTCAAACAATGACTGGCGCACCTCGTCGAGCGTCGTACCGATGCACGACCAGATGCCCATTCCTGTAATTACTACTCTTCTTTCCATGCTTTTTATATTAAGTTTTTGAGTTAACAAGTTGACAAGTTGACAAGTTGTTACTTTTCACTTCGTTGTACTTTGTACTTCGCACGTTGTACTTCAGGCTTCGCTTTTCACTTTCCTCATGTAGCACCTTCTGCGCTTCACGAATTTCGGGCCGAGGGGCTTCCACTGCGAGAGTTCGCGCAGGTTGTTTTCCAACTGCGGGCCGGTCTCTGCCCAACGAATGCCACACTCGTTGTAGATGGGTATCAGGTCGTCGAAGAACATGGCGTTCACGCCCAGCCCCTGATAGTCGGGACGAACGGCGATGAGCAACATCTCGACATGGTCGGACGTCCTCCGCTTCAGGGCTTTCAGCAGATGCCACCACCCTGTCGGATACATCCTGCCACCGGTCTTCTGGATGGCCTCGGCCAGGCTGGCCACGGTGACTGCCGCACCGACCATCTCGCCACTTTGGTTCACCACGACGGGAACGAAGCGAGGGTCGAGCAGACGGACGTACTGTCGGAGAAACTCATCCACCTGTCTGTCGGACAATTTCGAGAAACCGAAGATGGGCGCGTAGGCCTCGTTCAGCAGGGCGAACACGTCGTGTCCGGCCTGTCCCATCAGTTGCTTGGCCGTGTATTTCCGGACCGACAGCCCTGCACTCTCGCGCAGGTAGCTCGCCACCCGTGCATACTTCGCCGGCACTTGCTCGGGCACGTCAATGCGCACCTGCAGCCAATCGACCTCTTTCTCAAACCCCAGCGCCTCCATGTGGCGGGGATAGTAGTCGGGGTTGTAGATGGCAGTCATCGAGCCGGTGAGGTCGAAATCCTCGACGAGCATACCCTCCTTGTCGAAGTCGGTAATGCCCAAGGGACCCTCGATGCAGTCCATTCCCAACGATGCGCCCCACTGGGCAACGGCCTCCGTCAGTGCCCTCGACACCTCAAGGTCGTCAACAAACTCGATGAGTGAGAACCGCACGTTGCGGACGTTCCATTTTTCGTTTGCCTTCCTGTTGACAATGCCCACGATACGCCCCACGGCCTCACCGTCGCGGTACGCCACGAAGGGCTGGATGTCGGAAAACTCCAGTCCCGGGTTGGCGGTCGTGCTGAACAGCTGCCTGATATCTTTCTCCATATCTGGCACATACTGCGGCACATCGCGGTATATCAGCCGCGGAAGCCGGACGAAATCAACCATCTCGCGCCGACGCTTCACACGCCTCACCTCGATCTTCTTCACAATTATCTGCTTCTATTACTAACCACAAACACCCCCTTCAGGCCCTTCACTTGGAATAGGTCTGAAGAGGCAGAGAATCTTTATGGTGCAAAGTTACAACATTTTTTCATTAAATCAAACGTTCACTTCCTCTTTTAACATGTTCAGCACCTCTATTGGAGAAAAACAAACCATTCGGCAGGAAGTCGGGAACATCCGCGTACGGTCATTCATGCACCCAATGGCAGGTCAGCATACCTCCCGTTGCAACGAAATTCAACACCATCTGCAGGGTCGGCATCGGCAGCGCAGCAGTCGGTCGAACGCCCTGCACACTCACCAGTTCCCCCCTCCAAACCCAGCCACTGTTCGCATCAATTCCGGTGATGCGCCCCTCCAAACTCAAAATATCATTGATATTTTCAAAAATCTCAATGGAATTTGTAAGAATATCAGTGGAATTTGTAGAAATATCAGTGATATTTTGAGTTTGTTCCGCACAGCAACGGAGTTGGATGTAAAGAGTGGCTGGGTTTGGAGGGCGGAATGGCGGGGTTCATACGGTGGAGATGGCTATTTCGAACTGCGGAAGCGGCGATTCCATACGGCGCAGATGACGACGCGAAACTGCATTTTCGTGGGACGTTTGTTCCGTTTCTCACAAATTATCTCTAAATTTGCAATACGAACAGAGGTTCGCCTCTGTGAAGCAAGAAGGAACAACGAATGAAGATGATGCAGACTCCAAGAACACCCTACCGGCAGCGAGGCACGACGCTATGCCTGCTGCTGTGCTGCCTGACGGCCCTCTGCGCGTGCCGTACAGCGCGAAGCAATGCGTCGGCCACCGAGGTCGCAGCGACCGGATTCGTCCCCAAGGCACCCGACTATGCCGACCCCACGATGTGGATCACGGCCGACGACGACCCGACGGGAACGGGCGCCGACGTGTTCTACGTCGTGTCAACCTGGGAAATCGACTGGACGACGGACGACGGACAGACCTGCCACTATGCCGACGTGTGGAGCCCCACACACCGCCAGCACATGGCGACGGAGATGAACGGCGTGGCTGCCTACATGGCTCCAGGCAACCGTTTCTATGCGCCCTTCTACCGCCATACGACCATCGAAGCCTTCGAGACCGAGAACGAAGACACGATTCGTCGGCGCACCCGACTGCCGATGGCGGACGTGTGCATGGCATTCGACCACTTCCTGCGACAGCGCGACCCGAGCCGCCCGCTCGTCCTCGCAGGCTTCAGCCAGGGCGGAATGGCGGTGATTGAACTGCTCCGCCACATGAGCGACGAGACCTACAGCCAGCTGGCAGCCGCCTACGTGATGGGCTACAAGGTGACGCCCGAGGACACGGCGACCTGCCGCCACATCCGTCCCGCACGCGGAGAGGCAGACACGGGTGTGACCATCTGCTACAACACGGTGAAGGACGTGAAATATGTCAAGCCCATCATCTCGCTCACGTGCTGCGGCATCAACCCCGTGAACTGGCGGACGGACGCCACGCCTGCCACCCTGCACGACACGATCACCGTGACGCTCTCGCCACAGCACCACGTGCTCGTGGTCAGCGGCTACGACGGGTCGGAATACAAACCCTACAAAAACCTCATCAACGTGGGCGACATCCACGGCTGCGAACCCTGGCTCTACAGCGATTGCATCCGACGAAACATCGCCGTGAGAGCGCGGGAATGGAGAAATAGCCTCCCCACAAAAAGCCTCCCCACAGCCCCCTCTGAAAGAGGGGGAGTGCAAAGTAAATAAAACATCGCCCTGCAACGTTCGACCGCTTGAAGCGAAAGAACATTGCAGGGCGATGTCGTTTTGCGCCATCCCACTCCCCCTCTTTCGGAGGGGGCTGGGGGGGAGGCTTTTTACCAGATGGTCACACGCTTTTCCTTCGGGATGAACATCGGATCCTTTTCGGTGATGCCGAAGGCTTCGTACCAGGCATCAATGTGGGGCAGTGCTCCGTTGACACGCCATTCGCCGAGCGAGTGCGGGTCGCGGGCAGTGAGGTCACGGATGGCTTCCTCGGTAATGTTCTGTGCCCAGACACCTGCATAGGCGAGGAAGAATCGCTGGTCGGGAGTCAGTCCGTTGACCACGGTCAGCGTGTCCTTACCCTCGGCTGCGGCCTTCTTCTGAGCGTTCTTGAAGGCGGTGTAGGCCACCTGCAGACCTCCGTGGTCGGCGAGGTTCTCACCCAGCGTCAGCTCACCGTTGCCTTTCAGACCAGGCAGCACGGTGATGTTGGAGAAGAAGTCAACCATCACCTGAGCGCGCTCTTTGAACTTGTCGCCGTCGCCCTGTGCCCACCAGTCGCGGAAGTTTCCGTCCTTGTCGAACTGGCGACCCTGGTCGTCGAAACCGTGGGTCATCTCATGGCCGATGACCACGCCGATGGCGCCATAGTTAAATGCGTCGTCGGCCTGCATGTCGAAGAACGGATATTGCAGGATGCCTGCGGGGAAGCAGATCTCGTTGGTCGTGGGATTGTAGTAGGCATTGACGGTCTGCGGGGTCATGTGCCACTCGTCGCGATCGACGGGCTTGCCGTATTTCTCTTCCACTTCCTTCTTGTTAGCCCATGTGCGGACCACCTGCATGTTCTCGTAGAGCGTCTTTGCAGGGTCGATTTCCAGTTTCGAATAGTCCTTCCACTTGTCGGGATAGCCAATCTTGACGTAGAAGGTAGAGAGCTTCTCCTTGGCATAAGCCTTGGTCGAGTCGCTCATCCAGTCCTGAGCGTCGATGCGCTCGGCGAGGGCTTCCTGCAGGTTCTTGACGAGCTGGACCATGCGTTCCTTGTTCTCGGCAGGGAAATACTTCTCGACGTAGAGCTGTCCGACGGCTTCGCCGAGGATGCCGCTGACGGTCGAAACGCTGCGCTTCCAGCGCGGCTGCGGCTCCTGTTGGCCACGCATGGTGCGGCTGAAGAAGTCGAAGTCTTCGTTAAACAGCTCATCGCCCAGCACCGAGGCGTTGCCCGACAGAAGGTTCCACTCCATCCAGTCCTTCAGCTGGCGCAGGTCGGTCTGGTTGAGAATGGCCACGGCCTCCTTGATGGCTTCAGGCTGGCCGACGGAGAGGTCCTTCAGGCCGTCGATGAAGTTAAGATGGAAATACTGGTCCCAGTCGTATCCCTTGAACTGCTCCTTGAACTCCTCGTAGGTCATCTTATGATAGTTCGAGGCTGGATCGCGCAGTTCGACACGGCTCTTCGAGGCACGTGCCATACGGGTTTCGATGGACATGACGCTCTCCATCTTGCGTTGAGCGGTCTCGGCATCGTCGCCGACGAGCTGGAACATCTTGACCACGTGCTTCTTAAACGCCTCACGAATCTTCTTGAAAGCGTCGTCCTCGCTGAGGTAGTATTCCTTCTGCCCCATGGAAAGGCCGCTTTGGCCGATTTCCACCATGTTGTTTTTCGAGTCCATCATGTCGGCACCAATACCAGCACCCCACAGTTCGCCGGCACCCTTGAAGGAGTTTTCGACCATCATGCGGAGGGCGTCGTCGCGGAGTTCGACGGCTTCGATGGCGGCGAGGTCAGCCTTGATGGGTTCCCATCCGTCTGCATTCTGGCGCGTAGAGTCCATCATCATCTCGTAGAGGTCGGTAATTTTCTGTGCCACACTACCCTTCTCGTGCTCCTCTTTGGTGAGTCCGAGAATGAGATCCTTCATCTGCTCACGGTTGGTCTCGGCGACGGCGTCGAACGATCCGAAACGTGAATACTCGGGCTTGAGCGGATTGTTCTTGATCCATCCGCCGCAAGCGTACTGGTAGAAGTCGGTGCCGGGAGCGACAGTGTCGTTCATGTTCTCGGGCTTGATACCGATTCCCTGTTCTGCCGTGCCATTGTTGACACAGCCTGCTGCTGTCATTGCCATAGCAATAATCGGAAAAAAGAATTTTAGTTTCATGAATAGATTAACTTATATGTAGTTTCTGTTTTCTTGATTGTTCACCTCAGCGCACGCCAGAGCCGCCACCGCCGCTAAAGCCGCCACCACCGCCGAAGCTGGAGCTGCCGCCTCCACCGCTGTAGCGTTCGCGGGCACGCTCACGTGCCTCTTCGGCTTGGCGGGCACGGCGCTCGGCTGCGGTTTCGTAGGTGCTGGAGTAGCGGACGGTGTCGTAGGTCGCAAGGCTGAGCAGTCCGACGTAGCGATAAAGGTCGGTGTCCTCGCGCAAGATTTGCTGGGTGAGCAGATCGAGCGACGCATAGTCGGGGCATATTTTCTTCATGCCCTCGCGCACCTTCTTGGCAATGCCGTAAAGGGCGCCGAAGACGAGGTAGTCCTTCCACAGATGGACTTCGACTACTTCGCGCTCGCCGATGAGTGAGAAGTCGTTGAGGTACTGCCAGAAGCCGAACACTTCGCGGGCCTTGTCCGAGCCGACTTTCTTGAAACGATATTCAACGTTAAAGTCGCTATAGACCTCAGTGACGTTTGTCAGTTTTTTTGCAAAGCTTCGGAACTGGAGGGTGTTCTGTTCGTTGCGGATGAATGTCTTGAGCTCGTTCGGCTGAAGCAGGTGATCGTCGCCGGCAGCCGCATAGAGCAGGCGTTGCAGGCCGTGCTCCATCTCGTCGTCTTCCTCGCGGAACGTCTTCTCTGTGTCCTGCGGAACGGGCTTGATGCCGAACACTTCGCGCAGGTTGCCCTTCTCATCCAGCTCGGTTTCGACGCTGATTTTTCCTTTGTAAAGCAGGCGCAGCAGCAGGGCCTCGGTCAGTTCCTTGACGCCAAAAGTGGGCTTCTGCGAAAGGATGCCCAGGGTGTCGCGCAACACGCGCTGCGACTCGACGAGTTTTCCACCGAGGGGCACCTCGCGGTGATAGGGTATTTCATCGGGATTGCCCAGCACATTGAGGATGAGCTTGCGGCGGCGTTTGCGTTCGAGCGGTTTCTTGAAAATGATGCTCAGCAGCCATAACAGCGGCAGGACGATGCAGCAGAGTCCGCCGATGACGTAACCCATGATGGTTTCAAACATCGAAGCATCGTCGCCTCCGAGGAAGGATGACTGTGTGCCACCCCCGTCGCCAGGGTCGTCAATCTTGTAGTCGCTGCCGATGAAGGCACGCTCCTTGACTCGTTCGACGAAGGTTTCGTCATGGCTGATGAGCGGTTGGAACATTCCTTTTTGGAACTGCATCATGATGACCACCTTGTCGCCCTCGTCGAGAGCCTGCGTACTCTCGAAGAGTGTCTTGCCCGATTCCGTAAACCAGGCTTCGCCGTAGTATTTGAAGTGCCAGATTCCGGTGTTCTCCTTGCTGAAGTGCAGGGTGCTGTCGCCCGCCATGATGGTCGTGACGACCTTGCGAGCCGGCGGGTTGGAAGCGTCGTAGAAGCAGTGGTTGAAGCCGTCGTAGTCGGTGTACGACTGCACCAGGTTCTGCAGCACATAGTAGGTGGTGAAGACGTGTTCGCCAGGTTCGCCGAAGCCCCAGCAGAGTTCCATGCCCTCTTCGACGTAGTTGATGCCGCAGCGTCCGGCCTTCCACGAACGCGAGCCGTGGACATCCCAGTCCACCCGTTCGTACTCGCCGTAGATGCTATCCCTCACGCCGAAGTCCTTGATGCCCATCTGGCGGTCGCTGAGGTTGTACATCTTTTCATACACCTCCGTACCTTCGTCGCCGAGGCGCATGTAGCGGTCTTCCTCGATGTAGGCATCGCCGTTCGGTTTGAGTACGACCCAGATGTAGAGGCTGTCCAGACGGTGCTGGGCACGAAGGCCCACGGTTGTTGCCAGGAGCGCAACAAGAATGATGATAAATCGCTTCATAGCATAAGAAATACTAAACCACGAATGGCAGGAATGGCACGAATAGATATATGGAGTCGGCTTCGTGCCATTCACATCATCCGTGGTTGATGGAAAAACTATTTGTTCTCGCCGAAGAGCACGGGTGCGTCGCGCTTCTGCTCGTTGTCCACCTTCAGGTATTCCATGGTGGAGAAGTGGAGCATATTGGCCACGAACGACGAGGGCCACTGGCGCACATAGCGGTTCATGCGGGTGGCAGAGTCGTTGTAGATCATGCGGCTCATGCGCACGTTTTCTTCGTAGCCGTTCACGGCGTCCATCGTCTTGGTAAACAGGGCGTCGGCCTTGAGTTGGGGATAGTTCTCGGTGAGTACCATCAGACGGCTCAGCACACTGCCCAGAGCCGACTGGCTGGCTTCGATGTCCTCAGCGGTCTTCACCTCCGAGCCGCGACGTGCCTGAATGGTCTTGATGAGCGTTTCGCTCTCGTGTTGTGCATACTGCGACGCAGTGCGGGCCAGATTGAGCAGTGCGTCCCAGCGCGAGTTGAGCTGCACTTCTATCTGACTGAGCGCATTCTTAGCCTTCTCGTCCAGGTTGACAAGCTCCCGTTGAGTGTTCATGAACCAGAAGAAAATAGCGACGGCGGCTACCACCACCACTACCAAAAAGATAAGTCCTGCTGACATTGTTTTGTGATTTAAGGGTTAGTATAGCTTTCATTTTTCAATTCTTCGACGTCGTTAACCTTGTAGGCATCGCCGTCCTTCACGACCTCGAGTTGCAGCCAGTAGTCGTACAACTCGCCGTTTCCGCAATCGTAGGTCATCAACACCTTGAACGTATGCTCCGCCACAGGCTCGATGACTCTTTCCTTCAGCGAGCCAGGGTCGGTCATGTTGTAGGTAAACAACCAGAAAGCAATGCAGTCGCCACTCTCGCAATCGTAGTCGTACATCGCCTTCAGCCAGTCCAGACAGTTGGCCGACACATTCTGCCGGACGACGGTTTCCATGTCCTCGTCCTCGTCAAGCTGCTGGTAGAACTGCTCCAGAAACGCCTTTTCGTCAGCCATCTGTTGCTGCTGTTCCGGACTCAGTTCATCGACCTTCAGCACAGCATCCGCCTCGAGGGCAGAGTCGAGCTGGGCTTCATCGACCGTCACATCCTGCGTCTTGCCGCCCGAGGTGCACGCTACAGCGCACAAAAGGGTCAGAAGCGACGCACTCAAGAATTTGCAAAAGGATACCCGCTGTTTCATAAATGCATGGTTTTGATGAATTTGCGACAAAGATAACAATTCTCTGCGAAACAGCCAAAAAAACTTTGAAATAACCTACAAATTTACAAAGTACGAACTACAAAGTACAACGAAGAGAAGTACAGCTACAGCGATACTTTGCATTTCGTACATGTCCTTCGTACTTTGTACTTCGCTTTACGCGTCACGCTCTACGACAGGGCGGACAGGGCTTCGCCAGCCTGTTCCCACTGCTCCATGGCCGTGTCGAGTTGGCGGCGCAGGTCGGCGTGGCGCTGGAAGAGGGAGGCGTCGGCGGCACCTTCGGGGGTGGACAGTCGGGCCTCGACGTCGGCGATGTCCTGCTCCAGGCGTTCGATGGTTGCCTCGCAGTCTGCCAACTGTTTCTCGGCGCGCCGGATGAGCTTCTGCTGCTCCTTGCGTGCGGCGTAGTCAGTGTTGGACGGAGCACTCTGCGTGGGCTGGGCGGACTGGGGCTTCTGGAGAGGTGGCGTGTTCAGAAAACTTTGGTTGCTCAGCAGCAGGCTGTTGAGGTCGCCGAGATGTTCGCGAACCTTGCCGCCGGCAAACACATACAGCCGATCGACCAGTCCGTCGAGGAAGTCGCGGTCGTGGCTGACGATGATGGCCGTGCCGTCGAACTGCTGAATGGCCTGCTTCAGTACGTCCTTCGACTGCATGTCGAGGTGGTTTGTCGGTTCGTCGAGTATGAGCAGATTGACGGGCTGAAGCAGGAGTCGGATCATCGCCAGCCTGCTCCGTTCGCCACCCGAGAGCACACGGACGAATTTTTCGCTCTCCTCGCCGCCGAACATGAACGCGCCGAGCAGGTCGCGAATCTTCGTCCGGATGTCGCCACGGGCGACGCGGTCGATGGTGTCGAACACGGTGAGGTCGCCGTCGAGCAGCTGAGCCTGGTTCTGCGCGAAGTAGCCTATCTGCACGTTCTGCGCGATGGTCAGGCGTCCGTCGAACGGTATCTCGCCCATGATACACTTGACGAGGGTCGATTTGCCTTCGCCGTTGTTGCCCATGAACGCCACTTTCTCGCCGCGCTTGATGCTGAGGTTGACCTGGCTGAACACGTTGTGCGAGCCATAGGTCTTCGCCACATCCTCGCAGATGACGGGGTAGTCGCCACTGCGTTGGCAAGGCGGAAAACGCAGGTGCAGCCGACTGGTGTCCACTTCGTCGATTTCTACGGGCACCATCTTTTCGAGCATCTTGATGCGGCTCTGCACCTGGTTCGACTTCGTAGGCTTGTAGCGGAATCGTTCGATGAAGTCGCGGGCTTCGGCAATCTCCCGTTGCTGGTTCTCGTAGGCGCGCAGCTGGGTCTGCCGACGTTCCTCGCGCAGCTCGACATACTGGTCATACTTCACCTTGTAGTCGTTGATTCGGCCACAACTGATCTCTATCGTGCGGGTGGTCACGTTGTTGATGAACGCTCGGTCGTGGCTCACCAGGATGAGGGCATTGGCGCGCTGCTGGCAATACTGCTCCAGCCACTGGATGGATCCGATGTCGAGATGGTTGGTCGGCTCGTCGAGGAGCAGGAGGTCGGGCTTCATGAGTAACAGCTTGGCAAGTTCGATGCGCATTCGCCAGCCCCCACTGAACTCACGCGTCGGCCGCAGAAAGTCCTCGCGACGGAAGCCGAGTCCCTGCAACGTGCGTTCGATGTCGGCCTGGCGGTTCTGCACGCCGAGCATCTGCAGACGCTCCTGTTCGTGCGTGTAGCGTTCGACGAGCTGCATGTAGTCGTCGCTCTCGTAGTCGGTGCGGCGCGCAATCTCGTCGTTCATCCGTTCCAGCCGCTGTTCCAGCTCGCTGTAGTGGGCAAAGGCCGTCTCCGTCTCTTCCATCACCGTGCGGTCGTCGCTCAGCACCATCACCTGCGGCAGGTAGCCGATGGTCGTGTCGCGCTGGCAGTTCACCACCCCGCGTGTCGGCTGCTGCTGGCCTGCAATGATCTTGAGCAGGGTCGATTTTCCTGCTCCGTTCTTCCCGACCAGCGCGATGCGGTCCTTCGGACTGACGACGAACGACACGTCCGTCAGCAGCGGGCGTGCCGAAAACTCCACCGATATATTGTCAACTGATACCATGTCTGTTCTTCGTTTCGCCTGCAAAGGTACGATGAAATGCGAGAAAATGCAAATCTATTTGCGATTCAGCACACTTTTGCTTACCTTTGTGGGGACTTGAGCGCAAATTTTTCAAAAATGTCGATGGCAGACCGAACGTTTTCCGATGTTGTGTGTATGCTGTTGCAGAAAACGACAAAAAAAGTAACGATTGAACCTCATGAAACAAAGATTTCACCTCCTCCCCACCCTGCTCCTCATGTTCCTTTTCCACCTGCCAACGGTCCATTCCTCGGCACAGGAACTGGACTACGAGCGCGTTCACGAACTCGTCGTGGCGCAGGACGACGCCGCGCTCGACACCCTGCTCACGCGCTGGTACTACAGCGGACTCTACCCTGCAGACGTGCTCAACTACCACTACAACGAGCTGCAGGGGATGGACGACTGGGGCATCTACCTCGCCATGTCGGAGTCGAACCTCGTCGGGAAGCTGATTCTGCAGCGCGTGCTCCACGTCCATCGCGACAAGGTGTTGGTCGATGTCAATGCGCTGTACGACAGTACGTACATGGCGACGATGTGCCGCCGCATGGAGGTGCCTGTACCCCAGGAATATTTTGGCGACGGACGCTTCGTGCTGATGACGCAGTGGGTGGGCCGCCACGCCAAGCGCCAGGTCTATCTCTCCGCCTCTGCCATGAACATGATTTGCCACCCTGCCTATCTCGATGCCAACGACCCGCAGGCCCTGCACATCGACAGTGTGGCCACCGAACTGAAGTCCTGCCTCTACAACGAGGGGCTCACCATGCACTACGCGCGCACACCTTATAATAATATAGTGGTGAAGTGTCGCAACCTGGAGCAACGCTACCTGCTCGACTACCTGCGCATGACGTTCACACCGCCTCGCGGAAAGGAGCAGGAGGGTGCGCTGTCCTTCACCCGTTCGACTCTGGCCGAAAACTATCGCATCCTGTACGAAGGTCTGCTGCCCTACTATCGGGCACATCGTCCGGAGCGCTTGGCATGGCTCGAACAGCTGATTCGCGATGCGCTGAACTACCGTCGGATGCAGGAACGACGGGAGCGGGAGTATAACCAAGTCTCACGTCTGCTATGAGTGTACTGTCCCTCTTTTCACGGCGCGAGACGGCGTTGCACGCGATGGACGACAAGCAGCTCATGCTGGAAGTGAAGCGTGGCGACCGTCGAGCCTTCGACACGCTCTACCACCGCTACGCCCGACGCCTGCAAGGATTCTTCTTTCGCCAGCTCGGCGGCGACGAAGAACGGGCTGCCGACGCCATGCAGGACACGCTGCTGCGGGTGTTTGAACACCGCGAACGTTACGTCGAAGGCAGCGACGTCGGCACCTGGGTGTTCAGCATAGCCTACAATCTCTGCAAGAACATCTACCGCAGCAATGCCTACGAGGCGCAGTATCTGCAGACACTCGACGCGCAGCCTGCCGAGGAAAGTGCGGTGGAAATCCAGATGGACCACGAACGGCTGATGGAAGCCCTGCAGCAGGTGCTCGACGCACTTCCGCCGCCGCTCCGACTGCTCTTCTCCCTGCGCCACGAGGAAGAACTGACCGTGCCGCAGATCGCTGCCATTCTCCAAATCCCCGAGGGCACCGTCAAGAGCCGCCTTCACAAGACCATGAACCTGATACGTCAACAACTCAAGCATTATGAACATATCTGACAACGACATCATCCGCAGCGCACAGACGTTGCGAGCGCAGCAGAACCAAACGCTGCGTGTGCCCCAGAATCCGATGCAGCGCAGTTCCCGCAGCCACAGCCTGTGGTGGGCAGCCGCTGCCTGCGTCGCCTGCTTCGTGGCTGGCCTGGCAATGCCCAGAACTTCGGTCGAGACGCCCTCAACACCCGGCCCCATCGTCGAGAAAGAGGTAGCGCCGTCGCGCGTCGAGACGAAGGTCTTCGTCCACGACACCATCTACCTCACGCGCGTCGTCACGAAGGAGGTGCGCGTCGAAGTCCCTGCGGTTGCAGAAAACACGGTCAGCGAACCCGAGGACTTCGGAGGGTGCTCTGCCCTCTGCGACAACATTGACTACAACCTCTTGGCCACCAAATAAACAACCATAAAAACCGTACAAAATGAAAAGACAGACAATTCTTGCGCTGTGCCTCGTCTGCACCACCGCCATGCAGGCACAGCAGAACGTCGCCATCGCCCCTCAACTCCACAAGGGCGACGTGCACAGCTACACCACCTCGTATGAGACGTACAAATCGGGGACGGACGGGGACAACGGCATGACAGGCCGCGAAGAGACGACCTTCACCGTGACGGAGGCAACGCCGGAGGGCTACGTCCTCGAGGTGAAGACAAAGCCGTTGGACAAGCCGAACATCGAACCGGGCATCATGGGCAACAACAGCATGGATGAATGGTTTCAGAACCTGCAACGCAACCAGACTGTGCGCTACCGCCTCGACCGCGACGGTGCCATCCTCGGCATCCTCAATGCTGATGAAATGCAGGCGAACGTCGAAAAGTTGTTCAACGGCCTCATCAACCACCTGGACAGCATCATGCCCTCGGCCACTCGCCACGAAATGCGCGAGATGACGAAGCGCATTCTCATGGAGCAAGCCACCGAGGAGAGCGTCCTGAAGAACCTCCGCACCATCGTCGGTCCGCTCACCCTGCTCGGGCGGCCCATCACGTCGGGCATGGAAGAGCGCTACGCGATGTCCACCGGCCTGAAATTCCTGCGCACCTACACCGTCGCACCCGACGGACGCCACCTCACGACCGAAAGCCGGCTGGACATGACCGACGACGAACTGAAGCAGTACGTCATCGACAACATACTCCGCTTCATGCCCAACATCCCTGCCGAAGCCATCGAGGAGTTCCGCAAAATGGACCTCAAGGCGCAGGGCATCGGCAACCTGCAAATGTCGTCGCACGCCACGCTGGACCTCGGCGACGACGGATGGCCGCTGCGCATCACACTGGAGAGCAACCACAATCTGCCAGGCAACCACACCATCAGCCGCACCGTGATGGAGCGGAAATAAAACCCGCCGATTGCGCCACACACCCAGCCACTGCGCGCATCAAACCCAGCCACTGTACGCATCAAACCCATCCACTGCGCGCATCCAACCCAGCCACTGCGCGCATCATACTCCGTTGATGCGCCCCCCAATCTCAAAATATCACTGATATTTTCAGAAATTCCATTGAGATTTGTACAAATTCCATTGAGATTTTTGAAAATATCAGTGATATTTTGAGTTTTGTCCGCACAGCTGCTGAGTGTTTATCCCGCCTAACTGAGTTTTATGCACAGCGCAAGCGAGTTTGGCTCACAGCACCAGCGAGTTTGCGGGGAACTTAAACGCACAAAATAATGACTGGTGTCGGGGGAAAAAACAGCCCCGAAGGGGCGACGGACCACAGGCAGGGGTGAAGCGCAGCGAAACCCCTGCTAAGGTACATGATAGGAATGAAGCCCCGAAGGGGCGACAGGCAAAATGAATAGTTTGATCTACTGTGTGTTTATCTTTTATCTGCCGCCCCTTCGGGGCTATATTAGCTCCTTAACGCCGAGCAGGGGTTTCGCTTCGCTCCACCCCTGCCTGTGGTCTGTCGCCCCTTCGGGGCTTTATTCGGTAGACAGCAATAACTATTTTACCGAACACAGCCGAAAAAAAACACCGCCTTTGTTTTGTTTTTATGTCCGTTTCATCGTATCTTTGCAGTAGATACGGATTGTTCGAAGAGCCAATAGTGCGCCGGCAAGAATGGACTCACGACTGTCAGAGCGCTTTAACACTTGCAGAAGAATTTACCGTGGGGCATTTCCATGCTTACCAGGCGCTTCAGTCCCAAAGGGATGGCAGAACACAAGCTGGGGTGGAGCGAAGCGGAACCTCTGCATAACCGCAACAACCAGCTCAGCCCCAAAGAAACAAAATATAAAAACACCTACATGGCCAGCACACTCGTCAAAAACGACATACACCTAACTTTTCATGTCAAATCTACCTCTGTCAAAATTCAAGAGGCAGACCTCGGCCGACTTTTCTCTTACGTTGGCGGCATTATACAAAGCATAAATGGTGTAGCTATCGAAGTTGGCGGAATGCCCGACCACCTGCACATACTGTGTTCCCTGCCCAAAACCATCTCCTTAGCTGACTTTGTCCGAATCATTAAGGCAGAAAGCAGCAAGTGGATGAAACAATTGGACAGAACCTACATGGGGTTTGAATGGCAAGAAGGATATGGAGCATTTTCGGTCAGTCCCTCTCTGATAGAAAAAACTGTCAAATATATACGCAATCAGGCAGAACACCACAAAAGAACATCCTTTAGGGAAGAATATCAAGCGTTTCTGCAAGCATGCGGAATCAGTTATGACGAACGGTACGCATTTGGTGATTAGGCTTATCTGTCGCCCCTTCGAGGCTTCATCATCCCCTGATTTGCAAGCAGGGGTTCCGCTACGCTCCACCCCTGCCTGTGGTCTGTCGCCCCTTCGGGGCTTAAACATATCATTCATTCAGTTGCGGGGCTGACACTTCGGGGCTTAAACTTATCGTTCATTCAGTTGCGGAGCTCTCACGTCGAAGCTTAAACATACATTTTTCTTATACTAAAATGAGACTTATCAGTACTTTACTTCTCACCTTCCACTTTTCCCTTTTCACTTCCAGTGTCTTCGCCCAATCGTGGCCTGCACCCTCGCGCGAGGCGCGACCCTACACGCGGTGGTGGTGGATGGGCAGTGCGGTCGATTCGGTCGGCCTGCGCTGGAACATGGAGCAGATGGCGGCGGCCGGACTGGGCGGTGTGGAGATTACGCCCATCTACGGTGTGCAGGGCAACGAACGGAACGACATCCCCTTCCTGTCGGCACGATGGATGCGGATGCTCGGCTATGTGGAGACACTGGGCGAGCGTCTGGACATGGAGGTCGGCATGTCCACGGGCACGGGTTGGCCGTGGGGCGGTCCGGAGGTGACGGCGGAGCAGGCTGCCTGCAAGATGGTGGTGGAGGGAGAGAGCATCCGCGCCGGACGCACGCGGCAGAAGGTGAAGCGGGCGGCGCCTGGCGGCGAGGGTTTCGTGATTGACCACTTCGACCGCGACGCCGTGCGTTCGTACCTGGCGGGCATCGAGACGGCATTCGTGACGCATCGGACGCGGCGTCCGCACACGTTCTTCTGCGACTCCTACGAGGTGTATGGCGCCGACTGGACGCCGCGATTCTACGAAGAATTTGAACGGAGACGGGGCTACCGCCTGCAGGACCACCTGGGTCCGATGCTCCACCCGGGCAGTCACGGCCTGGTGGGTGGCTACTCTGTGAACGACAAGAAGTACCTGCTCAGCGACTATCGCGAGACGCTGGGCGAACTGCTGCTGGACAACTGCACGCGGCAGTGGACGGAGTGGGCACACCGCGGCGGCAGCCTGACGCGCAACCAGGCGCACGGTTCGCCTGCCAACCTCATCGACGTGTATGCGGCAGTCGATATTCCCGAGTGTGAGGGTTTCGGGCTGAGCGACTTCGGCATCCACGGCTTGCGCACCGACAGTGGCTATACGAAGAAGAACGACTCGGACCTCTCGATGCTGAAATACGCCTCGTCGGCTGCCCACATTACGGGGAAGAAATATGTGTCGAGCGAGACGTTCACCTGGCTCACCGAGCATTTCCGCACCAGTCTTTCGCAGTGTAAGCCCGACCTCGACCTCATGTTCGTGGCGGGCGTGAACCATGTGTTTTTTCACGGAACGTGCTACTCGCCGAAGGACGAGGCGTGGCCCGCGTGGCAGTTCTACGCCTCGGTCGATATGAGTCCGCAGAACCCGCAGTGGAACGCCATGCCTGCCTTCAGCGCCTACATCACCCGCTGCCAGTCGTTCCTGCAGTGGGGCGAGGCGGACAACGACCTGCTCGTCTATCTGCCCTACTACGACATGATTCACGATGCAGAGGGCACGGTCACACTCTTCGACATTCACTCGATGCAGCGGCGTGCTCCACGTTTCATCAAGGCGGTGCAGACCCTCATCGACGGCGGTCTGGACGTGGATTACGTGAGTGATGAAATACTTTGCAAATCAGATATCTACAAGAAATACAGCGCCATCATCATTCCGATGGTGCGTTACATGCCTTTGGAGACATTGCAACGTCTTGACGAAATTGCCCAAGCAGGTGCTCGCGTCATCTTCGTCGGTCGTCCGCCCGAAGCAGTGCCCGGTTTCGGCCGACGCATGCAGGGCCAGCAGGAGGAGTTCGAACGCGTGCTGAACGACGCGGTGAAGAAGCATTGTCAGTATGCGGCTTCGTACGAAGAGGCGCTGTTGATAAGTGGCGGACATACCGAACCCATGCGCACCGAGCTGGGGCTGTCGTGCATTCGCCGACAGAACCCCGACGGCCACCACTACTTCGTCGCCAACCTCACGCCACGCGACGTCGATGCCTACGTCAGCCTCGGCGTGCAGTGGCAGGATGCCCTGTTCTTCAATCCCATGACGGGAGCCATCACGCGTCCTGACGTGCGCGACGGCAAACTGCGACTGCAACTGGCCAGCGGAGAGAGCATCATCATTTTAAGTACAAAGGACGAAGGACAAAGTGCAAAGGACGAAGAACAAGGGAAAAACATTCCTCCCCACCCCTATCTCGAAACGGCGAAGGAGGTGCAGGTGCTCACGGGGTGGACGCTCACGTTCCCGCAGGCTCAGCCCAAGGCCATCAAGCAGACGTTCCGCCTCGACAGCCCTCGTTCGTGGACCGAACTGAACAACCCCGCCCTTCGCAGCACGATGGCCACGGGCCTGTATCGCACCGAGTTTAACCTGCCGCCCCATGCCGCAACATCGGCGACGCCCCACACCCTCCTGGACCTCGGCGACGTGCGCGAGTCTGCCCGCGTGGTGGTCAACGGTCGGGAGGCAGGCACCCTGTTCGCCGTGCCCTACCGCCTCGACATCAGTCCGTACCTCAGGCAGGGGCGCAACACACTCGAAGTCTATGTGACCAACCTGCCTGCCAACCGCATTGCGCAGATGGATCGCGACGGCACGGTATGGCGACGGTTCAAGGACGCCAACGTCGTGGACATCAACTACAAACGCACCACTTACAGTGCGTGGACGCCCATGCCCTCGGGCCTGTGTAGCGAAGTGAAACTGATCAAATACTGATTGCTATATGAAACATCTGACGCTTTGTACCCTGTACTTCGTACTTTGTACTCTCCCCTCTGTCGCCCAGCTGCGTCGTGGTCAGGTGATGGAGCAGCGTGCCCGCGAAATCATCAGCCAGATGACTGCCGACGAGAAGATTTCGCAGCTCATGAACGATGCCCCTGGCATTCCGCGCCTCGGACTGAAACCCTACAACTGGTGGAGCGAAGCCCTGCACGGCGTAGGACGCACCGGTCGTGCCACCGTGTTCCCCGAACCCATCGGACTCGGCGCCACCTTCGACACCGAACTGGTGCAGATGGTGGGCGATGCGGTCTCGACCGAAGCCCGTGCGAAGTTCAACGTGGCGCAACGTATGCAGAACTACGGGCAGTACGCCGGTCTGACGTTCTGGGCGCCAAACGTCAACATCTTCCGCGACCCACGCTGGGGACGCGGCATGGAAACCTACGGCGAGGACCCGCTGCTCACCGGCACCCTGGGCGTGGCCTACGTTCACGGCATGCAGGGAGAGGACCCGTTCTACCTCAAGACGGCAGCCTGCGGCAAACACTTCGCCGTGCATTCCGGCCCCGAAGCCACGCGTCACAGCGACAACGTCGCACCCTCGCGCCGCGACCTCTACGCCACCTACCTGCCTGCCTTCCGCATGCTGGTGCAGGAAGGTAAGGTCGAAACCATCATGGGTGCCTACAACGCCCTCTACGGCGAGAGCTGTTCCGGTTCCCAATTCCTGCTCACCGACGTGCTGCGCCGCGACTGGGGATTCCGCGGACACATCGTCAGCGACTGCGGTGCGGTCGATGACATTTATAAGGGCCACAAAATCGTGAAGACGGCTGCTGAGGCTGCCGCCGTCGCCATCAAGGCAGGGCTGAACCTCGAGTGCGGCTCGACCCTGAAGGCACTGCGCGAGGCACTCGACCAAGGTCTGCTCACAGAGAAAGACCTCGACCGCGCCCTCCTGCCCCTGATGCTGACACGACTGAAACTGGGCATCCTGCAGCCCGACCCCGACTGCCCCTACAACGATGTGGGTGAGGACGTCATCGGCTGCGAACGGCACATCGACCTGGCCCGACGCGCTGCGCAGGAGAGCATGGTGCTGCTCAAGAACGACGGCGTGCTGCCCCTGTCGAAAGACATCCACACCCTGTTTGTGCTCGGTCCTGCCGCCACCGACGTCTATTATCAGATGGGCAACTACTACGGAGTCTCCAACCACTACAGCACCTATCTGCAGGGCATTGTCGATCAAGTCAGCGCCGGCACAAGCATCAACTATAAGCAGGGATTCATGCAACTCGCCGACAACCTGAACACCGTCGACTGGTCGGTGGAAGAAGCCCGCAACGCTAACGTTTCCATTCTCTTCATGGGAAACAACGGCAACACCGAGGGCGAAGAGGGCGACGCCATCGCCTCGGACAACACGGGCGACCGCAAGACGCTCAGCCTGCCCGAGTCGCAGATGTCGTACCTGCGACGTGTGGCTCGCGGACACCAGAACAAGCTCGTCGTCGTACTCACCGGCGGCAGTCCCATCGACCTGCGTGAAATCAGCGAACTGGCCGATGCCGTGGTCATGACATGGTACAGCGGACAGGAAGGCGGCATGGCGCTGGGCGACCTGCTCTTCGGCAACGCCAACTTCTCGGGCCGTCTGCCCATCACCTTCCCTGCCGACGTAGCCGCCCTGCCGCCCTTCAGCGACTACTCGATGGCGGGCCGCACCTATCGCTATGGCGACACCAACGTGTTCTACCCCTTCGGCTACGGTCTGTCGTACAGCCAGGTCGGCTACAGCGAGCTCAGCATCCAGGAGGTGAGAAACGGGAAGTGGGCAGCCAAGCACGGCAGCACGCTCCATGTGCAAGTGAAGCTCAGCAACAGCTCCGACCGCGACGTCACCGAAGTGGCGCAGGCGTATGTCAGCACACCGACGGCCGGCAAGGATGCTCCCTTGCGGCAGCTGGTCGGCTTCAAGCGTGTGGCACTGAAAGCCGGCGAGTCGCGCATGGTCGAACTGACCATCCCCACCGACCGTCTGCAGACCGTGCAGGACGACGGCACGAGCAAGCTCACGAAGGGCACTTACACGCTCACAGTCGGCGGTGCCTGCCCCACCCCACGCAGCGAACAGCTCGGCGTGAGCAACGTCTCGACGACCTTCAAACTATAGACTTCTGCCATAAACCCAAATCGGTCATTAGAAGTGCAAAAATCTGTGGTCAAGTCTGTAATATCTTGAAAATAAGTTATTTGCAAAATCATTTTTCTAATGGCGGTCATTAGAAAAATCAAATTACAAAAGGCTTGTAGCCAATCAGTTACAAAGTCGACCACGAAAATAGCCGTTCTAATGACCGATTTGGGATAAAAAAATCCCCGCACTCCTCAAGGAATGCGGGGATTTTTGCGATGCGGAAGCTCAGAGGCTCTTCAACCATTTCTCGACCTTCGCACGGCCGCTACGCACTTCGTGGCCGTAGATACTGAAGGGCTTGCGGACAGTGGCGTTGGGATAGGCTTTCTTTACATCTTCGACACAGCTGGCCAGACCCGAACCTTCGTGTGTGGTGAAGGGGATGAGCGTCTTGCCGTTGAGGTCGTAGCGCTCAAAGAATGTAAACATGACCTGCGGATAGGTGCCCCACCACACCGGACCTCCGATGAAGATGGTGTCGTACTGGTCAAGATTGTCGATTCCGCCCTCGAAATCGGGCAGCTCACCGTTGTTGGCTTCCTGCTTTGCCACTTCGATGAGTTGCATATAGGGCATGTCGTAGTTCTTCTTGCACACGATTTCGAACTGGTCGGCACCCGTCAGTTCCGTGATGTAGTCGGCCACGATTTTGGTATTGCCCACCTCGATATTCCCGACCGAATAGTTCTCGCCGGCATGAGAGAAGAAGACGACGAGTTTCTTGCTGTTTTGTGACATAGTCTCAGTATTTTCTTGTGGTTGATTACTGTTTGTTTTAGCATTCTGCGAGTTGCAAGCGAGCGCTGTCAGCAAGGCACAGAGAGACAGGAAAAGGCTCTTGATGTTCATACGCTTCATTTTTTATCCGTAGGCTTCGATAAGATGTTTGACAAACGCAACGTCGCCGAAGGGAATGGTACCTGTGTCGTGCTGGTTGAGCGTGGCAATCTGCTGCATGTCGGCGTCGGAGAGTCGGAAGTCGAACACGTCGTAGTTCTGCGCCATGCGTTCCTTGTGACTCGACTTCGGAATGGCGACAATGCCGCGCTGGGTGAGCCAGCGAAGGGCGACCTGAGCAGCCGTCTTTCCGTACTTTTGGCCAATGGCAGCAAGGGCCTCGCTCTTCACTATGCCATCGACTCCCTGACCGCCCAGCGGCCCCCAAGCCATCATGCGAGTGCCGAACTCCTGCATCACGGGTTCGATGCCGCGCTGCTGAATGAGGGCGTTGCACTGAAGTTGGTTGACCATAGGCTTGACATCGACATAGTGAGCAAAGTCGAAGAACCGCCCGACCTGGAAGTTGCTGACGCCGATGGCACGCACTTTGCCCGACTGGTAGGCACGCTCCATTGCGCGCCACGAGCCGAACACATCGCCGTAGGCCTGATGGATGAGCAGCAGATCGATGTAGTCGGTCTGCAACTTTCGGAGACTCTCGTCGATGCTCTTCGCCGCACGCTCTTCGCCGGCATTGCTGATCCAGACCTTCGTCGTGAGGAAGATTTCGTCGCGCTTGATGCCGCTCTTCTTCATGGCTGCGCCCACACCTTCCTCGTTTTGGTAAGCCTGTGCTGTGTCGATGAGACGATATCCAACACTGAGTGCGTCGCTGACACACCGTTCACACTCCTGCGGACTGACGAGAAACACCCCGTAGCCCATGACCGGCATTTCGACGCCGTTCGATAGTTTGATGGTTTCCATGCTGACTAAACGTTGTTGAGAAAAAACAAAATAATGTCTGATTTTCGGCTGCAAAGTTACAGAGCTTTCGTCAATCCGCAGTTTCACAAAATGCGGATTGAATGACACCAAAGTCGGTAAATGCCGAAAACGAAGCGCGAACCTCAGCCCTGCTTCTTACGTTTCAGAAAAGCCTTGAAACGCTTGTAACCCTCGACGCCCAGAATCGTAATGCCCCCGTACTGAAAGGTTTTGGCCAGGCCGAAGAAGACCGTCCACAACACAGCCTTCGCTTCGACGCTCAGCGGCAGCAACATCTGTGCAAAACTGATGATGTAGCACGGAATGCAGCAGAGCAGAACGATGACCCCTGTGCGGTAGGACAGCGACTGCAGCCAGGTCTTGATTCGACGAAAGAAGGCTTTCATTATAATATAGAATATATATAACGTGTAATGATAATCCTCTGGTTGCGCGTGCAAAGTTACGATGAAGTGAGCGGAAAAGCAAACTGGTTTGAATTTTTCAAAGTAGGATTGTGAAAAAAATCTTGAATGTTTATCCAAAATAATGTAAATTTGCAGCGACAATCATCACACATCCATTCCTCTCAAGGCGAATGCTGGCCACTGGCCACTGGCTCTCGGTCCGCACCTTCGTGGCCGAAAATGAGGTTGGGAAAGGAAGAAATCCTGTATGCAAGACGTCATCATAGAAAACACGCTGAACCGATTGTGCAGCGAAGAACTGGCTACTTACTTCTCGCACGTCGTATGCAACGGGGGGCAATGCGACTTCCTGTTCGACGAACGTCCGTTCACACTCCGTGCCGGCGACAGCATGGTCATCATAGCCAACCGGCTGGTGAGCCAGCTGCGACCATCGACCGACTTTGTCGTGCGCGTCGTCTATGTGTCCCCCACCTTCCTCGAAGCCACACGTCCGACGAACAACTACCAAATCAAAGGGAGCATCGCCCTCTACCACAATCCCGTCATGCCGCTGCTGTGGGACGAACACCGCCTGCTCAATATCGACATCGACCAACTGGAGTTGCGACTACGCGATCCCGACAAGCACTTTTTCATCGACAGTATCACCCACGTGCTGCAAGTGATGTATATCGACTTCTTCGAGTTTCACCGGCGACTGGGCAGCGAAAGTCCCATTCCAGAAAGGGCTGGAGAACTGATGAACCAATTTATCGCTCTGCTCGAATCGGGCATCTACCGCACCGAACGTAACGTTGCGTACTATGCCAGCCGCCTGTGCATCACACCCAAATACCTGTCAGAGGTAACAAACCTCGTGAGCGGTCATTCTGCCAACTACTGGATACAGCGATTTACCTCGCTCGAAATCTCACACCTGCTGCGCGAAAAGTCGCTCACCCCCACAGAGATTGCGGACCGCTTCGGTTTCTCGTCCCTCTTCTATTTCACGCGGTTCGTCAGCCGCACACTCGGATTCACCCCTTCAGAACTCAGAAAACAATAAATCGGATCCGTTCCGACTGCGTCGGGGGGGCTGTGCACAACCTTTTTCCACAGACTACATTGCAAAACTATTTGAGGCGCACTGCCATTTCACATGAAGCAAACTTGCATAAAAAGCGAAGAATTGTTGTACTTACGCTACATTTTGTTTCAGTTTGCTTGAAAAAGCGGTGGAAAAGTTGTAACTTTGCAGCTTGAAATAAAAAAAGCACAAGTATATGAACACAAAAAAACTACTTCTCTGTCTGACGCTGCTGCTCGCACTCGCCAGCACAGCAAAGGCTCAGTTGCCCAACGTCACACTGCGCAGCCTCGAAGGCAAGGAGGTGCGCACCGACACGCTGTCGAACGACGGCAAGCCCTTCATCATCGACTTTTTCGCCACATGGTGCAAACCCTGCAACCGTGAGCTGAAGGCCATTCACGAAGTCTATCCCGAATGGCAGGAGGAGACTGGAGTGAAACTCATCGCAGTGAGCATTGACGAGGCACAGAACATTAACAAGGTGAAGCCGATGGTCGATAGCTACGGCTGGGAATACGACGTTCTGCTCGACCCCAACAGCGATTTGCGTCGCGCACTGGGCATACAGACCATCCCTTACACGCTCATCGTCGATGGACAGGGCAAAATCGTCTATCGTCACAACGGCTATGCCGACGGTGCCGAAGAGGAGTTGATTGAAAAAGTGCGTGAACTTGTTGGAAAATGACACGATTGTTAAGATATATCAGTGCAGCAGTCCTGCTGACTTGCTTCTGGACCTCAGCTACGGCACAGGTGCAAGTGGGCGATGTGACCATCACGGGTAGCATCCAGAGCGACATCCTCCTGCCGCAGGAGGATACGAAGATTGGTGCCGAGAAGTACGACGAATGGGCGCTGACCAACAGCTATGCCGAGGTGAGCGCCATGAGCCAGTACGTCGATGCCGGTGTGCGCCTGGAGTTCATGCGCTTCCCCATGCCTGGATTTGCAGAGCAGAATCCCGACTTCAAGGGTTGGGGTGTACCTTATTTTTATATAAAAGGAAAACTTGCCGGACAGGAGCTCACCCTGGGCCACTACTACGAGCAGTTCGGCTCGGGCCTCATCCTGCGCACCTACGAAGAGCGTTCCCTTGGCATCGACAACTCGCTGCTGGGCGGACGACTGGTGCTACGACCTGTCGAGGGTGTGCAGATCAAGGTGCTCAGCGGTAAGCAACGTCGCTACTGGGATAGGAACAATGCGTGGGTGAGCGGTGCCGACCTCGAACTGAGCATCGACCAATGGTCGAAAGCCATGCAGCAGAGCGGCACTTTCCTGACCCTCGGTGCCTCGTTCGTCAACAAGCATGAGAAGGAAGACGAACTCCTCGTTCCGCACGACGGCGGCACCTATCAGCTGCACCAGCCGCAAAACGTGAATGCCTTCGACGTGCGTGCCCGACTGCAAAAGGGTAACTGGAACGTGCTGGCAGAATATGCACAGAAGTCGCAGGATCCGTCGCAGGTGAACGGTTATACCTTCCAGCGCGGAACGGCAGCCCTGCTCTCGGCATCGTATTCGAAGCGCGGCATGAGCGCACTGGTGCAGGCCAAGCGCAGCGAAAACATGGATTTCCGCAGCCGTCGCCGCGAAACACTTCCGCTGGCATCGCACATCAACTACCTGCCACCCTTCACCCTCGACCACACTTACACCCTCGCTGCCCTCTACACCTACGGCACACAGCTCGACGGTGAGTGGGCCTACCAGGCAGAACTGGGCTACGACTTCAAGCGTGGCACGGCGCTGGGTGGAAAGTATGGCACGAACGTGAAACTGAATTTCTCCCACATCCATTCGCTCGAGAACTCGCGCAAACCTGCAGCCGAAGGCAGCGACGGCAACAAGTCAGCCTTCTGGAAATGGGGCAGCGATGTCTATTATCAGGACTTGAACATCCAGGTGGAGAAGAAACTGTCGAGCGCATTCAAGCTGAATTTGATGTATATGAACCAGTTCTACAACCAAACCATCATGGAAGGACACGGCGGACTGATTCACAGCAACATCTTCGTTGCCGAAGGCAAATACCGCTTCAACAAGAAGTTCACCCTGCGCGGCGAACTGCAGTACCTCACCACCGCTGGCGACCAGGGCGACTGGGCGTTTGCGCTGGCTGAGCTGTCGATGCTGCCCCACTGGATGTTCACCTTGAGCGACCAGTGGAACTGTGGCGAGACGAAGACCCATTACTATCAGGGCAGCGTCACCTTCACCGCAGGCACTCACCGCCTGCAGCTGGGCTACGGTCGCACCCGCGCCGGATACAACTGCACCGGTGGCGTTTGCCGCTACGTGCCTGCCAGCAAAGGCGTCACCCTGTCGTACAATTACAACTTTTGACAGCCTTTCTCCAGTCCCCTCTCAACGAGGGGGATAGGGAACACCTTTAATAATTAGTGTATGAACAAGATATTGTCAATCAGTGTAGCTTTAGCCTTGGTGCTGCTGACGGCCTGCGACGAAAAGAGCATGGACGAACGTTTCGAGAAGGTCGAAATCAGCGTGGCACGCAACGTGCTTATTGAGGACTTCACCGGACAGCGTTGCATCAACTGCCCCACAGCAGCCGACGAACTGGCTCGGTTGCAGGAAACGTACGGCGAGGACCACGTCGTGGTGGTCGCCATCCACAGCGGTCCTTTCGGCCATCGCTCCACCATGACCAGCCCGAGGCTGAGCCTCTGCACCGAGGCAGGCGACGACTATTACAGCCACTGGGGCGTGATGGTACAGCCCAGTGCTCAGGTCAATCGCAGTGGTTCACTGCTCGAATCGACCAGCGAATATGCCACAGCCATTGCCGCAGAGCTGCAGAAAGCTACGCCCCTCACGCTCAGCCTGACGCCCAACTACGACGCCGAGAGCCGCAAACTGACCGTGTCGCTTCACGCCAGTTCGACCGAATCGCGCGCAGGCCGCTATCAAGTATGGCTCACCGAAAGCGGAATCGTCGATGCGCAGTCGATGCCCGACGGTAGCCGCAAGACCGACTATGTGCACAACCATGTGTTCCGTACTTCCCTCACGTCCGACCTCTACGGCGACGACTTCAGTGTCAACGTAGGTGAGGCATGGGACGAAGACGTCAGCACAACCCTCGACCCTGCATGGAAGCCTGAGAACATGAGCATCGTCGCCTTCGTCTATACCGACGCCGGCGTGGAGCAGGTCGTAACCGCCAAGTTTTAATCTTTCATTTTTAATTTTATAAAGTTTATATGCGTATGAAGAAATTCTTTACTCTGATCACTCTGCTCGCTCTGGCAAGCACACAGACCTTTGCACAGGACGAGTTACAGTTTGCCGATGCCGAAGGCAACATCATTGCCGACGGCACAGTCATCAACTGCACCACGCTCGAGGACGACGGATGGGGCGGTGGCATCATGCCTTCGGGCCTCTTTGTCAAGAACACCACTTCGGGCGAAGTCATGGCTGCTACCGAATACACCATTGTCACGCTTGAGAACGGTTCGTTCCAGACCTGCTTCCCCGAAAACTGCGTGGCACAGACGGCAACTGGCACCTACCAGTCGAACATGGGAGCCATCCCCGCCGGCGTGCTCAAGAGTATGCAGACCGAATGGCTGCCCGAAGCAGGAGGAACGGCTGTAGTCGAGATGCAGTTCCTCATTTACAAGTACAACAGCATCACGAAGAAGTACACGCTGAAGGGTCGTGGCCCGAAGGTGACGCTCAACTTCTCCACCGAGGCATCGGCCATCGACCACCTGCGCTCCAACACTCAGCCGCAATCGACCGACTACTATGGTATGGACGGCCGTAAGGTGACGCGCCCCGTCAATGGCACGTATGTGGTGCAGGAACACTTCCGCAACGGTGCTGTCCGCACGACAAAGAAACTCTACAAGGCCACAAAGTAAACACAGACCCCACCCCCTGCCCTCCCCAAGAGGGTGAAGTCGGGGTGGAGTCAGTCCATTAGTTTTTTGTTTTTTTAATTTATGACTTTTTTTTGCTTATGAAGAAAAATCTCCTTTTCTTCGTGGCTACGCTCTTAGTGTATGCCACCGCAATGGCACAGACGCCCAAGCTGTCGCAAGCCCGCCTGAACCGTCTGTCGCCCATTGCCACTCAGGCTGCGAAGCAGGCACCCTCGAAGGCTGACCTGCAGCAGCAGACATCGACCACGCGCAAGGCTGCGGCTACGGCTGCGTTCCGTCTGAAGAAGGACGTCAATGCGTCGAAGCTCAAGACACTGCGCAAGTTCACGAAGACAGCGCGCAAGGCTGCCATCACCGAGCAGCCCGCCGGCGAGCAGGTGTGGTATGTCCGCAGCTGCGAGGCCGCCTATCCCTTGTGGGGCTATGTCTTCACGACATCGGTTCAGGGCGGTGTCGGCAACGTCGTCTTTGGCTCGGACAACAAGGTCTATCTGCGAAACGTCATCAGTCAGTTGATGACAGGCACATGGATCGAAGGTACGCTCGACGGCGACAAAATCACGTTCGACTTCCCGCAGGATGCCATGGAAAGCGAAGGCGAGCTGTACAGGTTCGCACTCTGCCGCTCCGACGAGGAAGGCGACGTGGTATCTGCCACCGATGTGAACACACTCACGCTGAACTACGACGCTGCAACGCGTGCCATCACCACGCCCGCTGACTCCGAGTTCGAGAGCGGCGATCTGATGATTGGTATCGTTGACACCGATGGCATCTGGGCTGGCTATGCCGACTGGAACATCAACCTGGACGTACTGGATGCCGAACCCGTCGTGGCTCCCGACGACATGACCACCATTGAGTGCGCCCTCACGGCCGAAGGTTTCGACGGCACGCTGGTGAACGTCGGCGTGAGCGGCACCGACATCTATGTTCAGGGTATGTATCCTGCTTTGCCCGAAGCATGGGTGAAGGGTTCCGTCAATCCCATGACGATGACGGCCACCATCCCCAACGGCACCTTCCTGGGTGCTGACGAAACGACGGGCTACTACCAGTATCTCGTGTCGGCTCAGGGCGAAGAAGTCACCGACCCCGACTACGGCGAAACCTACACCGAGTACACACTGCTCGACAGCGACATCGAGTTCACATTCGACCTCTCCACCCTCACCGGCACATCGACCGGCACCTTCCTCGTGAATGCCGGTACGGACGAGGTGAACTATGCCGCCTTCTACACCAACGCCCTCATCAAGAAGTTCACCGAGGTAGCTGCCACACCGGCTGCCCCCGTCATTAACAACAACGAGGAGTACGACCTGAGCTACTATGGCCAGGGCTATGGTTTTGGCTACATCGACTTCAACCTCAACACGTTGGACGAGGACGGCAACTTCATCCTCGGCGACAAACTGTCGTACGCTCTCTTTGCCCGTGTCAACGGCGAGGAAGTGCCTCTCACGTTCAGCAAAGCCGACTACTATAATCTCGACTGGGAAGAAAGCGAGTCCATTCCTTACGGATATACCGAAAACTGGGACTTCTACGCCACAGGCTCGAACCACGAGTTCTACTACTACACCATCGGTGCCGAGGCTTACGGTCTGCAGGCCATCTACACGGGTGGCGGCGAGGAGCGTCGCAGTGAAATCACCTGGGTGGAAATGGCCGGCGAAGGCTCTGAGCTTCAACCCGAGGCTGCCACACCCGATTATCCCGATTCGGCTCCGGCTGCCGAGGACAACGAAATCACCTGGGGCTTCTACACCGGCGCTGAGGACGTCGGCATGTTCGGTGAGGCAAAGGCCCAGAACTACGACGTAGCCATCCACCTCAACGAGGACGACCTCATCGGCTGCTACGTGACGAAGATCACCGTGCCCATCATGGAGGTCGAGAACAGCAGCAACATCTCCGTATGGCTCAGCAGTCAGCTGCGTGTCGAAGACGGAAAGGCTGCGCCCGATCTCGTGAAGGTTGACATCGCGCCCACCGAGGCCGACTTTGTCACGGTCGAACTGCCGAAGCCCTACCTCATCCCCAGCGAAGGCGTTTACGTAGGTTACAGCTTCAGCATCGACAATCTTTCCAGCGAAGAGGCTGAGTTCCCCATCGCTGTGATTGACGGCGGCCACGAGGGTAGCTTCTATCTGCACACGTCCAAGACCCTACTCAAGTGGTTCGACGTTTCATCGACGTTCAACGCATCGGCAATCATCCAGGTGGATGTCAAGGGTAGCGAAGTGCTCTCTTACGCTGCTTCCCCCATCACGGGCAAGACCGCCTATGTCAAGTACGACGAGCCCTTCACCCTCGACCTGAATGTGCAGAACCTCGGCGCAATGGGTGTCGAGAGCGTCGAAGTCGTTGTGAAGAACAACACCCTGGATGTTGAGGAGACCTACACCCTCAACCTCGACGAACCCATCGCTCCTGTCTATGGTGCAGAGGCCGAAATCAGCGTCGAAGTGCCTGCCATCGGAGAAACGGGCGAATACAACTACACCGTCACCGTGACGAAGGTCAACGGCGAGGCCAACGAAACGCCCGATGCCATGGCCATACAGGAAGTCGTAGCCCTGACTTCGGTGCCCACCCACCGTGCCGTGCTCGAGGAGTACACCGGCACCTGGTGCGGATGGTGTCCCCGTGGCTTCGTTGCCCTGGAGATGCTCGCCGAACTCTTCCCCGACGACTACGTGCTCATCAGCTACCACAACGAAGACCCCATGGCCATCATGGATGGCGAAGACGTCCCCTATCCTTCCGACGTTCAGGGATTCCCCACGTCCTTTGTTGACCGCGTCATGGAGGCTGACCCCTACAACGGTCTGACTGAAGACGAACCGCTCGGCATTGTCAACGTGCTCGATGAGCGCTGCGCTGAATTTGGCGTGGCCGATGTCGAAGTAGCCGCTACATGGAACGCCGACGGCACAGCCATCGACGTGACCACACAGGTGACCACTCCCACCGATTTGGCTGGCTCGAACTATGCCATCGAGTATGTGCTCGTCGCCGACGGCCTCACCGGTACGACCAAGGACTGGGCACAGTCGAACTACTTCTCGAACAGCTCTGCCTTTGCCTGGGATGAGAACCTCAGCGAGTTTGTCAATGCCGGTAGCACGGTGACTGGCCTCGTCTTCAACGACGTAGCTGTTTACAACTCCGGCATCGGCGGCATCGGCGATATCCTGCCCGAAATGATGTCTGCCGGCGAGTCGGCCGAACACAACTTCACGATCAACCTGGCCGACGCTGTCAACCTGAACGGCGAGGAAATCATCCAGGACAAGAACCAGCTGCGCGTCGTTGCCCTGCTCATCGACATCACGACTGGCGAAATCGTCAATGCCAACAAGGTTGACGTAGGCGTATATGACGCCATCGTCGGTGTCGATAGCGACAGCGAGCGTCTGGTCAGCAAGGTTGAGTCCTTCGACGTGGCCGGCCGCAAGGTGTCGAACGCTCAGCGTGGCACCCTCGTACGCCGCATCACCTTCGCCGACGGAACGCAGAAGGTGGTGAAGGTGCTGGTGAAGTAAAAAGCCTCCCCCCGCCCCCCTCCGAAGAAGGGGAAGAACGGTAGTAAAAGAAGCAACGCCCTGCAACATGCTTTCGCTTCAAGCGATTCCACGTTGCAGGGCGATGCTATATGTGCTCCGTTCTCCCCCTTCTTCGGAGGGGGGGCGGGGGGAGGCTTCTACTTCACACTGGCCTTGATGATTCTCACCTCCTTCACAGGCATGTCGTTTTCGTCGGTCTTCACCTTCTCGATGTCGAGGACGATTTTCATGCCCTCCACCACTTCGCCGAAGATGGTGTACTCACCGTCGAGCCACGGAGCACCGCCAACCGAACGGTAGGCACGCTGCTGCTCGGTGGTGTATTCGAACAACGAACGCGGCAGCTGGTCCACCTCCATGCGCGCCTCGTCGAGCAGGTCTTCGAGCACGTTGCTCAGTTTCGTCGTCTCACGCGCACGCCGCAGGGCGTCCAGCTCCGCAGCGCGGGCCATCATCTTCTGGCGATAGACTTGCTGCACGCGGGCGTCCTTGCGTGCCAGCTCCACACCGACCAGCGCCTGTTCGTTCTGGAACTTTCCCGTGACGATGTAGAACTGGTAGGCATCGCTCGCCTTCTCCGGATTCACGTCGTCGCCTTCGCGTGCGGCAGCCACCATGCCCCGCTTGTGGAAGTATTTCGGGAACAGGATTTCAGCCTCGATGGTGGGCGAAGGCTCAGCCGTTCCGTTGTTGGCAGCCTCGAGTTCGGCCTCGTGTCCAGGGCGCGTGTTCGGGTCGCCTGTCTGGATCATGAAGTTGCGGATGACGCGGTGGAAGAGCACGCCGTCGTACTTTCCCGCCTGGACGTTCTTGACGAAATTGTCGCGATGGATGGGTGTGTCGTTGAACAAACGGATGCGGATGTCGCCAGCCGTCGTTTCGAGCAATACTTCGGTTTCCTTTTCGCCGTTCTGGCCGCTGCAACTCAGGGCGGGCAGCAGCAGGACGAACATGAGCAGTGTGCTAAGTGTGTGTCTCATTGTTAGTGTATGTTTAGGTGTTATACGATGCTTTGCGCTGCAAAAATACGAAAAATAAAATTGACACGACGCAAATCTGGTGATTTTTTTTGCGCCCCCTGAACTTGGGCACACAGCACACCAAAGACCGCCGGAGTGCGGAGCATCGTGGCGCTGTGTGCCGAAGAAAGTCAAAATATCAATGATATTTTCAAAAATATCAATGGAATTTGTGGAAATATCAATGGAATTTGCAGAAATATCATTGATATTTTGAGTTTTTTCCACCGACAATCCCAGTTTATTGTTCACATGACAGATGTTGACGATGCCGTTGCTCGAAGTTGATGCTTTACTTTGGTGTTCGATCAACCTAAGATTAAAATTGCCAGGTGCCCATCGCCATAGGCTTTGAGTGGTATTTTGGCATCAGGGGACAGGGTAAGCCCCAAAGGGGCGACAGACCATAGGCAGGGGTGAAGCGAAGCGCAACCTCTGCTCGGTGTTAAGTAGTTAATGTAGCCCCGAAGGGGCGACAGATAAAAGACGCAGCATTGCATATCAAACTATTCAGCTTGCCTGTCGCCCCTTCGGGGCTTCGTTCCTGTCATATCCATAGCAGGGGTTGCGCTTTGCTTCACCCCTGCCTGTGGTCTGTCGCCCCTTCGGGGCTATTATTTGCCGGACACTAATAATATATTTTGCTGGCTTGAAGTTGAATCGTTGTGTACCGCGCATCTGTTTTGTGCTCGCTGCTCCATCATTTGGTATTCCGCTCACTTAATCGTAACTTTGACCTTCGGCCGAACTTACTACCGTTCGGGAATGCGAAAAGAAAAGAGGGCTTTTCTTTTCGTATTCCGCTCACTTAATCGTAACTTTGCACCCTGAATATGAACAGAACGAACCGCGACATCCTGCGCATCGCCGTGCCGGCCATTGTGAGCAACGTCACCGTCCCGCTGTTGGGGCTGGTCGATGCCGGCATCAGCGGACACCTCGGCGCGACGGCCTACATCGGAGCCGTGGCGGCGGGGGGCATGATGTTCAACCTGATGTACTGGTTGCTGGGCTTCCTGCGCATGGGTACGAGCGGCCTGACGAGCCAGGCACTGGGGGCTGGGCGGCGCGACGAGGTGGAACAGCTGCTGAGCCGCTCCCTGCTCACGGGACTGCTGCTGGGCGTGGGGCTGCTTGTCCTCTGCTGGCCGCTGCGCGAGGCGGGGCTTTGGCTCCTGTCGCCGACCGACGAAGTGGCCAACTACGCGCGCGCGTACTTTAATATATGTATCTGGGGTGCACCGGCGATGCTTCCGCTCATGGCTTTGAACGGCTGGTTCCTGGGGATGCAGGACTCGCGACGCCCGATGCTCATCTCGATCGTGCAGAATGTGGTGAACATCGTGGCCAGCTTCGCCTTCGTCTTCGGCCTGGACATGAAGGTCGAGGGCGTGGCACTGGGCACGCTCGTGGCGCAGTGGACGGGATTGGGCGTGGGACTGTGGTTAGTGAAGAAGGTAACAGCCCCCCTGCGGACCCCACCGGCAGGGGGAGAGGCCATAACGGTTGTAGATGAAGTAAATGTTTCAGATAGTCAGCCCTCTCCCCCTATCGGGGGGAGTCGGAGGGGGGCTGTCTATATCGACATCTTCCTCCGCACGTTCTTCATGGTGGCGGTGATGTTCTTCTTCACCAGCGCAGGCGCACGACAAGGCGACACGGTGCTGGCGGTCAACTCGCTGCTGCTGCAGTTTTCGCTCCTGTTCTCCTACGTGATGGACGGCTTCGCCTACGCCGCCGAAGCGATGTGCGGCAAGTTCTACGGGGCCGGCGACCGTCAGGCATTCCGCCGCACGGTGCAGGCCGTGTTTGTGTGGGGCGGAGGGCTGGTCGTCGTGTTCACGTCGGTCTATGCCCTTGGCGGACTGGACTTTCTGCGTCTGCTGACCGACGACGCTGCCGTGGTGGCTGCATCGAACGTCTATCTGCCGTGGGCGACGCTGCTGCCCCTGTGCGGCGTGGCGGCATTCGTGTGGGACGGCGTCTATATCGGCACGACCCGCACGCGCCAGATGCTCGTCTCGTCGGCCATCGCCGCCGTGCTGTTCTTCGGCTGCTACGTCGTGCTGACACATCTTTTCACAGAAAAGGCGAACCACATGCTGTGGCTCGCCTATCTGCTGTTTCTGCTCACGCGGGGCGTGGTGCAGACTATTTACTACGGAAGACTTTTTTCACCCGAACAGTTCCGTCGGGCAAGGTCTCGCGCACAAGGTTGATGCCGCGTCGGGGCGACGAGAGGTGACGGCCCTGCAGGTCGAAAACCTTTGTTCTTTCCACTTTTAACTTTTCACTTTCAACTTCTTCGATGCCGGTGGCAGGCTGGTCTTCGACCGGTATCAGTTGGAAGGGATAGTCGGTCAGGGTCGATGAACCGTAGTCCACCTTGTTGTTTTCTTTCTTCCCCCAATACTTTCCCGAGCGTGTGCGCAGCACATAGAAGTTGGCGCCCACCGCCTGCTCGGCGCGTAGCGGATAGGTCTGCGCCTCTTCCTTGAGAGAGGCCGTGATGGTGAGGTATGTGTCGTCGAGCACAGACTGGATGTTGTACTGTGTCGCAGCCGTTTCCTTGGCGGTAATCTTCCAAACCTGCGAGGCGTCGGCCGACTCGCCTTCTATTTCCTCCTCGAACAGGGCACTGCTGCCGCCGTTGGTCAGCACGAGGCCGGACGCATAGTCGCGGATGATGTAGTTCCCAGGCTCGATGAGTGCATCGCCGTCGGGGTCCTTCACCAATATGCGGTATTCGACGCTTTGCTCCTCGCCCGTGTCGTCGGTGAAGGTCAGTGTGCGCAGCTGCGAAGTCTCGATGGCGTCAAACTTGATCGTCTGCGACGTTTCGCCGCTGTCCCACTGGCATTTCAGGGCTCGGTAGTTCTTATTGGTCACGGGGCCAATCACCACGTTGTCGCCCTTCTCCACAATCTTCGTGGTGGCATCGGGATAGTCAGTCTCGTTCACCGTCACTTGCTGCTTGTAGCTCTTGACATGGATACGGATGCGCCGCACGTTGTATGCGCCTCCCTGGGTGACCAGCGCCACGTAGAAGTCGCGGTCGCGCACCAGTTCGCCGGTGGTGAGGCTGGCCGTCGTGGCACCCGTGTCCCAGAGGCACGAACTGAATGCGTCGATGCCGCCGCCAAAGCGGTTGGTCAGCGTGAGCGTGAGCTTGCTGCCATAATCCACCGTCGCCTCGTCGGTGCCGATCACTTCGCCGTTGAGCGCGATGGAGGTGGTGGCACTCTGCGGCCAGCTGTCGCCCTGCACAGCTATACTGAAGCACTGCTGGCTCTCGATGCCGCGGGCGTTGGTGTAGGTCACACGATAGACCTGGCTGCGGTCGGTCGTCACCTCCAGTTCCTGCGTCGTCTCGCCGCTCTCCCACAGCCACTTCCCTGTGTTCTCCTCGCCTTCGGGCAGCACGGGCACGAGCCGTACGGTCTGTCCGGGCTTGACGGCTGCGCTGAGGTTGTTTCGGGTGTAGGTGTTGGTGAGTCCGCCCAGTTCGTTATAGTTGAGTGTCCGTCCGTTGAAGACGATGTGTCCGGCGAGCTCGGTCGGCACCTGTTCGGCGGGTGCCAGCTGGGGCTCGCGGGTGTTCATCAGCACGCTGTAGCCCAAGTGGTCGTAACCGCCGCTCGTAGCTCCGGCTCCGCCGCCGTCGATGCCCATGGCGGCATAGGCCTTTTCGGAGAACGGCATGCGCACACCCTTCACGCCTTCGTAGTGACCGATGACGGTGCCCCAGTAGTTGCGGGTATGGGCTGGCATGGCGGGTTCGGTCATCACCCATGCACGACCGTCGGTGGCGGCGTAACCGCTTGATACATACTGATAGTTAGTCCAAGGCAATCCGCTCACATTCTGGGTGCAGGCGGCGGTGAATTCGATGCCAGCTGCCAGTCGGTGGTCCATGAAGGCGAAGAGGTCGTCGCCCTGGTTGTAGCCCAAGTGTGCCACATCGACCGCCAGGCCGAGCGCCATGGCTGCATGGCCGCCGTCGCGTCCGCTCTCGTTCATCTGTCCGAGCTTGCCATACGCACCAGTCTCCAGCTCACTCTCGGACGTCGTGACGATGAGGTTGCCGAAGAACTCTACGAGTCCGTCGTTGACGATAGGATTTGCCGTGCGTGGGTCGGTGAAGGTGCCGCACTGGTCGTGCTTGATGAACGAAAGACCTTGGTTATAGATGAAGACGTCGTCGCAAAGCACGCCGATCGACAGGATGCACAGTGCGTTGCACAGTCCCCAGTTCGACCAGTAGTGGCCCGGGGCTTGCCACCAGCGGCCGGCGTTCTCCCACGTGCCGTTGCGTCCGCGCAGGAATCCCATGGCCGAAGGGTACCACACGTCGAGCATCCACTGGCGGAAGGTCTGGAAGTCCTCTGCGCTCCATCCGTCGTAGTCGCGCACGAGTTCGGCAGCCTGAGCGAAGGCATAGCCGTAGAGGCCTGCAGCCAGCGCGTAGTTGGAGTCACCACCGATGCCCTTCGTGGTATTGGCCCATGCCATGAGCACTTTGACGGCATTCTTGGCGCAGGCTTCGTTGCCCTCGATTTGCCAGCGCAGGGCGTTTTGGTAGGCAATGGCACCGCCACGGGCAGCGTTTATGTAGTTTTCGCCCGAACCACCTCCGCGCACAATCGTCTCGACAGGGCTGGTGCCAGTGCCGGGCTGGGCATATCCAGCCGTCTTGAGCACGTTGTAGGCGGCGGTCACCTTTTCGTTACCCGCAGCCAGCAGGGCTTTGATGCGGTCGAAGTCGGCACGTGTGTGCAGGCCACCCGGGTGGATGAAACCGCGCTGTGGGTCGTAGGCTTCGGTGCTGACGACAGGTTCGAACCGCACTTTCCCGAATCCAGCTGACAAGGCTGACAAGGCGTCGGTCACCTTGGTGCGCTGAGAGTTCAGCTCTGTTGTGGTCGCATCGCCGGCCCGCAGGTTGTTCGCTGCCGTAATGGCGTCGCGCAGGTTCTCCAACAGTCCGTAAGGATAGTAGTTCGTCTGGCAAGTGTCGAGATACGCCGTGGCGTCCGCAATCGCTTTGTTGAGTCGCGACTCGGCTGTGGTCTGAGCCTGCGCTGTTGCTGAACCAAACAGCATGACGGCACACGCCAGCCATAGTTTTTGAATAGTTTTCATGTTTTGTAGGTGTTAATTGTTAATGTTTCCACTGCAAAATTAGTAAGAAATATGCTAAAAGAGAAAAAAACAGAAAAATATTTCTTTATTCCCGATTTATTATCTAATTTTGAAAGATCTTAACAATATAAAAATATGAAGCATACATTCTTCGCCCTGCTGCTGGCAATTGTCTTCAACACTGCTACCTACGCACAAAAATGTAACGACAATACTCGTTCCACACGTCCCATTCCCTCCGAAAAAGACATGGCAGGCTATGTGATGGTCTATCACAAAGATGCCGACCACGGCCTGCACATGGCCTACAGTTGGGATGGGTTCACCTGGACAGCACTCAACGACGACCGTCCCATCATGGCGGGCGACACGATTGCCGTGCAGCACGGCATCCGCGATCCCTACATCTTCCGTGGTCCCGACGGCGGGTTCTGTGTGGCCATGACCGACCTGCACGTCTTCGGACAGCGTGACGGAGTGCGCACTACCGAGTGGGAGCGCGACGGCAGAATCTACGACTGGGGCAACAACCGCGGGCTCGTTCTGCTCAAGTCGTTTGACCTCATCCACTGGCGACGCACCAACCTCGACTTCAGCGCGTTGACCTGTCCGACGGGCGAGTTTGACGACGAAGGGCATCCCATCTCGTGGAAGGACGTCGGTTGCGTCTGGGCACCGGAGATGATTACCGACCCCGCGACGGGTCACATTCTCATGCACTTCACGACGCGATTCTTCCGAGGCCGCAACCACATCCGCTACGTCCTCATGAACGATGCTTTCGACACCATGCTCTCCGCGCCACGCTTCCTCTTCGGAGCACCCTGCGACGACAACGGACACCTGACCAATCACATGATCGACAGCGACATTACGCTCATCGACGGCACCTACCACCTCTTCTCCACTCAGAGCGGCCATCCGCGCCATTCGACCAGCACATGCCTCGCCGGCCCCTACACCACCGACTACGCCTTTAGCGACAGCCTCTCTGCCGTGCATGAGGCTCCGATGCTTTGGAAACTCATCGGACAGGACCGTTGGATTCTGATGCAGGACCGCTACTCCATGCAACCGCATAACTTTTACTTCTGCGAAACCACCGACCTCAAGACGTTCCATCCCCTCGGCTACTTCGATGAACCTGGCTGCCCCATGCGCCGCACCAATTTCTCGGAGCAGAAACACGGAGCTGTCGTCCACGTCACACGCGACGAACTGCAACGGCTTATCGACCACTGGAAGGGTCCGGCTGTGGAAGATGTGCCGGCCCAGAACCCCGTGCGCGGCACCTATGGCTACCTCTACTGCCACATGGGCGGCGACGGAGAGTACACGGCCTATGCCATCAGCCGCGACGGCCTGCACTTCGAGGACGTGATGGGTGGCAAACCGGTGTTTGACCCCCAGCAACACGCTCGCATCGAAGGGGGCACCCGCGATGCCTACATCGCCCGCAGCCACGATGCGAAGGGCTATCGGATGGTCACGACCGACATGTGTGTGGCTCGGTCGAAGGTGTGGGACAACTACGGCATCGACCTCCTGCGGTCCGACGACCTGCTGACGTGGGAAAGCGTGACGTTCGACTTCAGGCGCGGCAGCGAAATCTTCTGCGACCCCGAGAGCCCTGACGTCTATCGCGACTGGTCGAAGGTGAACCGTGTGTGGGCACCGCAATTTGTCTGGGACCCCAATTATGTGTGGGCTGACGGCAGTCGAGGCGGCTATTTTGTTTACTATTCGATGTGGAACCGCGGCGAAGAGGCCTACGACCGTATGTACTACAGCTATGCCGACCGTTCGTTCACACGGCTGACCAAGCCGCGTCTGCTCTTCGACTGGGGCTACGCCACCATCGACGCCGACATCAACTACCTTGAAAGCGACGGCCTCTACCACATGCTCATTAAGAAGGAAGGCGGCAAGCCGGGCATCTACACCGCCACGGCAAAGAGCCTCACAGGGCCGTGGAGTGAGCCGGTCGAGAACGACTACGTGAGCTTCGAGGGCAACAAGAAGTGCGAAGGATGCAGTGCCTTTCAGCTCGTGGGCGACGACGGATGGGTGGTTGCCTACATCCAGTACAGCACCAACCCGAAGCACTATCGCCTGTGCCGTGCCGACCGCCACCTGCGCAACTTCCGCGACCCCGTCGATATCGAGGGAGTGCGTGCCCCTCAGCATGGTTCCTTCATGCGCTTGACGAAAAAAGAATACAAACGTCTGAAGAAAATGAAATAAACTTGGAAGTATGAAGAAGTTGCTTTTGCTTTTAGCCGTGCTGCCGCTGCTGCTCACCGGCTGCATAGAGAGCGGCGAACCCAACCTCAGCGAAATGCCCGAGGGTGCGTTGCAGCACTATCGTTTTGTCAATATCCACGCTATGACAGCCGACACACTGCTGCGCATCGAGCTGTGGCGAGAGGACACGCTCGCCGAGGGCGGTCTGCTCTCCTACCGCGACGATGCCTACGATGCACTGTCGCTGATGCCCATGCCGATCAAGGTGAGCGAGGCGGTGTTCGACAGTGTGCGCAGCCTGATTGCGCAGCACCAGCTCTACAAGTTGGCCACGTGGTACAAAACCGACTGGAAAGGCGATGCCTACGGATATGCTCCGTGGACTTTCGAGGCGGAGTTTCCCGAAGCCACCATCCGCACCGAGAGCGACGGCACGACCCCCAAAGAATTCAGCTACAACGAATATGGCAGTGCCAATAAGTTCCTTGAACGCATCTACAAGCAGGAGGGCTACCGCTGGCTGGCTGCACAGCCCATCAATATCGTTGACCATGCGTCGTTCAGCAATCTTCAGCAGCGTTTCAGCAAACCGGAGGTCGATGGAGATTCGGAGGACAGCCCATCCACGTCGTCAGCGTATTGCCTCTATCGTTTAGGAGAAGACGAACCCGTGCAGGAGTTCACACTCGCCCCCGACGGACGCAACCAGTATCGTGACCAGAAGACAGGACAACGCTTGTGCCTCGAGTGGGTGGAGGATGAGTTGATGCTCAGTTGCTACAAGCAATCCGGCGAGCCCCTGTGGACGATGTCGGCTCACGAGAGCTGTTATGAGAAGCGTGCGCTTGAGCGTCAGCTGCAACACGTGTTCTTAGGCCAATATACGCTGCCCGACGGACAGCAGGTCAGCATTACGGATGGCAGGATAAAGGGGTTCCCCGACAAGGAAGAACGCCGCTGCGTGCTGCAGGACTACCATGAATGGCCTGCCGAGCGTTTCGTCGTAGGCGACTATCCCGACGAAACCTATTATGCGTTCCGTCGCAGCCAATCGGGACTGAACATCTATGCCACGCGCTGGGAAACGGACGAGGAGACGGACGCCAACACCGTGCCCACCGACCCCGTGACTTGCCTTCGCCGCAGTGGCAAGCCCGACTATGCATGGCTGCACCGCGAGCCGCTCGACTCCTACATTCTCCGTTACTACAGCCCAGCCGAGCGTCAGGCGATGCTCAACGTCTGCAAATCGGCAGGCAAATCGGCCACAGCTTGGGACCAATGGAACGCAAAACTGCTCCGCGCGTTCATGGACACCGCCCCATTCGAGGCCGAAGCGGACTGCAAATAAAAGCGAATAGTAAACAGTGAAAAGCGAAAAAGCTAAAGGTAAATGATCTTACCGGTAGGCTTTTTCGCTTTTCACTGTTCACTTTTCGTTTTTTACTTTTCGCTGTTCACTTTTCTTTATTCACCGCACTAATCCTTTTGGAGTGTGACCTCCACCTGTTCGAGCAAGGGCGAAGTGAAGACGACACGGACGCTGCCGTCGGTCGGCGCGTCTGCATCGCGACCAGGGCGTTCGCGGCGTTGGCGATTGCGCTGTTCGGGCTGATGCGGAGCCTGTTTTCCATCTACATAAGCCACAAGCCTACCGTTTTTCACCCGACAGCGCGGTTGTGTCTTGTCGCGCAGGTCGCTCAGGTCGCCGTTCTCCATGCCGAGCAGACGCGCCTTGCCCTGTACGCGAGCCGTCACTTCGTTGTCTGCCAGCCAGACGACGTTCCCTTTCTCATCAATCACCTCCACTTCGATGATGGCCACGTGGTCGTCGGCCACGCTGTTCATGCCATGTCGGAACGTGGCACGCAGGGCGTAGGGACGGCCCGTCTGCAGATGCTGACGTCCGCGTTCCTGCGACCTGTTCCCCTGTTGCTGCTGAGGTCGGAAGAGCGAGAGGATGCTGTCGGGAATCTCCATGCCCCACATACGGGCACGCTGCCAGCCCTGCATCTTGACGAAACCCGCCAAGTCTATCAGTCCGGCACCGCTGCCACGGGCAGGCCACGGGCCGCTTTCGCCCAGATAGTCGATGCCGGTCCAGAGGAACTGGCCGAAGATATGCTCGTTCTTCGTCACCGCATCCCACGCCGCTTGGTCGTGGCGGTTTTCCGAGCCATATATGATTCGCTTCGGATACTTCTTATGATCCTCCACATAACGACTTTCGGTGTAGTTGTAGCCGACCACATCGACGGCTTCAGGATAGGCCGTTTCGTTCGACATCACCACGCCGGCGAGTGCTCCGGTCACGGCACGCGAGGAGTCGATGCTCCGCACCACCTTGCTGAGTCGTTGGGCAATCACGCCGATGCGCTCGGCGTTCGGCTGCTCAGGCTTGTAGCCACCATAGACGGGCTGTGTCATGTCCTTGTCGCCGTTGAGCACAGGGTGGGAATAGGGGTCGTTCGGATAATCCACCTCATTGCCGATGCTCCAGAGGAAGATGGACGGATGGCAACGGTCGCGACGCACCATATCGGCCACATCCCGTTCGATCCATTCCTCAAAGTAGTCGAAGGTTCCCTCGAAGCCAGGCGTCCCCTGGTTCCAGCCCTTCAGCCATTTGCGTTTCGGAAATTCCCACTCGTCGCTTGCCTCGTCCATCACCAGCAGACCGAGTTCGTCGCACAGGTCGTAGAGGGCAGGTGCATGCGGGTTGTGACTCATGCGGATTGCATTTGTTCCCAGACTCTTCAGTGTGAGGAGCCGGCTGCGCCACACGTCCTTCGGCACTGCGGTGCCAAGCACGCCGGCATCATCGTGAACACACACGCCCTTCACTTTCATCCATTCGCCGTTGAGGGCAAAGCCTTTGTCGGGCGAGAATTGCAGTGTGCGCAGTCCGAGGGGCACTTCCGAGCGGTCGATGTCCTGGCCGTTTTTCTGTAGCCGCGTGACTATTTTATAAAGGTAGGGGTCGGTGAGCGACCAGCGGTGTGGCTGTCGCAGGGTCACGCTGACAGTCTGCTTCCGGTCCGAAGGGACGGATTTCTGTGTCGAGGCCACCACCTGTCCGTCGGCATCGTGCACCTCGACGATGGCAGTATAGTCATCCCCTCCGCCCGTGGTTTCGACATCGATATCGAGCGTTGCTTTCGAGTTTGTGAGGCTCTTGATGCGCCATGCCGTGCCCCACAATGCCAGGTGGACAGCCGGTGCCCGCACCAGCCACACGGGACGATAGATGCCGCTGCCGGTGTACCAGCGCGAGTCGTCCTGACGCGAGTGATCGACACGCACCGCAATCACGTTGTCGGCTCCCAACTTCAGATAGGGCGTGAGTTCGTACATGAACGACGAAAAGCCGCTGGGCCGGTAGCCCAACTGCTCCCCGTTGACATAGACAGTCGAGCGATTATAGACTCCTTCGAAGTAGATATACAGGTGGCCTCCGTCTGCAACATCCTCGGCAGTCGGCGTGAAATGGAGGCGATACCAGCCAATGCCGCCAGACAGATAGCCCTGGCACGAGCCGCGGTCGGGCGACATGGGACGAGTGACGCCCCAGTCGTGGGGCACGATGACGCGTTGCCAGTGCGAGTCGTTATAGTCGGCGTTTTTGGCGTCGGCTTCGTCCTGAAGCCTGAACAGCCAACCCTCGTCCAGACGTTGAGCCTTGCCGAACGATGTTTGTGCCCCTGCCGACAGGGTCGTCAGCAGCAGGGCGGCGAGGAAAAAGAATCGTGTTGTCATTGGAGTTGTGTTTTTATGTGGAAAGATTTCAGATGCGGTCGAGCGCTTGCTGGATGTCGGCCAGGATGTCCTCCACGTCCTCGATACCGACGCTCAGACGGATGAGGTCGGGTGCGACACCGGCAGCGCGCAGCTGTTCGTCGGAGAGCTGACGGTGGGTGTGGCTGGCGGGATGGAGCACGCAGGTGCGGGCGTCGGCCACGTGGGTGACGATGTTGATCATTTGGAGCGAATCCATCCAGCGGATGGCAGTCTCGCGGTCGCCCTTCAGGCCGAAGGCAATCACGCCGCACGAACCGTCAGGCAGGTACTTCTGGGCACGTGCGTAGTTGGGGTCGTCGGGCAGTCCGCAGTAGTGTACCCATGCCACTTTGGGGCAGTCGTGAAGAAATTCAGCCACGCGCTGGGCATTCTTGCAGTGCTGGGCCATGCGCAGGTGGAGCGTCTGCAGTCCGAGGTTGAGCAGGAAGCTGTTTTGCGGAGCGGGAATCGAACCAAGGTCGCGCATGAGTTGGGCGACGAGCTTGGTGGTGTAGCCCATCTTGCCAAACGCCTTTACGTAGGTCAGGCCGTGGTAGGAGTCGTCTGGCGTGCAGAGACCTGGAAACTTCTCGGCATGTGCCATCCAGTCGAAGTTTCCGCTATCGACGACAGCGCCGCCCACCTGGGTCGCCATACCGTCCATGTACTTGGTCGTCGAGTGGGTGACGATGTCGGCACCCCATTCGAACGGACGGCAGTTGATGGGCGTGGCAAAGGTGTTATCGACCACGAGGGGTACGCCGTTGCTGTGGGCGATACGTGCGAAGCGCTCGATGTCGAGCACGGCACAGCCAGGATTTGAAATGGTCTCGCCAAACAGCAACTTGGTGTTCGGGCGGAAGGCAGCCTGGATTTCCTCGTCGCTGGCTTCGGGCGAAACGAAGGTGCAGTCGATGCCGAGTTTCTTCAGTGTGACGCCGAAAAGATTGTAGGTGCCGCCGTAGATCTCATTCGATGTCACGATATGGTCGCCGGCTTCGCAGATGTTGAACACGGCGTAGAAGTTGGCTGCCTGGCCACTCGACGTCAGCACGGCGCCGACACCGCCTTCGAGCGCAGCTATCTTGGCCGCCACGGCGTCGTTGGTCGGGTTTTGCAGACGGGTGTAGAAATAGCCTTCTTTCTTCAGGTCGAAGAGCTGTGCCATCTCGTCGGAGTCGTCGTACTTGAAGGTAGTGCTTTGAATGATGGGCAGCTCGATGGGCTCGCCGTTCTTTGCCTTGTAGCCTGCATGGACGCAGAGCGAGGCAGGGTGCAATGTCTGTGTCATTATATGGAAAGTTAAAAGTGAAAAATTAAAAGTTAAAAGTGAAAAGTTAAAAGTTAAAAATTAAAAGTTAAAAGTGGCCGGCCGGCTGTACTCCCTTCCTCAGAAGGGGCTGGGGGAGGCTTCTCCTTGGGCTTGGCGGCTGATGGCCTGCGCCACGACGTAGGCGGTGGTCCAGGCACACTGGAAGTTGAAGCCGCCGGTCACGCCGTCGATGTCAAGTACCTCGCCTGCGAAGTAGGTGCCAGGGCGCGTGCGGCTCTCGAGGGTCTGCGGGTTGAGACTGGACAGCGAGACGCCGCCGCAGGTGACGAACTCGTCGCGGAAGGGAGCACGGCCACTGATGGTGTACGTGTCGTTGACGAGAAGATTGGCGAGGCGGTTCTGGTCCTTGGCGGTCAGTTCGCCCCAACGCTTGGCGATGCCTGCTTTTTGCAGCAGATATTGCCACAGTCGGGAGGACAGGCCGAAGGGATTTTGGGTAGAGACCTGACGTTGGGTGTGCGACGCCGTCGCAGCACGCAGGGCAGCCTTCACCTCGGCCTCGGTCGCGCTGAGCCAGTTGACAGAGAGCGTTGCCTTGTAGCCGCCATCGTGGAGATGGCGTGCGGCGTAGCTGCTGAGGCGGAGGATGGAGGGCCCGCTCATGCCCCAGTGGGTGACGAGCAGCGGACCGCTGGCGCGGAACTTCGTGCCGGCGAGCTGTACGCTGACGCCTTCGACGACGGTGCCCATCAGGGTGTGCAACACGGCGTCGTCGATGCTGAAAGTGAAGAGCGACGGACAGCAATCCACCCATCCGTCGGAGGTTCCCTCCCCTTCGGAGAGGGACTTAGGGAAGGAGTTCCCCCCCGTCGTCACAGCCACGAAATCGAACTCGTGCAGCGTGTCGAGGTCGGTGACGCGCTGTCCGGTGACGACTTCCACGCCGAGCCGACGGGCGTGCCCCAGCAGGCAGTCGATGATGCTCTGACTTTGTTGCGAACGTGGGAACACACAGCCGTCGGGCTGGATGGTGAGGGGCACGCCGTGGTGTTCGAACCACGCATAGGCATCCTGCGGCGAGAAGCTATGCAGCAGGTGCTTCATCAGCCGGTGGCCGCGCGGATAGACCTGTGCAAGGTTGTCCACGCCGGCAAAGGTATTGGTGACGTTGCAGCGGCCGCCGCCCGACACACGAACTTTGCGCAGCACATGCTGACCCGCCTCAAGGATGACGACCCGCATCTGCGGCGCACGTTCCTTGAGGTTGACCGCCAGAAAGAATCCGGCGGCACCGCCTCCGACGATGGCTGTCTGCATGTTCCTTTCTACTTTTCCTGCACAAAGTTACGGCTTTTTTGCCGTAGCTCTTGCATTTTTCGTCCGAAATGTCGTAATTTTGTTCCCAAAAACAAATTTTTGAAAGGTTATGGAACGAAAAACCATCCTCGTGAGCGACGAATTGCGCAGTGCCTGTCCCGCGTTTGTGGGTGGTGCGGTGCTGGCTCGTTTTCGGAACTCTGCCTACAGCGAAGGACTGTGGCAGGAAATCAAGGCTTGCGAACAGCAGATGCAGCGCGAACTGACGCCCGAGACACTGAAGCACATCAGCGGCATCGAGGCGACGCGCCAGGCTTACAAGGCTTGCGGAAAGGACCCCAGCCGCTACCGCCCCTCGGCCGAACAGCTGGTGCGCCGCGTGTTGCAAGGCAAGTCGCTCTATCAGATTGACACCTGCGTCGATCTCGTCAATCTGGCGTCGATGCGCTATGGCTACAGCATCGGCGGCTTCGATGCCGACCGCATCGACGGCGACACGCTGGTGCTGGGCATCGGTCGCGAGGGTGAGCCCTACGAAGGCATCGGCCGAGGTCCGCTCAACATTGCCGGGCTGCCGGTCTATCGCGATGCCACGGGCGGCATCGGCACACCCACCAGCGACCACGAGCGCACGAAGCTGTCGCTACAGTCGTCCACCCTGCTCGCCCTGGTCAACGGCTACGACGGCAACACAGCCCAAGTGCAGGCCTGCTGCGACTGCATCGTGGATCTCCTGCGCCGCTACTGCGAATGCAGCGAATGGGAACAGTGGACGTACTGACCACCTTCTTCACCACAAATGCCACGAATGGCACGAATTGCTTTCCTTGATAGGTAAAGAATTCGTGCCATTCGTGGCATTCGTAGCAGAACGAGTTCCGACTACTTGCGGACGAAGGTCAGCTTGACGTCGTTGAGAGTGGTGCTGAGTTTCTTGCCGTCTTCGAGGATGGCGTATTCGTCGCCGTCGATGACCAGGATGCCAGGCTTGAACGAATAGCTGAAGGTTTCCTTCATGTCGTCCTGCATGCCGCGAATCATCTGCTTGAACGGTTCGTTGAGCATGGAGGGGATGCCCGCCTGCTTCATTTTTTCTTCGTTCAGTGTGATGTAGGCACTCCGCGTCACCTTGTTGTCCTTCTTGAACTTCAGGGCCAGCTTGACGTCGATACAGCCGATGAGCATGGCGGTGTAGGTCTTTTCAGTGTCGTCCATTTTGTCGAAGTCAGGGTCGCTCTTCATCTCGTTGACCATCTGCAGACGGATCTGGTCGCTCTCTGTGCATTGGTACACGCGGCCGGTCCAGTCCTGAGCCACGGCGCACAGGGACAGCATGAACAGCCCCATTGTCAGAATCAGATTCTTTTTCATTGTCGTTTGTGTGTGTTAAGGTTAAACATTTATTGGGCTATACCCTCCCCCCTACTCGGGCGATGCCTGTGAATGGGTAGGGGCTGGGGGAGGTGTCCTTATTTGTAGATCTCGGCCAGTTTTGCCTCGATGGCTTCGCCGCGCAGGTCGCGTGCCACGATGGTGCCGTCGGGGCCGAAGAGGATGATCTGCGGAATGCCTTCAATGCCATAGGCATCGCTGCCAGCCTTTTGGGCGTTCATGATCTGGGGATAGGGAATCTTGTCCTCTTCGATAGCCTTGAGAGTGTCCTCGGGTTTGTCCCAAGTGGCTACGCCGAGCACGACGAGTCCCTTTGCCTTGTACTTGTTGTAGGCAGCGATGAGGTTGGGGATTTCAGCGCGGCAGGGTCCGCACCACGAAGCCCAGAAGTCAACAAGCACGTAGTTGCCTTTGCCGACATAGTCGCTGAGCTTCTGCACCTTGCCCTCGTATTCGGCCTCGAAGTCGGTGAACATCTTGCCTTCGCCGGTCTCAGCCTTCTTTTCGTAGGCTTCTTTCATGGCCTTGAAGTTTTCGTCTTCGCCGAATTTCGGTTCGAGCAAGGCGAGCAGTTCGTTCATTTCGTCCTGTTCGATGCCTTCATTGAACTGTGTGAGCACGAAGTAACCCAGCAGGTCGTCCTTGTGCTGGCGGATGGTGCCCGCGGTGATGGCTCCGAGCCGCTTGACAAAGTCCTCCGGATCGGCATTTTCGTCCTTTTCAAATTCGTCGCTGAGGTCCATGACGGCCTTCACCATCTTGCCGGCATCGTCGTTGAGGGGCGTACCGCTGAGTTTGACAGGGAAGTAGCCGTTCATGCTGCCTTCGATCGTGATGGTGCCTTCCTCCACGAAGATCGGCTGCAGTCCGGCTGTGCGGTCCTTGTTGGTCAGGACGGCATAGACCGTCTCCTTCACCGTGCCTTCGACGGGTGTGATGACACCCTTCACCACGGGTACGAGTGCGACGGTGTCTTCCGTCATTGCGTCGATGAGCAGGAGGGTGTCGTCCTGCTCCATGTCGGCGATTTTACCTTCGAGGCGGTACTTCAGTCCGCTCTCTGTGCAGCTGATGCATCCGGCTACGACGGCAGCCACGAGCAAGGTCTTCAGAATAGTTCTTTTCATGGGATTTCTGTGTTGATGAAAGTAAAAAGTTAAACGTTAAACGTTAGAGGGTCAAATATTGACGCTGCAAAGGTAGTACAAAAATGTGAAAAGTGAAAAATTAAAAATTAAAAATTAAAGGATTTATGTTATTCATACTATTCTTGGTATAAAAAACAACTTCCGAGAGTTGAGTAAAAATATTTCGAAAAAATTCAGCGGCGATGCAGACCCTACTCAGCGGCGGTGCAGACCCTACTCAGCGACGGCGCAGACCCTACTCAGCGACGGTGCAGACAAAACTCAAAATATCATTGAAATTTGTAAAAACATCAATGGAATTTGTAGAAATATCACTGGAATTTTTGAAAATATCAACGATATTTTGAGTTTTGTCCGCACAGCAGCCGAGTTTGTTGGGCAGAAGCGTGGAGTTTGAAGGGCAGAAGAGTGGAGTTTGAAAGGCAGACGAGCGGAATTTGGTGGGCCGAAAAACGGACTTACATCGCTGTTTTTCTGAAATAATACGGCCGTCGGTGCATTTTTCACTTTTCACTTTTCTCTTTTCACTTTTTTGTCGTACCTTTGCAGGTGGAAACAACAAAGCAAGAATGAGCTCGAATCTCGAACATACGAACACGCAGTTTCGACAGGCACTCAAGGCCTGCCGCGACCTGTTCGCCAAGAAGTTGAAGGACTACGGGGCGGCGTGGCGCATCATGCGACCCTCGTCCGTCACCGACCAAATCTTCATCAAGGCCAACCGCATCCGCAGCCTCGAGGTGAAGGGTGAGGCACTGGTCGACGAGGGCATCTACCCTGAATTTCAGGGCATTGTCAACTATGGCATCGTGGCTCTCATACAGCTCGAACGTGGATTTGCCGAACAGACCGACATGACGCCCGACCAGGCGCTCGCCGAATACGACCGCCAGGCACAACGGGCCTTGGAACTCATGATCCGCAAAAACCATGACTACGACGAGGCGTGGCGCTCGATGCGCGTGAGCAGCTACACCGACCTGATCCTGATGAAGATATACCGGACCAAGGAAATAGAGTCGAACGACGGGCGCACCATTGTCTCGGAAGGCATCGACGCCAACTACATGGACATGATCAACTACGCTGTGTTCGGACTCATCAAACTCTCGGAGCAGAATGTCCAAGAGGTATAGAAAGACTGTCTATTGGCTGGTCAACGCAGCGGCGTTGTTGCTGGCCCTGACATTCCTCTTCTCCGGCTGGGTGAAGGCCAACGACCCGATCGGCACGATGGTGAAGCTCGCCGACTACAGCGCAGCGATGGGCCTCGGGCTGGGCGAAGGGCTCCTGCTGCTGACAGCGGCTGTGGCTCTGGCCTTCGTCGAGTTTTCGCTCGGCGTGTGCCTGCTCTTCGGACTCAACCGGCGGTTTGTGGCGCGTGCCACCCTGCTGCTCATGTCGGTGATGACGCTGCTGAGCCTGTGGCTGGCGCTGTTCAACCCCATCAGCGATTGCGGCTGCTTCGGCGACGCCCTCATCCTGACCAACGGACAGACACTGGCCAAGAACCTCGTGTTGCTCCTCTGCGCCATCGTCGTGTGGTGGCGGCCGAGATTTCAGCAGCGGCTCCTGCCCACGGGCAGCGCATGGCTGGTTTCGACACCCCTCATGGTCGGCATCGTCTGCTACGCGTTCTACTGCCTCAGCACCCTGCCCGTGGTCGATTTCCGACCCTGGCACGTGGGCGCCGATGTGCGGAAAATGATAGACGAACCCGAGCAACACTCGCCGCTGAGCCACCGCGTGCATGAGCTCGATGTGGCAGAATTTTTCGCCATCGACGCCGCGAGCGGTACGGACCTCAGCACCGACATCATCTTCGGCAGCGGCACGACGCTCCTGCTCATCGCGCCCAACCTGCGCGATGCCGACCAAGGCTGCGTCGGGCTGGTCAACGAAGCTTACGACTATGCCGTGAAGCTCGGCCTGCCCTTCTACTGCCTCACCGCCAGCGATGCTCAGGCACAGCAGTTCTGGACCGAACACACAGGGGCGGAATACAGCTACCTCGAGAGCGACGAACGGCTGCTCAAGACGATGGTGCGTGCCAACCCGGGACTGATGATTATCAGCGACGGCGTCGTCCGTGCGAAGTGGAGCAACTGGATGCTGCCCGACGAACAGGAACTCGCTGCCACCCTCGCGACCCTCAAGCGCCAACCCCGCAGCCCCGAAGCAGCCACTCCCGCTGCCCAGGAGTAGGCACCCCGCTGCTCAGAAGCAGCCAACACCACTGTCCAGGAGTAACTTCCTGTCCCCCTATGCGGCGACCGCGTCGCCGCCCCACCCCGCCACTGAACTCATCCATTAACCCCTTTTATAAAAACAAAATCATTATGAGAAAAAAGATTGTTGCAGGCAACTGGAAGATGAACAAGAACCTCCAGGAAGGCCTGGCGCTCGCTACCGAGCTGAACGACGTACTGAAAGCTGAAAAGCCCAACTGCGACGTTGTCATCTGCACACCCTTCATCCACCTCGCCAAGGTGAGCGACGTGATCGACCACAGCGTCATCGGACTCGGTGCCGAGAACTGTGCCGACAAGAAGAGCGGTGCCTACACCGGCGAAGTGAGCGCAGAAATGGTGAAATCGACAGGCGCTGAATACGTCATCCTCGGCCACTCCGAACGCCGCGAGTACTATCACGAAACACCCGAAATCCTGAAGGAGAAAGTGCTGCTCGCCCTCGAAAACGGCCTGAAGGTCATCTTCTGCATCGGCGAAAGCCTGGAAGAGCGTGAGGCAAACAAACAGAACGAAGTCGTGAAGGCCGAACTGGAAGGCAGCGTCTTCAACCTCAGCGCCGACGACTTCAAGAAGATCGTCATCGCCTACGAACCCATCTGGGCCATCGGCACCGGCAAGACCGCCACAAGCGAGCAGGCCGAGGAAATCCACGCCTACATCCGCTCGGTCATCGCTGAGAAGTATGGCAAGGACGTAGCCGAAGAGACCAGCATCCTCTACGGTGGTTCGTGCAAGGCATCGAACGCACCCGAACTGTTTGCCAAGCCCGACATCGACGGCGGCCTGATCGGCGGCGCATCGCTGAAGGTGGCCGACTTCAAGGGCATCATCGACGCCTGGAAATAATTTCATCCCCATGCAGTGAAGGCCTGCCCCATACGCAGTGGCAGGTTCTTCACTGTCGCTTTTACAACTGACAAGACCATGAAGCGAGTCATTTTTGCCGGTTTTCTACTCCTGACAGCCCTCAGCAGCCGTGCCCAGCAAATCGTTCAACACCTCGAACAGCCCATCAACGGCGAGGGAACGGTCACGGTGACACAGGACGACCGCCTCACGGAAATCGTGAATGGGGGCGAGGTAGAAATTGCCGACGACGAGCCTGCGAGAAACGACTTCAGCATGCACGTCGGCAAACGTCAGAAGCTGAAAGGCTATCGCATACAGGTGTACTGGGGCAGCAGCCAGCGCGTTGACCAGCAGAAGGCACAGCGCATCGGAGCACAGGTCACAGCGGCCTTCCCCGAACTGCGGGCCTACACCACCTTTGCCGCACCCCACTGGCGCTGTCACGTCGGCGACTTCTCTACCCGCCAGGAAGCCAACGAATATCTCTCCCGCGTACGCCGCATCAGTTCCGATGCCGTCGTCGTGCGCAGCGAAATCATTAAGTTCAAGTAGAAAATGACTACTGACGAAAAGAATGCCGAGCTGCAACAGCTGACCGAACGCCTGCTGCAGCTCATCGGCGAGGACCCTCAGCGCGAGGGACTGGTGCGCACACCGCTGCGTGTGGCACGCACCCTCCAGCAGCTCACTTGCGGCTACGACATGGATCCCATCGCCGTACTGCGTTCGGCTACGTTCAAGGAGGACTACAAGCAGATGATTGTCGTCCGCGACATCGAGTTCTACTCCCTCTGCGAACACCACATCCTGCCGTTCTTCGGCCGTGTTCACGTGGGCTATATCCCCGACGGCGAAATTGTCGGACTGAGCAAGATTCCCCGCGTCGTCGATATCTTCGCCCGTCGGCTGCAAGTGCAGGAACACCTGACCGTACAAATCCGCCGCTGCATCCAGGAGGCCCTCCATCCGCGCGGCGTCATCGTCGTGGTCGAAGCCCAGCACCTGTGCATGCAAATGCGCGGCGTGGAAAAACAGGGGGCTCAGACGCGCACCATCGACTTCTGCGGAGAATTCAAGGACGAACAGAAGCGAGAAGAATTTTTCAACCTACTGAAGTAGCATGATTGACCAGGCGACCATCGACCGTATAGTGGACGCCGCCAACATCGTCGATGTGGTGTCGGACTATGTCACCTTGCGTCGCTCGGGTGCAAGCTTCAAAGGTTTGTGCCCGTTTCACGACGACAAGACGCCGTCGTTCTATGTCAATCCAGCCCGTGGCATCTGCAAGTGCTTTTCGTGCGGCAAGGGTGGAAATGCCGTCCACTTCATCATGGAGATGGAGCAACTCCGCTACTACGAGGCACTGAAGTTCCTGGCGAAGAAGTATGGCATCGAGGTCAAGGAAAAGGAACTGACCAACGAGGAACGCCTCAGCCAGAGCAACCGCGAGAGTATGTTCGCGGTCAACGAGTGGGCCAGCCACTATTTCCACGACACCATGATGGACGACGCCGATGCGCGGGCCGTGGGTCTGGCCTACTTCCGCAGCCGACACTTCCGCGACGACATCATCGAGAAGTTCCGCCTCGGCTACAGCCCCGACTCGTGGGATGCCATGTCGAAGGCAGCGGTGAAGGCCGGCTACAAACCCGAATTCCTCACCCGCACCGGACTCTCCATCCAGCGCGACAACGGAGACCTCATCGACAAATATCGCGGCCGCGTCATCTTTCCGTGGTTCAATGTGAGCGGAAAGGTCGTTGCTTTCGGCGGCCGCAAACTCGACAGCCGCACCAAAGGTGTGGAGCAGAAGTACATCAACTCGCCCGAGAGCGATGTCTTCCACAAATCCAACGAACTCTACGGCATTTTTCAGGCGAAGAAGCAAATCGCCAAGGACGACCTCGTCTATATGGTCGAGGGCTATACCGATGTCATCTCCATGCACCAGTGTGGCATCGAAAACGTCGTCGCCAACTCGGGAACAGCCCTCAACGAAGCACAAATCCGACTGCTGCACCGCTTCACGCAGAACATCACCCTGCTCTACGACGGCGACGAAGCCGGCATCCACGCCGCCCTGCGCGGAACCGACATGCTGCTGGCCGAGGGCATGAACGTGAAAGTCCTGCTCCTGCCCGACGGTGACGACCCCGACAGCTTTGCCCAAAAGCACAACGCACAGGAGTTTCGCACCTACGTCGAGCAGCATCAGACCGACTTCATCCTCTTCAAAGTCAACCTGCTGATGGAGCAAGCCGGACGCGACCCCCTGAAGCGCAGCCAGCTCGTCACCGGCATCCTCGACAGCATCAAGGTCATCCCCGACGAAATCCTCCGCACGTCCTATCTGCATGAATGTGCCGAAATCATGCACATGGACGAGCAAATGCTCACGCGCAACTGCGTGAAGATGCGCCGCGAATACATCGACGCCAAGAAAGTGGAGCGCGAACGTGAGCGGCAACGTCAGCTGCACGAGCAGGAACGCAAGGCACAGCAGGAGCGCGAAATGCCCGCCGAACTGTTGCCCGATGCAGCCTCGCAGCAAGTTACGCCCCCATCTGGCGACGATGCACTGGAAGGACTCAGCGCGACCGATGCGCCGCCCGACACCGATGAGAACGCATCTTCGTCCTTTGCACAGCCCGTTACAGGCCCGTCCTCGGTGGACATACATGGGGTGACGTCGCCCTATCTCCGTCTGGAACGCATGATCATGACGCTCGTCGTGCGCTACGGCGAACGTGCCATTACCTTCACCAACCAGGAGGGGCAGTCGGAAGAAAAGCCCGTTGCTCGCTATGTGGCCGACGAACTTGCCATCGATCAACTCACGTTCCACCACCCGCTCTATGTGCGGATGCTGCAAGAGGCGGTCGGACACATCGCCGACGAAGGGTTCGTGTGCAGCCGTCACTTTGCGTCAAGTCCCGACTTCGACATCAGCCGCGAAGCCACCGACCTGCTCAGCGACCGCTACCAGCTGAGCCGCGGTCAGCAAATGCCGAGCGAGGAGGAACTGCTCGGCGAATACATCAGCCGGCTCATGCTCGACTACAAATTCCTCATTGTGAACGACGAACTGAAGTCGCTGAAAAAGCAACTTGCCGACCCCGCCGTGATGGGCGATGTCGGCAAGCAGACCGAGGTGATGCAGCAGTTCGTCCGGCTTTCGGGCGTTGCCCGAGCACTCGCCAAATATGTGGGCGAACGCATTTACCAGAAGTGACGCGGCGGCTCCCACTTCGGCATCGTTTCCAGCCGCGGCACCAGCATCAGTTTTTCCTTAATGAGCGTCTCCATGACGGAGTCGGTCGCCAGTTCAATCTCGTCGGGCAACACTTCGAGGTGCACCGGCGCGACACCGGCACTGATGATGTCGATGTCGCGTGCCGCAGCGTTCGACAAATCGACGATGCGTCCACGGCCGAAGGGTCCGCGGTCGGTCACACGCACGATGGTGTATTTCCCGTTTTTCTTGTTCGTCACCTTGATGCGCGTGCCGAAGGGCAGCGTCTTGTGGGCACAGATGTGGGCCTCCTTGTCGTAGATGCCGCCGTCGGCGGTGCGCCGGCCGTGCCAAGCAGAACCATAGTACGACGCTTCGCCGTCCTCCTCGAACGGGCGCTGCACCTGTGCCAAAACCGTTAACGGAATCGAGCTTAAAGTGAAGAACAACAGGAGTGTGGACAGTGTGTGGCCAAGGTGTCTCATCACTTCTGTTGCTGAACGGGGAAGTTGAAATAGGTGTCGGGGAAGGGTTCGTCCTTGAGCGTGAAGTGCCACCACTCCGTCGTCATGGGCTTGAAGCCGTGGCGCAGCATGGCGCCTCGCAGGATCATGCGGTTGGTGAACTGCTCGGGAGTGATGCTACGTCCGGTGGGGCTTGCGTGGTTGTCGCCAGTGTATGTGCCGGTCTCGGGATTACCACAGAAGTCGGGGTGGCTCTCGGGACCGAACCAGTCGAACGTGCCGCCCATATCGACTTCCTTCTCTGTCTCCATGTCAAACAGCGTAAGATCGACCGTCGAACCGCGGGTGTGTCCACTCCTCTCGCAGATGTATTGCCTGGGAAAGAGCACTTTCTTCGTCAGGTCGGGATAGAAATACGGCTTCATCTCGGTGGCATCCATGTCGGCAGCCCAGCGCACGAAGTGATCGACGGCCTGCTGTGGACGATAGGCGTCGTAAATCTTCAGGCGGTAGCCCAGTTCTTTCACGTCGTCGCTGACGGCACGTAGGCTGTCGGCTGCCTCACGCGTCATGAGGGCAGTCGGCTCAAGGTAGCCGTCGATGCGCGTTCCGACGAAGTTGTAGGTGCAGAAGTAGCGGATTTCGAGAATGGCGTCGGGCACGACGTCGGTCAGTGTGACAAAGGCGCTGGTGTCGTTGCTCTCTTCCACCACAGCCTCTTCGGCTACTGCCGTCTGCGTCGGTACACCCTCAGTGCTGGGGGGCGATTGCTTGCAAGCTGCGAAGCACAAGATGGCACAGGACACCCAAAACATTTTCTTCTTCATGGTCGTTGATTTTTAATCGTTGCTGTGAATGATTACTTAAAGCATCTTGAAGGCCATCTTGATCACACGTTCAACGGTAGCCTCGGGGTCGTCCTTGAGGATTGCACGCACGACCTTGGCAACGGGTGCTGGCGGATAGCCGAGCGCACGAAGGGCCTCGACAGCATCGTCGTGCACCTGCTGATTGATGGCGGGAGCCGCATCGTCGCTCGTAGCAGCGGCGGTGGGGGTGATGCCGAGCGTGGGCACCTTGTCTTTCAGCTCAACAATGATGCGCTGGGCAGTCTTGGCGCCCAGTCCCTTCACCGTCTTCAGCAGTTTGTCGTTGCCCGTAAGGATGATGTCGCAAAGCTCAGCAGGCGAATAGGCAGAGAGAATCATGCGGGCGGTGTTTCCACCGATTCCGCTCACCCCAATGAGCTGCAAGAACAGGGTGCGCTCGTCCTTCGTGGCAAAGCCAAAGAGCACATAGGCATCCTCGCGAATGGCTTCATGGACATAGAGACGCACCTCCTCCTTTCCCTGACAGGCTGAAAAGGTGTTGAGCGAGATGTTGAGCAGATAACCCACACCGTAACATTCGACGGTGGCGGTGGCTGGTGTGAGGTCGTCGAGACGGCCGTGAACGTATTCTATCATGATTAACTAATTCTATGCATGGTGAGTTGGTCGCTCGTAAATCCGACGACGGCCAGGCGATGGGTCACAAAGATGATGGTCGTGTCGGTGAAGTGAGCTTTCAGGCGTTCGAGCAACAGGCGCTCGGTCTGTACGTCGAGGGCACTGGTCGCTTCGTCCAGCAGCAGGACACGGCAGGGCCGCAGGATGGCACGGGCGATGGCCACGCGCTGAGCCTGCCCCTCACTCAGTCCGCCACCGCCTTCGCCACAACGCGTGTCGAGCCCTTGGGGAAGGTCTTGCACGAAGTCAGCCATGGCGAGATGCAGGGCGCAGTGCATCTGTTCGGTCGTTGCGTCAGGATTGCCGAACTGCAGGTTTTCGCGAATCGTTCCGCTGAACAGGGTGTTGCCCTGCGGCACATACGAGAAATTGCAGCGCGTGGCGGGTGAGACGGTATGCTCCCCACCGTCTGTCTGGTATAGGCATATACGCCCTTGGGTGGGCTCGATGAGCGCCAGCATCAGGCGGATAAGGGTGGTTTTGCCGGCACCCGTCTCGCCGAGAATGGCGGTGAACGAGCCAGGACGGAAGTCGTAGCTGAAGTTGCGCAGCACGTGGCGTCCGCGGTCGGTGTATTGATAGTCCACCTGCTCGATGCGCAGTCCAACCTTTCCATCCATGTGGACAGCCGACTCCTGGGGTTCGAGCGGCAGTTCCTCCAGTTCCATAAGGCGTTCGCTCGACGTCAGACTGTTGACCAGCGTGGGCAGCAGTCGCGCCATGTCGAGCAAGGGGCGCTGGATGCGGCTGATGAGTTGGGTGAAAGCCATCAGCACACCCACCGTAATCAGTCCGTCCTGCAACTGGAACAGTCCCCACACCAGGGCGGCGAGGTATCCTCCGGCAAAGCCGATGTTGACAAAGGCCTTCGTCAGGATGGAGAAGCGGGCACGGCTCTTGATCTGTGTGCGCAGCAGCGACTGACGCTGCTCCAGACGCCCGACCATTGTGTCGGTACGTTCCATCACCTTCACCACCATCTTGTGCTGCACACTCTCCTGGATGATGCTTTGCAGCGCGGAGTTGCTGTCCTTGATCTTGCGAACGATGCGCCGCATACGGTGGAAATAGAAACGGCTGAGGAGGATGAACACCGGTGCCGTGCACACGACAATGAGTGCCAGCATCGAGTCCATTATATATAAGTAGATGAACGACGCCACGAACTGCACCACGATGATGACGGTCGAGGGCAGCACTTCGGTCATCAGACCGACGATGTCGTTCACGTCGCCGAAGAGTCGGTTGAGCACGTCGCCGCTGTGGAAACGCTCCACGCCGTTCCAACGTCCCTTCAGCAAACGGGCGAAAAAATGCTGTTGCATCAGGTTCTGCGTCTTCACGCCCAGCACCGCCCTCACCCATGTCATGAGGATATGGAGCAGCAATTCGCCGACCAGCACGCCGGCAAACAGACTGGCGTAGAGCACGAGCGAGCCCTCCATCTTTCCCACCGCAATATCTGTGAGCCGCCTCAGCATCTCGACTCCCACCAGTCCGAGCGCCACTTGCAGCAGTCCGACCACCACATTGATGGTGGCCTGCAGGCGGCAGCGCCGATGGTGTTTCCACAACCAACGGACGATGGTGCGTGTCGAGTATTTGGTGCGGTTGAGTTTCAAGTTTTAGAGTTTTTAATTTTTCACTTTTAACTTTTCAATTTCACTTTTCACTCATTTCACTCACCCATTTCTTCTGTCGGCACCCCACATCATCTTGAGGCGTAGTGTGGTGAAGTAGCTTTGGGACAGCCGCGTGACCACCTTCACGGTGTAGGGTGCCCGACGGATGCGCAGGTGGATTCCCTCGTCGTAGCTCTGGCTGCGGCCATCGACCGAGACGAGGAAACGATGGCTGCGACTCTCGACCACGAGACTCACCTCCGAGTCGTCGCACAGCACCAGCGGACGCATGTTCAGGCTGTGTGGAGCCACTGGCGTGAGGGTCATCGTCTGACTTTGCGGCACGACAATCGGACCGCCCACACTGAGCGAGTAGGCCGTCGAACCGGTAGGCGTACCGACGATGAGTCCGTCTGCCTGATACGTGGTCAGGTATTCGCCGTTGATGTGTGTGTGGATTTTGATCATCGACGATATGTCGTGTTTCAGGATAGCTATCTCATTGAGGGCGTATGGATAGCCGTCGAGCACATTTTCGTCGCAGCTGAGCTGAAGCACGCTGTGGTCTTCAGTCCGGAAGACGCCGCTGCACACGGATTCGATGACCGCCTCGATGTCGTCGGGCGTGAACGAAGCGAGAAATCCCAGGTGGCCCATGTTGAATCCGATGATGGGAATCTGCTTGTCGCCCACGCGGCTTGCCACGTCGAGAAACGTGCCGTCGCCTCCCATGCAGACCACGAAGTCGGCTTTGAAGTTATTGTCGTGTATGAGTTGGCACGCCGGCACGTGGATTTTCAACTTGTCGGTCAGAAACTGGTAGAAAGTTTCCTCGACGCTTATCTGGGCTTCTTTCTGTTCGAGCACGGCCAGCAGCTTCTGAACCGCCGTAGCCTTGCGTTCCTGAAATGTGTTGCCGAAAAGGGCAAATGTCAACTGCGTCTCTGCCATATCAAAAATGTGAATAGACGTTGAATAATGGTAGGTGAATGTTATTTTTCCTCAAAATATTGCCCGTCAAGACACTACATTGCGAAAAAATAACTACATTTGCAAAGATTTTAACTCTCTGCAGCCGCAAAGTTAATGATTTTTTTTGAAAATGTAATCTTCGGCTGTCATTTACTCAAAAAAAGAACTACAAATGACTAAACTCAGCGTCAACATCAACAAAATTGCCACCATCCGCAATGCACGTGGCGGCAACAACCCCGACATACTTCGGGTGGCACAGGACTGCGAACGCTTTGGCGCCGACGGCATCACCGTGCACCCACGTCCCGACGAGCGCCACATCCGCCACGACGACGTCGTCAAACTGAAGCCCATCCTCACCACCGAGTTCAACATTGAGGGCAATCCGCAGCCGTCGTTCGTCGAACTCGTCAAGAGTGTGCGCCCCACCCAGGTGACACTTGTGCCCGACTCGCCCGACCAGATCACGTCGAATGCCGGCTGGGACACCCGCAAGCACTTCGACTTCCTCACCGACATCGTCGCCGACTTCAAGTCGCTCGGCATCCGAACCAGCATCTTCATCGGCACCGACCCCGAACTCATCGAACTGGCTGCCAAGATCGGCACCGACCGCGTCGAACTCTACACCGAGCCCTACGCCACCGACTATGCCAAGGACCCCGCCGCTGCCATCGCGCCCTTCGTCCGTGCCGCCGAGGTGGCACGTCGCTGTGGTCTCGGTCTCAACGCCGGACATGACCTCTCGCTCAAGAACCTTGCCTTCTTCCACCAGCACATCCCCTGGCTCGACGAGGTGAGCATCGGCCACGCACTCATCTGCGACGCCCTCTACCTCGGCCTCGAACAGACCATTCACCAGTACAAGGCTTGCCTCGAATAAACCATTCACAGCATCTCTAACCCTGCTAACACTCCTTGCACTGTTAGAAAAAACCATCCCAAAAACATCCCTCAAAAAATGAAAGAACTCAGCATCCTCGAACTCATGCAGCAGGGCGGCTGGATCATGATTGTGCTTGCCGCGCTCAGCATCATTGCCGTCTATATCTTCATCGAACGCTTCATCGCCATCCGCGCTGCGGAGAAGGACGACCCCCTCTTCATGGACCGCATCCGCGACTACATGAAGAACGGCGACGTGAAGAGCGCCGTCAACTTCTGCCGCGTGACCAACACACCTGGGTCGCGCATCATCGAACGTGGCATCAGCCGCATGAACCGTCCCGCCCCAGAGATTCAGACCGCCATCGAGAACACGGGCAACCTGGAAGTAGCAGCCCTCGAGAAGCGGCTCCACGTGCTCGCCACCATCTCGGGCGGTGCCCCGATGATCGGATTCCTCGGCACCGTCATCGGTATGGTGCAAGCCTTCTGGCAAATGTCGAACTCGGGTGGCGACATGGACATCTCCATGCTCTCAGGTGGCATCTACCAGGCCATGGTCACCACGGTCGGCGGCCTCATCGTCGGCATCGTCGCCCTGTTTGCCTACAACTATCTCGTGGCGAAGGTCGATGGCGTGGTCAACGAACTGGAACGCAAGAGCCTGGCCTTCATGGATCTGCTCAACGAGTGATGCGCCAGCCCAATTTTTAATTTTTAATTCTTAATTTTTAATTATTGGCATGGCCCTACACCGCAGAACACGCGTCACACCGACGTTCAATATGTCGTCGATGACCGACATCATCTTCCTGCTCCTCATCTTCTTCATGATTACGAGCACGATGGTGTCGCCCAACGCCATCAAGGTCACCCTGCCGCAGTCGAAGAAACAGACCACCTCGAAGGCTGCGGCGCGGGTCGTCATCGACGCCCAGCTCAACCTCTACGCCAGTCCCGACGGCAGCAAGGAACAGCCCGTGTCCCTCGACCAACTGCCGGCCGTCCTCGAGCAGGCACGCCGCGACTCGACCGACCTCTTCGTCTCGCTCTATGCCGACGAAAGCGTACCGTATAAGAACATTGTCGAAGTGCTCAACGTGGCCAACGAACACCACTTCCGCATGGTGCTCGCCACACGACCACCCAAGAAATAACGTCTGACATGAAGTCTGAACGCAAGCGCAAAACCACCGCAGCCGTGCTCAGTCTCTGCATCCATGCAGCACTGATTGCCCTGCTGGCCATCCTCACCCTCACTGCCGCCCAGCGCGACCCCCAGGACGAGGACGGCATCCCTGTGCTGCTCGGCGACAATGCTGACAGCGACCAGCGCGGCGGAGGCCTCCCCGACCCCACCGCTGCCGAACCGGTCGCACCCGAAGAGGAGAGCGAGACAGAAGCGGCCGAGGAGATTCCCACTCCTCCTGCCCCACCCGCCCCACCCGCTCAGCCCGCAAAACCTGCCAAGCCGCAGCCCTCGGAGCCGCTCATCACCCAGAAAGACGAGGCCAGCATCGCTGCCGAACGCAGCCGCGAAGAGGCAAAGAAGCGTGAGGCAAAACGCAAGGCTGAAGCCGAGGCAAAGGCCAAAGCCGAGGCCGAAGCCAAGCAAAAGGCAGAGGCGAAAGCAAAAGCCGAAGCCGAAGCTAAACGCAAGGCTGAGGAAGCCAAGCGCAAGGCCGAAGAGGCCAAACGCAAAGCCGAAGAGGAAGCCCGCCGGAAGGCTGAAGCCGAGGCTGCCGCAGCGGCGAGCAGCCGCGTGAGCGGAGCCTTCGGAGCCAGCAAGGGTTCGCCGACAGGCAATGCCAATGCCGGCGCCACGACGGGAACAGGAGGCATCGGCACCGCCCAAGCCAAGGTGGGTTCGCGTCGCGTCACCTATCTGGCCAAACCCTCCTACACCGACCAGACCAGCGAGGGCACCATCGTCGTGTCGATCATTGTCAACTCGGCAGGCCGCGTCACCAGTGCCAGCATCCAGAGCGCGACCACCACGTCGGCAGCCCTGCGCAACGCCGCCCTCGGTGCAGCCCGCCAATCGACCTTCTCGGCCGGCGAAAGCAACGCCGAGTCAGGCACCATCACCTACCATTTCAAATTGCGTTGAACCCATACTAACTCACATCTGCCATGAACAAAATCTATATCTTCCTCGCCCCAGGGTTTGAGGACATCGAAATGCTCGGCGCTGTCGATGTGCTGCGCCGTGCAGCCCTGCCCGTGCAGACTGTATCCATGACCGACAGCCTGATGGTCATGAGTTCTCACTACGTCAACATCGAGGCCGACATCCTTTTCGAGGACGTCAATCCCGACCATGCCTCCCTGCTCTACCTGCCAGGCGGTATGCCAGGCGCAGCCAATCTGCAGGCCCACGAGGGACTGGCAAAGCTCATCCGCCAGCACTTCGAGGCCGGTCGCCCGCTGGCTGCCATCTGCGCCGCACCGATGGTGTACGGCCAGATGGGACTGCTCGACGGCCTGCGTGCCACCTGCTATCCAGGGTTTGAAGAAAAGTTGAAGGGAGCCGAGGCAACGGGCGAGCTCGTCGTGCGCGACGGTCAGTTCTTCCTCGGCAAGGGTCCAGCCGCCGTGCTGGCACTCGCCTACGCCATCGTCGAGCACTTCTGCGGTGCTGCGAAGGCAGCCGAGATCCGCAATGCCATGCTCTATCCCGACGCCATCGAGGCGGGAATCTGAGAAATCATCAGGGATTGAAAGGATGTTAACGGATTTCATGCACCGCAACATCCTCCGTTTCATCCGAGTCATCTGTTTTTATTACTGACTTCCAAAAGTTGAGACTTTAACTTTTTAACTCTCCACTTTTCACTCTTCACTTTTCACTTTCCACTCTTCACTTTTCACTTTCCATGAATGCCGTCGTAATTGTGGCAGGAGGCAAGGGCCTGCGAATGGGAGGCGAGGTGCCGAAGCAGTTTCTCTGCGTGGCGGGTCGTCCCATCCTGATGCGCACACTGGAGCGTTTCCGTGCGTACGATGCGCAGATGCAGGTGGTGCTCGTGTTGCCGCGCGACCAGCAGGCCTACTGGCATGAGCTGTGCCGACAGCACCGTTTCAGCATGGACTACACGCTGGCCGATGGCGGACCGACGCGTTTTCATTCCGTCGCAAACGGCCTGCAGAAGGTGGGCGACGAGGTCGAACGCATCGGTGTGCACGACGGTGTGCGGCCATTCGTCTCGATCGACACCATCGCGCGCTGCTACGACGAGGCCGCACGGAGCGGTGCCGCTGTGCCCGTGACCGATGTGGTCGAGACGGTCCGGCAGATGGACGACGACCGACGGAGCCACACCGTTCCGCGCAGCCAGTACCGGCTGGTGCAGACCCCGCAGGTGTTCGAAGCCCAGTTGCTGCGCCGCGCCTACGCCCAAGCCTTCTCCGACGCCTTCACCGACGATGCCTCCGTGGTCGAGGCCCTGGGTCACGACATCACCCTCGTCGCCGGCAATCGTGAGAACATCAAAATCACTACACCCTTCGACCTCAAAGTCGCCGAATGCCTATGAACCTCCCCTCCTGGCTCCAAAAACGCGAGATGTACCGCATCATCTTCGGTACGAGCACCCCCGCCGGCCAAGCCTTCGACGTGGCTGTCATGGTGGCCATCCTGATCAGCCTGCCCCTCGCCTTCGTCGAGAGCTACCCAGGCCTGCACCCCACTGCCAAACTCGTCCTGACCATCCTCGAGTATGTGCTCACCGTGTTTTTCACGCTCGAGTACATCGCCCGCGTCTATTGTTCGCCCAACAAACGGAAATACATTTTTTCCTTCTTCGGCATCATCGACTTTCTGGCCACCTTTCCGCCCTACATCTTTTTCTTCCTGCCCGCTTCGCGCTACTTTTTCCTCTTCCGCACGTTCCGTCTGATTCGCGTGTTCCGCGTGTTCAAGCTCTTCAGCTTTATCAACGAGGGCTACCTGCTCATGGAGTCGCTGCGCAAGAGTCTGCGGAAGATCCTGGTCTATTTTATTTTCGTCCTCATCCTGGTCACCTGCCTCGGCACCCTCATGTTCATGATTGAGCAGGGCGAACCCGGCACCAGCTTCACCGACATCGGCAGCAGTATCTACTGGGCGATTGTTACGATGACCACGGTGGGCTATGGCGACATCACCCCCGTCACGCTCGTAGGACGCCTGCTCGCCGCCTTCATCATGCTGCTGGGCTACACCATCATCGCCGTGCCCACGGGCATTGTCTCTGCCACCTTCATCGACGAGACGCAGCGTCGGGTGCGCAAGGGCCGCTGTCCGCGTTGCGAAGCCAAAGTCGCGAAGGGCGATCACTACTGCTCCAACTGCGGAGAGAAGCTTTGAAAAGAGTGAAGAGTGAAAAGTGAAAAGTGAAAAATGGGAAAAGGGGAAAGTTAAAAGGGAAAAGGGGAAAGTTAAAAAGCCAAGTGGCAAGGTGTAGGCGGATAACAAGATTTTTCTTTTCCGCGAAATCCGTGGTATCACTGATTAGGGATAATTTTTCGTAAGATATAGTTGCTATTTTGTCAACTATCTCTTTCCGTTTCCACGCGCTGAGAATCGCGCAGAAATCACCGACCGACCGCTCGGCCGCAAATATCGCAACCACGACGCGTTGACTTCCGACCCGTTTTTCACCTTTCGCTTTTCACCTTTCGTTTGTCCGCAGACGGAGTGTCGGCAGACGGCGGACAAACCTATCGGCAGACGGCGCTTTGCCGGCCGTCAGACCGCGGACTGACGACGCTCAGACGGCGGACAACCGACAGGGTAAACGGCGCTTTGCCGACGCCCAGACGGCGGACAACCGACAGTCCGTCGGCGGACAAAAATGAAATAGATGGGAATACGTGACTTGAAAATGCTTTTCGCAAAGCGGAAAACAAGGATTTTTAGTCAGAAAACTACACTTTTGGGATTTATTTAGAAGACAACACGGGACAACTTGGGACAACTTTATGATTTCATTTTTGAGAAAAATGTTGTCCTTTGTTGTCCTTTGTTGTCCCGTGTTGTCTTCTAAAATAGGGCTTTCCCAAAGAATTTATCCCAATTTCTTTCAGTTTTCAGGCTTCGCCTGATCGGGCGGGCATGGGAACCCGCCCCTACGACAATCGGCATTCCCGATTTTTTGGACTCCTTACCAAAATTTTCCGTTTTTTCCGGTTTTTTCCGTTTATTTCGTTGTCCCAAAATTCTATTTTCCTCAAATTTCTCCCACAAAAAAGTGCCCTTGAACTGTTAAAAATCTTGCTTTTTTAACATTTCTCATTTCACCACGTGGGTGCCCAGGGCAAAGGACTTCTCGCCGTTGCCGGTCGATTCGATGTTGTCGGCCTTGGCCGACAGGTTGTCGAGCAGGTTGACGATGACTGCCTCTTGTGTGCATGGCACGACCGGCGATCCGTAGTCCAGCTGGCCGTGGTGCGAGAGTACGATGTGGACAATGCGGTCTGCCTCGTCGTTGGGTACGTCGCGCTCTTTCAGCACCTGCTGCAAGCGGTTGGCCGAAATGTAGATATGGCCGAGCAGATACATCGCTGGCTGTGTCTCGCCGTCCTTGGAATACTCGTACACCTTGCCGTAGTCGTGGAAGAGGATGGCGAGGATGCAGCGATCCACCTTGATGGCATAGGGCAGACAGGGGTACAGACCTTCGAGCATGTGAAGCATCTGGTGCGTGTGGTTGAGCAGGCCTCCGCGATAGGCGTGGTGGACACTGGTGGCTGCCGGATACTGAGAGTAGGGCTTGAAGAGCACGTCGGCCATCTCGGTGATGATGGAACGGAGCTGGGCGTCGGTGCAGAAGGTGAGCAGGTGCTCGATGGTGCGGTCCCACTCCTCGCGTGCGATGGGTCGCGGCAGGAGGTGGTAGAGGGGGTGGCCCTCCTGCGCCATGCCTCGCGGCATCATCTCGTTTTTGCGTGCCGACTTCTTGCCGTCGTTGTCCTGGATGTTGGAAAAGGAGACGAGCTGACCGACCTGCGGGTCGGCATCGGGCGTGACGTCCCATACGGCGACCGTCATTTCGTCGTCGAGTGTCTTGAGTTTGAGGGTGCAGAATGCACTTCCTGTGCGTGTCGTGCCGTTGGTGCGGCCCACCACGAGGTATTCATTGTCTAAAGCCATAGGGGGTAGTTGTTGGCCTAGCACGGCTAGCAGCCCTAGCAGGGCTAGCACGGCTAGCGGGGCTATGCTGGATAGTTTCTAAATCTCTTCTACGATCTCGTCGAGGGGTTTGCGCTGTTTCTCACGCCGCGGACAGTCGGGTGCGATGTGTCCGAGGGGCACGACGACCACGGCCTCCCACCCTTCGGGCTGCGGAAAGAGGCTGGCGAGCAGCGCGGGGTCGTAGTTGCACACCCAGCACGTGCCCAGTCCGCGCTCCTGCGCTGCGAGGCAAAGGTGCTCGGTGGCGATGCTCACATCGACATCGCCGTGCGGCTTCTGGTCGAAGCCACGGACCCAGGCCTCAGCCACGTTCTTCATTCCGATGATGTAGAGGGGAGCCGTGCGAAACCACTCTCGGTCGTAGCAGCGTTGCAGGCGTTCGCGTGCCTCGTCGCTCCTGACCACCAGGAAACGCCACGGCTGGCGGTTCACGGCCGAGGGGGCCATGCGCACCGCTTCGAGGATGTACTGCAAGTCGGCATCCGACACCGGTTCGTCGGTGAACTGTCGCGCAGAAAAACGTTCGCGACACAGGTCGAGGAAAGTCTTCATCGTTGACAAAATCTGTTAGGGAACGGGGCGAACATCTGCCCACTTCGCAAAGTTAAGGCTTTTCCGCTACATTTTCAGCCTTCGGACACAGAATTTTACAAAAAAGTAACGTTTTCCACAAAACTTTTCGTAAGTTTGCATTCAGTAAAGTAGAAACCACAAGCGTATGACTACAGAACTGATATTCCGCGTCGTCGTTGCAGCACTGCTGGGCGGCGTCATCGGTCTCGAACGCGAATACCGTGCCAAGGAAGCCGGCTTTCGCACCCACTTTCTCGTCGCACTGGGCAGCGCACTGCTCATGATTCTCTCGCAGTACGGTTTCGAGCAGGCTCTCGCCGACCATGCCAGCGACGACCGCGTACGACTCGACATGTCGCGCATCGCCGCCCAGGTGGTGTCGGGCATCGGATTCATCGGGGCCGGTACCATCATCTTCCAGAAACACATCGTGCGCGGACTGACCACCGCCGCCGGTGTGTGGGTCGTCGCTGCCGTGGGCATGGCCTGCGGAGCGGGCATGTATGTGCTCTCGGTCACCGTCACCCTGCTCATCCTCATCGGACTCGAAGCCATGAATTTCCTGCTGCGGCACATAGGGTCGCGCACCCTCTCCGTACGGTTCAGTGCCAAGAACGAGACGGAGGTGGCCGAGGTGCTCAACCGACTGCGACGCGCCCACATCAAGATTGCATCCTATCGCATGGAACGCCGCCACACGAAAGAGCAGGAGTCCACACTCGAAGCCACCGTCGAGATGAAGGTCACGCGACGTTCCTACGACAACCGCATCCTCGCACTGATGGAGAACTTCAGCGGTGTGACGGTCGAAGACTTGGAATAATTTCTCATATCACCCCACCATCCTCCTCATCATTATGAAACAGATTCTCTTCCTGACACTCTGTGTCCTGTCCGCCACTGCCAGCTATGCACAAGACGGACGTAGCCTGAAAAATGCCTACAAGGACTACTTTCTCGTCGGCGTTGCCGTGAACCAACGCAACATCTCGCAGGCCGAACAGGCCGACTTGGTGGCACGCGAGTTCAGCAGCCTCACTGCCGAGAACGACATGAAGCCCGCCTCGGTCCATCCCGAAGAGGGGAAATGGACGTGGGAACGTGCCGACCGAGTGGCTGACTTCTGCCGGCAGCACGGCATCAAACTCCGTGGCCATTGCCTCATGTGGCACAACCAGATCGGACAGTGGATGTTCTACGACAAGCGTCACCAACTCGTCACAAAGGAAGTCCTCTTCCAGCGGATGAGAGAGCACATCCATACGGTCGTCAAGCGCTACAAGGACGTCGTCTATTGCTGGGACGTCTTCAACGAAGCCATCGCCGACGGCGGACGTCAGCCGCTGCGCGAGTCGCTGTTCTTCAAGATTTGCGGCAACGACGAGTTCATTCGCAAGGCCTTCCAATATGCCCGCGAAGCCGACCCCGACGCCCTGCTCTTCTACAACGACTACAACGAGTGCGACCCCACGAAGCGCGACCGCATCTACGAGATGGTCAAGCAGATGAAGGCCGACGGCGTACCCATCGACGGCATCGGCATGCAGGGACACTACAACATCTACGGCCCGTCGGAACAGGACATCGAGGCTGCCGTCAGCAAGTATGCCGAAATCGTGGACCACATCCACATGACCGAACTCGACATCCGCCTCAACACCGAGATGGGCGGACAGCTGCGGTTCAGCCGCAACGAAGGCGCAAGCGTGACCAACGACCAGAAACTGCTGCAGGAAGCACAATATGCAGCTGTCTTCCGCGTCCTGCGCCGACATGCCGACAAGGTCGATTGCGTCACCTTCTGGAACCTCAGCGACCGCGACTCGTGGTTGGGCGAGAACAACTATCCCCTCCCCTTCGACCGCGACTACAAGCCGAAGAATGTGTATCGCGTCATCCGCGACTTCAATCCTGCGACCGACCGTCCCGACATCAAGGAGGACTTCCGTCCGTCGGCCACCTGCCAGCCCCGTCAGCAATATCCGCAGGTCAACTCGCAGGGCTATGTGCGCTTCCGCGTCACGGCTCCCGAAGCCCGCTACGTCATCGCCTCGGCTGGACACGGCGGCGGCATGAGCGGAACAGTGCTAAAAAAGCAGGCCGACGGCTCGTGGATGGGCACCACACTCCTGCCCGAAGACGAAGGCTTCCACTACTACACCCTCTCCATCGACGGAGCACAAGTGATCGACCCAGGGACCAACAGCTACTACGGCGGGGCACGCTGGATGAGCGCCGTCGAAGTGCCGGCACACGACGAAGCCTTCTATGCCGAGCGAACCGACATCCCGCACGGCAATGTGCAGAAAGTTCTCTTCCCGAGCAAGGTCGGTGGCGACCAGCTGCGCCCAGCCTATGTCTATACTCCGGCCGGCTACGACCAAAACAAGAAGCAGCGTTACCCCGTGCTCTACCTGCAACATGGATGGGGTGAGAACGAAACCACCTGGCCCGTGCAGGGCAAGGCCAACATCATCATGGACAACCTCATCGCCGACGGACGCGCACTGCCCTTCATCGTCGTCATGACCTACGGAATGACAAACGACGTTGTCTTCGGCCGTCCGTTCGACCGCGGGAAACTGGCAGACGACTTCCAGAAAGTGCTGGTCGATGAACTGGTGCCCTACATCGACAGCCATTTCCGCACAAAGGCCGACAAGAAACACCGCGCCATGGCAGGACTGTCGATGGGAGGCATGGAGACGCACGCTATCACACTGGCACGTCCCGAGGTGTTCGGCCACTATGGCATCATGAGCGGAGGAATCTATACGCCAGACGAAATCAAGGACAAGAAACAAGTGGACTACATCTTCATCAGCTGCGGCAGCAAGGAAGGACCCGACCGCGTCCGCAAGGCCGTGACCGACCTGCAGGCAGCCGGCCTGAATGCCGAGGCCTACATCTCGGAAGGCACCGCCCACGAGTTCCTGACCTGGCGCCGAAGCCTCTACCAGATGGCACAAAAACTCTTCAAGTAAACAGCCCCACCCGATGATCAGAAAAGCAGACACGAGAGACCTGCAGGGCCTGACCGACCTGCTCTATCAAGTGAATGCCGTGCACCACGGCATCCGTCCCGACCTGTTCAAGGGCAATACAGCCAAATACAATGAGCAGGAGTTGAAGGAACTGTTGGCCGACGAGCAACGCCCCATCTTCGTCTATGTTGACAGCAAGGTGCTGGGCCATGCCTTCTGCCAGATAACAGAAATCAGGGACCACAGCCTGATGCAGGACATCAAGACGCTATACATCGACGACATCTGTGTGGACCAGGCGGCACGCGGACGGCACATCGGCCAAGCCCTCTATGAGCACGTCCGCGACTATGCCCGCCAAATCGGCTGCTACAACATTACCCTCAATGTATGGGAAGGCAACGACCCCGCCTACAAATTCTATTATTGCTGTCCGGTAAAAGTTTTTTAGCAATAAAAAATTAGGCTGAAATCCTCGCTCGGGTTTCAGCCTTTTTTGTTACCTTTGTTTTTGCTACAAAACATCAATAACATGAACAAAGGTACGCA